>Ga0315277_10002646_pt1 | contig 24848 bp, 17 predicted proteins | sample YL17G05_15_MG_FD_203695 | JGI IMG/M metagenome (GOLD analysis project Ga0315277, IMG submission 203695) | Sediment microbial communities from Yellowstone Lake, YNP, Wyoming, USA - YL17G05_15 | ecosystem: Environmental > Aquatic > Freshwater > Lake > Sediment | place: USA: Wyoming | collected... | reverse complement strand
GCGGCAACGAAGCAGATGCCCGCCCGCCGCCGCGCCCCTTCGGGCTGCGGCCCGCAGGCCAGCAGCAAAGTGTAAACGTTATTCATTGACAGGCCCTTACCACGCATAATGCGCTGGCGAACGGTTGCTCCTTCCGCCGCCTTCGCCCCCATGAAATCACAGCTCGGGAGTCGCCCTGGCAAAATTCTACACCCGGAAAGGGATGCGCGGGGCAGACAGATTCCCCGTCCGGTCCCTGGACTTCGGGCCGTCCAATGCCAACTGCAGGTTCCGTTCGATCTTGGCTTGAGTTGGTTGCACTTGGTTTCTCGCGGGCACAGCGTGGGACACAACTGGGGCATTTTGAGTGTATTTGAGGTTGGCTCTGGAGGCTGTTGAAAGGCCGCAAGTCCTTGACGGACGCGGGCTTTGGGTGGTGCCGGGGAAAGGAATTGAACCGCCGACACGCGGATTTTCAGCCCCAATATGAGGTTCCGTAAACCATTGATATTACAAGAGGACCCGCGTCCCTCGCGCGCGAGAAGTTGGACTGAGTTGGTTGCGCTCAGTTACGAGCAAGTTGTCGCGGGCACAGTTTCGCGCACAGCTAACAGTCCCTCTTCACATCATCTCCAGCCAGAAGATTCCTTGCCGTGGAGAGCGCTTTCCTGTTGTCGATGTGAGGCCGCACGGCGATTGGTTTAGCGCTGTCTTGACGGGGGTGGTCTGACGCCCGGCATCAGCCGTGGCGCGCCGGCGGCCTTAGCGCTTCCGTTCAATCTGTTCGTCGCCTCTAAAGCTGATGCGGCGGCTGATGCTCTTCCCCTCCGGGAAATCGAGGTACTCCAAATAGAACTGGTCGTTTTCGTCCATAATCAGCCGACCCGACACAAAGGTCTTTCGAGACGCCGTTTCAGGACCGCGTGCCAGTTTCCGAGTAGCCGACAATACGTCCAAGTGGCTTTAGCGATCGACGGACCGCCGCAATCACTTTCATGGAAGCGCGTTTTCCAGGCCTAATCTGGATTGCTGCTGAGATGGGTTATCCACAGTTATCGGGCAGTACCTCTTGCTGTTCCAGAAGAATATGGGTTGTAAGGGCTTGGCCGACCGAACTTTTGTCCCGGACGAGACGGAGGAACCCGCTGCCTCGCTCCACGACGCGGACGAGTTCCGGATAAACATCTGCGGGCCTCCACGGAAAGTGCTGGCGCTTTTCATCAGGGGGCGACAACGCTGGAGAATGTCAGCAGCAGTTCAAGCGCCTTGAGTCGGACCCCATGAGCGATTTCCTGGCGTCAGGCCGACGCCAAGATTAAGCGGCGGCGGGCTCGGGAATAGAAAATAACAACGACCAACTTCCACCCGCCGTCCGCTTCAATCTTTTGTTAGGGCGCAATTGGCGACAGCCATGTTGCCCTGCGCTTATTGCGCCCTACGCTCGCTAGTCAACGTACACCCACGGCACGCCCATATAATTGGCATTGCCGTCACTGAAGTTCAGTTGGGCGGTCGAGCCGCCGCCGCGCGCGTACACGTAGAATGAGGCGGTCACCCTGAGGTAGGCTCGGTCGGCACCCAGCAGGTCAGGGTAGTACATGGTGCGCCAACCGTCGAAGCGGTCGTTTACGTTGATGTTCTGGCTGTCCATGTCGAACACGTTGGTGCTGCCGGTGGCCTTGTAGTTGTACTGGTAGCCTACCGCCGACAGATCGATGCGCGCGTGCGCTTCTTTGGAATCCCAGAAGCCGTCGTCTGCATACAGGATGTAGAACCCATGGAAGGGTACCCAGATGGTGTGGCCGTAATTGCGGTTTTGTGGGGCGTTGTAGGTGAACCACCAGTCCATGTACACGGTGAATGAGCCCGCACCGGTGCCGAAAATGCCCGAGCCGCCACCGTTTGCCCAGTCCCCCAGGTCGATGTTGCCGGGGTTGTAGCCCTGCCAATACACGCTGCCGTCGGACCCGTGCAGGGTGCCGTAGTATGGGGTGAACCAGCCCAGCGAGCTGGGCGCCACCAGATGGCCGCCGGCCAAACCGGGATGCACGGCGGTTTCGTTTTCTGGTGACGAGACCGAGGCGGCGAACTTGGCCTTGACCCTGTCGGCATGCGACTTGGTGGCCGCACTCGCTTCTTCGTGCGTCTTGTCCAGACTGTCCAAGACGGCAACGATGTCCTTCGGCAGAGTCTTTTTTAAAGCCGCGATCCGCTCCCGGCCCCGAGTTTCCAGATCCTTGAGTTGGTCGGCCTGGGATTTCTGCAATCGCACTACCTCTTCACGGCGTGCGGTTACAAGCTGTTTCAGAATGTCGTCGGACAGTTTGAACGTCGTTTCCATGTGCTTTTCCATAGCTGTTACCTCCAAGAAATTGTTGTAATGGTTTCAGATTCAGCTACTTTGCCAAATCTCTCTGGAGATTTTTCACATCACCTCCTTTTAGGGGTTTAGTTTGCTGTCTTCCTTCCAGATGAAGTCCTTACTTACACGCACGATAGATTACTCCTTCGTTTCATCATCATCTCCCCTCTGATGACCACACATTCTGGCGCCTAACGACCCGGGCATCACCCGCTGCCCGGTTTTTGGGCGGTCGGGTTCATGCCTTCGTTAGGCGATTTGCCGCCGGTGCTCATCAACGGTGGATCTCGTGATCCTCGTCGTCATCGAATTCCCATCGCTGCTTCTCCTGACCGTTGTACAACGTGCTCATATCGCACTGATGGTCGTGGGTAGCCCCGGTCTCGTGAATCTTGGCCCACAAGAAGATCGTGTCGCCATCGCCCGCTCAACCAAATACACCGCGGAGCCCACAGAGTGCGTCAACCATTTGCGGCGTCCTGACCGGCGGTGTTTCAGCCCTTTTGGACAGCACTGACAGGTACCACGTTGTGGTATCATTACTTTGGGTCGAACCGCGAGCGAAAGTCAAGAAAATTCTGCAATCCAGCTAAGATGCGATATGGCCCACTTCCAATGGGACAGTACGGATCCTTCGCGTACCCCGTTGTGGTACGATAGAAAACCATACAGGGGAAGAGCTCGGAATGAACAAGAAGCAGTTCGCAGAAATTCGACGAAATTTGGGGAAAACGCAAAGCCAGATGGCACAGATATTAGGGGTATCTTCCAAAGCCATTCAGAGTTTCGAACAGGGTTGGAGGAACATACCTGTGCATGTCGAACGTCAGGTCCTCCTTATTCTGGCTTTGAAAAAACGCGCTTCCAAGAAGGACAAGCCCTGCTGGCTGACGCGCCGTTGTCCGGCGGAGGACAGGCAGAATTGCCCCGCATGGCAGTATGATGCCGGAAATCTTTGCTGGTTCATCAATGGAACTATCTGCGAGGGCACGACCCAGGGGAGCTGGCAAAACAAGATGAAAATATGTCGTGAGTGCGAGGTCTACCGATCTATGCTGCCTTTGGGGGTTTGAGAGATCGCCCCTTCGGGGGCGGGGGCGTAGAGCGGGTAACCGACCATGGGAGACACGTCGTGGCGGATAGAGTCTATATCTGTGACTTCTTTGCTTTTCCGCAAGAAAGTTCTGGCCGGGATCTCCTTCTGTTTCTATTGTTGCGGCCAGCGGCCGCGGTAGGAAGGAGAAGTCGCGTATTCGATCGAGGTCCGCGCCAAGGCGTCCGATCGTCTGCCCTCCCGGGTCCTCAGGTTCGTACTTGAGAGATCATGGTAACTTCCCGGCCTCTCTAAATCACAGCCGTGAGCCGTTCTGGCAGGATTCTACGCCCGGAAGCAGGTCGCCCCTGCGGTTGGAGCTGCCCAGCCTATTTCGCCCCGTTGGACTGGGAGACCATCCCGGAAACGCTCTGGTTGATATCTTCCGTTTCACGGCTTGAAGATTTCGTTCAGAAGGTTTGTTGTCAGGCACTCCTTGAGCGGGATGTCACCAAAATGCTCCTTGAAGTCGGACATGAGCAGCTCTTTCCATTCCACTTTGTCCGGTTCGAAAACGTGGCGGTAAATGTAGACAACCTCGGTATACTCGGGCGGGACCGCAATCTTTTTGGCAAGTCGGTTCCAGATCGCCGGCTGCTCCCACCGGCTATCCACTCCATCAAAGAAAGCTCTCCAGCTCTGCCCGTTCCCCCGCTCGGCGGCACTGGCTGCGGTCAGGAGTTCGTGCAGCTCGCGATCATCTTCGAAGAGCTCAAGAACCTTCTTCTTCTGGGCGTCCAAACGTTTGATCCTGGCAATATCTGCATACAGGTCCATAAATAGTAGATCGGACAGGCCGCGGTACAAAGGTTCTTGCGCCAGCCGCTTTCTCAGCTCGCGGAAGCCTTCGAGCCTGGCGCGCTCTGTTTCACTCCAATAGTCCTTGTTGTCGAACGCCACGACAAACGCCAGCGCACTCGTAACATCGTTGACCTCCACTTTCCCGACCAGATCATTGTCGAAAAGCTCGGGGTCGCAGTGATGATTACGATTTCGGCACCAGTCCTCATCGCTGTAGGCAGCCCTGACCTTGACGATGTGGCTGGCCCGGATGGGTTGGTACGGCTTCATGGGATAGATCTTGGTTTCTCTGTTGCCCGCAGGTTCGTAGACTGAAATTTCAGCATAGTGAGTGGGAGCAAAGTGTACCTGGCTGTTGTGGTAGACGATGGCGCCGTTTTGAAAAAAGGCCAGGTACCAACCATAGAGAACCGCCTGGAGATCGAGATTCCGCGAAAGAACAAGGGTGCAGCCGGCGGATGGATTGAGGCGGGTATCCAGGCAGATGTTTTGTTCAGAGACAGTAACGCTCATCACCGATCCCAGGCAGGTGACTGATCTGGTTTTTGCGTTCTGGGCGCCGATGGATGCAGTCTTCCAGCGATGCAAGCTTCTGTCGTACAGATCCACGACCAACGGCTCAGACAGCAGATTCGATCCGTTGTCAAGATAATATGCGATTATGAAAAGGTTCTGATCGTCGAAGAGGCCATAGCTGGTGATTGCCTTTTCCAGATTCGGCAGCGGTTGACCGTCTGTCGGCAATCCATGGGCTCGAAGAACGTCGGTGAGGGTCTCTGCGGCACGGAACTCGGATGGGCCGGAGACCGGCGAATGCGACGAGGCCGTCGGGTCTTGAACCAGAGGTGCGACGGGAACCACCAGCTCGGATTCGTGCGCATATCCACCCTTGCCGGTGGTTGAAGGCAGCAGTGAGCAGAGCAGAAGCAGCAAAGCCGTTCGTTTCATTTCTTCCCAAAATCCAAACCACGAAAAACCAGGAGATCACGAAGAATCCGGCTTTTCCCTGGTAGGAAGGGGGGACAATCACCAGTGTCCCAGAGTATGCAGGGTGTTCAGAAACACAAATGCCAGCGTAGGAGATACTGGTGATTGTCCCCCTTCGTCGATTTCCTTAAAACGCAAAAAGGACGTCCAAAATCGCTCTCAAGGGCATTTTAAGAGACCGTTTTGACCATAATCCACTACAAACAAAAGAGTCCTCTGAGTCCGACCCCATTTTACATTGCGGGTAATGCGTCGAGTTCGCGACAGAAACCAAGCTAGGTGCTGGACCTGTCCCGACTTCATCGGGAAGACCGCGTGATCTTGATGGTGAATGGGCCCGTCTCATCCACGACTTTATAGCCCGGGGGCACTTGAAAGAGGCTTGGGTCTGGCTCGGCGCGGCTAACATTTTTCAGCGGCATCGTCTCATCGCCTCTCCGAGGAGTGAAAGATTTCGTCAAAACCGCCGCCTTCAGATCGGTTGAGTACCACTCTTCCGAACTCGCCGCCTGCACGCCAATGTACGAAACGGATGGCCCATATGGCTGGCCTGTCGCGTAACCACCAGGTCTTCGGCCTTCCGATAGAACGTGCGCCGTTTTTCTTCCTTCAGCGCGAACGCCTTCGATCGTCCGAGTGCCGAGTGACTTGAAGGCGGACCTGTCGGCACATCTCCACAATGGGGGCAGGTCCGGACCAGGGACTGCAGCCAATACAGAACGGTGAGCGACGCGGTTCTCTGTGTCCAGGATGTAGCGGTAGCCCTCGACAACATCGTCGATTTCGATATTCATCGGAGCATCAGGCGGCGGGTTTGAACCGGAGAAAAATGGGCTTTCAGTTCGGGTCCTTCCGGCAGAATCCCGGTAAATCCGAATGCCTTGCCGCTCGTGCGAGACATACGTTCTGCCGCTAAAAATGCGCGGGATCCCGAAGCCCGACGGGTTATCCCATATATCTGGTACGCCCAAGTCCGTGCCGGATTCCAGAATGAGTTCGCGCCCGATGACTTGCTCGGCGGAATAGGGCGCGCCAGTGACCGCTCGCACGGGGTTGCGTGGTGGGCTGAAAGTTGCTTCTATAAAGAGGCGTTCGTGAGGGCCGACCCTCGTCTTGGGTGGGGGCATTTGTCCGAAAACCACGGCGGCAGCGAGGAATGATAGCGCAAGGGCTGCGACAATACGAATCTACATGCTGCCCTCCTTACATAACATACAGTTTACGCCCCTTCGCGAAGCGGCACAATCGCGCGCAGTGGGCTACTTTGGCTCCGGCACCGGATCCGCTTCCTCTCGCAAGCCGCAACGTTCGGGTCCAGGATGGCTCACACGCCATCCAACCCAAGCTGGCCTTCACAAATCGCGCGAAGTCGCGTTCGGGTAAACGTTCCGACGACGACGCCCCGCGACGGCCTTACATCCTCGAACGCCGTTTGAGGACCGCATACGGATCCCGAGTAGCTTCCATTCGTCCAGTAGCCCGGGCCTGCCTTCCAGGCCGCCTCCGATTGCCCGCGCCCTGCCGGAGCGCTCGACGATCTCCTCGATCACAGTGTAGATCGGCGCGTCGTGCTCATATGTGACCGACGCACCTCTCGTGAGTAGGGAGCTTTTCCACCGTGCCGGTAGGAGAAGTGTATGAAATTCCACATCTTGCAAGATCATTTTGGCATACAATCCCGGTTGTGACCGTTCCTGGATTCCGGAGCAGTCACGGCAGACAGGGCGAGGTTTACATAAAACCCCGTATCAGAAGCAGGACCAGCCCTCACAGCCCCACTCCGATCCCGGGAATTGCAGCTTCTTTTTCTTCTCGCTTCGCTCAGGGATCTTCACCTATGGCCGGCAAATTACCAGGGCGACGATAAGAGGTGGACGAATGTTGGGCGGCAGTCGTGCCCGAAGGAGGGAGAGATGCGTCGAGCACTGATTTTAGGGGGAGGTGGAGCTCGGGGCTCCTACCAGGCAGGTATGTTGCTTGAGTTGGTCGGCAATCAGGGTCTGGATTTTTCGATTCTACGTGGCGTTTCTGTTGGCGCGCTCAATGCGGCATTCCTTGCCCAGGCGCCCTTGGGGTCAAATCCGGAAGAATCCATATCTAACCTGAAGGCGCAGGTGGGAGCACTCAACGACCTGTGGACCCATGCCATTCAGGGGAACTATTCCGTCTATGCCGAGCGCCCCGGAGGCCTCGCGGGCCTGGCGCTTGGGGCCGACAGTCTCTATACAATTGAGCCTCTGCGCAAATTGATCAGCGAAAAGATTTCTCTGGAGAAACTGCGCTCGTCTGGACGGGATTTTGCCGTTGGAACGGTTTCGCTTGTCTCGGGGAAATACCTGGAATGGACACCCGCGGAAGACGACTTCCTGGACAAGCTCATTGCCTCCGCAGCGATTCCGGTCATTTTCCCTTACGTGGACACTGGAGACAACATCCTGGTCGACGGTGGAGTACGGCGTATCACACCACTTTCGCTGGTGTTCAAAGCAAATCCGGACGAGATCTACGCGCTGCTGACGAGTCGCATGATTCTGCAGGATGACTGTGCCTGGCCGGAAAGCTATCCCCAGTGGGATGACAACTGGCTTGGAACCAAAGTGAGTGGACTCGTCGTACTGAAACGCACAGTGGAGATATTGACTGACGAGATTTACCTCAATGATCTGTCAGGAGCCCTTGATTGGAATGCGGTTGCCGAAAAAATCGTGGCGTTGGGAAAAGCTGCCGCAGGGCTCGAATTGCCGTCTGGCGTTGCGGAGACCGTCGCCGGAGTCTTAAAAGCTATCTCATCAGTCAACAAACGTTATGTACCGATCCATATCCTTGCACCTCAGAAGTGGTACGGGAAAGACAACAGCTCGACCGACTTCGATCCCGGGTACATATCCGCGGCGATTGATCATGGCCGTGACATCGCGGCCAACCCGAATCTGTGGATCCGCCGCTGAATTTCCCTTTTTGCGCTGTCAAGCCGGGGCCACCTCAGGCACTTTCCGCCTGGCATCACTTGCCTGCTGGGGCCAGGCGTTTCAATTCGGAGAAGTAGTCGAGAACTACTAGAACTTCTGGAGGGGGGCGGATTCTCGAGGACGAATCATCACGAATCGCTTTCCGTCTGGTGCGGCGTCGTACTCGGAACCGATGTCATCGGAGAACGTGCCTTGGAAAAGTCCAGCTGGTTTGCTGACCGACAGCTCGGGCTGGGTGAGTGAACGAGGTCGCATCTGTAGAATGGAGTTTCCAGATTAGAACCCCGTCACCCTGCCAAACGCAACTACCAAGCTGAACGTGCTCCTCAACTGCAGCAGGCATCGACATGCGAATAAGTCTCTAATCTAGAAACTTCATTCTACAGATGCGACCCCCTTCTCATCCCTTCCAGGGTTCCCTCCTTTGGACGCCACAGTCCACCCCGCAGCGTTACCTTCCACTTCTCACCGAAGACAGTAACAACCTGATCTTCGTAAGCCGAATGAAAGTATGGCTTCGGCAGATCGTGGTACTGCAGGGTGAGTTCGTTGGCAACCTTCAGAACTTTGGCGAAGAACTCCTTCTTGCGATCCGGCTCCACCGCTTTGCGAGCATACGATGCGAACACAAGGCCATAGACTCTGACTGTCCGTGCGCGGATTTTCACCCTTCGCTTGCGATGTTGAGGGCCGGGGCGGAGGCGCAGCTGCTTGCGCAAGTCGGCGAGGGTAGACAGGATTTCGTCGTGCTTGTCGTGGTCCGTACCGGAACGGTGTCCTCTGTTCCGCAGGTATTTCGCTTCGATCAGGGCTTCGACTACTTCCTCCCGACCGGGACCACCCCGGACGAAAACAATGTCGATCCTTTGTTCCGACCTGAGCCCAAAGTTCGTTTCACAGAACCGGGAGCCCTTAGATTCATGGAAGACAAACTGCATGAACTCCTTCACGAGGTAATCCTCAATCCTGCCCGCGAGCTGGAGCGGCGCAATCCGCCGACGCACTGAGATGGTTCGCAGATAACGCAGGAAGGAGTTCGATAACGAGATAACTCCAAAGGAAGCGCGAGTCATATGGGCACCTTTCCCAGTCTGTTGTGCATAAAACAGATATCGGCAGTTCGAATTGATTTCTGCAGGTCAAAGCGCCTTCCTGGACTCCGGAGGGGACACACGCTGGACACATCCCTTTTCAAGCCCGCGTCCCGAGCGGCTGCCAAGACGGACACAGGATTGCTAGTCCTGTGCTCTCCAAGGAGGGTTCGTTCATTCGCGCGTGGTTTTCGCTTGTGCTGTTCGAATCTCGGAGCATTATTTCCCCGAACGCCGTATCTTGGGAGTGTGCCAGTTTGCGAGTGGCCGATATCCAGAGAAATATTGCGGATTCAGCTACGCAGGGCCGCAACAGCCGACTATAATAACAGCAAATTCACGTATTTGTTATTGCAGTGCGCGAAGTGCCAGCGGAGAGATTCTTCATGATCTGCAAGAGCATCTCGCACTACTGGCTCATCGAAAAGCTGGGCCAGGGAGGAATGTGCAAGGTCTTTCTTGCCGACGACATCTCGCTTGGCCGGAAGGTGGCCATCAAAGTCCCACCCGAGGCATTCTCCGGCGGTTCGGAGCGGCTGGCCTGATTCGAGCGTTAAAGGAAAAGACTGCCGGTTGCGGCCGCAACCCGGGAGTGATGGGATGCGATGGCAGCAGATATCCGTCCCGGAAAGCCTGGGCGCATTCCGGATCAGACCCGGATAGCCTGCTCCAGCTCGGAATCGCGGCTCAGAAGGGGAAGTTGGGGAAGTTTAGTGCACTTAACTCCGCTGCCGGCTAGACCGGCGGCCAAAAGGAGGCAATCATGAGGAGGTTTTTGACAGTCGTGGCAGTTATTGTCGTGCTGTTGGTGGGCGTGACGCTCGCGTCGGGCGCCCCGCGCAACTATCTAATCGTGGCCACGGGCCAGGGCCTGGGGAGCGCCGATCTGGACGATGTGGTGGCATTCGCGGGCGGCACCATCACCGCCAGGATCCCGGAGATTGGGGTCGTGCTGGCTTCATCTGACAATCCGGACTTCCTGACGCTGATCGTCAAAAGCGCCCGCGTGCAGGAGGCCGCCGAGGACATTGAGGTTCAATGGCTTCCGCAGGAGCAGGTCGTCGAGGCGTCCGAGTCGGACCTCCAGACCACGGGCGTCAACTCCGAACCCTACTGGAGCTACCAGTGGAACATCCGTCAAATCCACGCCGATCAGACGGCAGCCGCCGGTAACTTGGGCTCGGGCGTGAAGCGGGCGCGTGTGGTGGTACTCGACGCGGGCATCTGGAGCGGCCATCCCGACGTTGGGCCCAACGTCAATCTGACGCTGAGCCGATCGTTCGTTCCCGGTGAGCCAGGCATCGACCCGATCGTGTACGGCTTCAATCACGGCACCCACGTTGCCGGGATCATTGCAGCGCCGATCAACAACCGCGGCATCCAGGGCGTCGCCGCGGAGGCGGAAATCGTCGCTGTCAAGGTGCTGCGCAGCGACACCGGGAGCGGATCGTTCTCCTGGCTGATCCAGGGACTCATGTACGCGGCCAGCATCGAGGCGGACGTGGCCAACATGAGCCTGGGCGCGACCTTCGACCGCATCAACGCGGGCGGGGGCGGGGCCGGCCCATTGATCGCGGCCCTAAATCGTGCCATCAACCACGCCACAGCCGCGGGTGTTCTGTGCGTAAGCGCGGCAGGCAACGAGGGCGTCAACCTCAATAGCCGTCTGTGGTCGATCCCCGCCCAATCGGGCAACGGCATGGCGGTTGCCGCGACTGGACCCTATGGCTTGGCCAATTTCGACCGCCCCGCCTCCTATACCAACTACGGCCAATCCGTTATCAACGTGGCGGCGCCGGGCGGCGATTTCGAGGACGCTGCCTATTACCCCTGGGACATGGTGCTCAGCCCGGCAGGACGCACCAGCGGCGGCGCGTGGCAGTACTATTTCGCCGCAGGAACTTCGATGGCGGCGCCGCACGTCTCCGGAGTTGCTGCGCTGATCGTGGGCAAGTACGGCAAAATGAAGCCGTCCCAGCTGCAGGCCATCATCCAACAGACCGCCGACGACATCCTCAAGCCCGGCGCGGATGCCTATTCCGGCAAGGGCCGGATCAACGCCCTCCGCGCCGTGCGGTAGCAGAAAGACTGAACACGAAGACACACGGGGCCGGCTTCGTCCGGCCCCGTTCTTTGTACGAGGCTCGGACCTAAGAAAATGGTTGCTCGATTTTGAGATGTCCCAGGTAATAGCATTCCCTGGCACGAAAAATCACCCTATTCAGGGGGATGATTCTCTGAGCTTACTGGACACAAAATCCCGGATGAGTTCATCAGGGTCATTCGTCGAGGATTTCGGTCAGTCAATAAACAGGATCTCGACTTTCTATTGATTGAGTTGCCGTTTGCCGAAATCCCGGCTGACCACTCTTCTGCAGTCAGCGTGCCGAGTGGATCTGCTTTCTCCTTCAAGGGCAACTGGGGTAGCCAACCGAGTCATCCGAAGCGCACTTCTACTGGCCTGCACCGACAGGATCTCCCTCGAAATGTCCTGCTCAAAACGGCTGCCAGGCAGCTAGATATTTTGCGGCCTGTGAGCTGCGGAAGATCGATCAACGGCTTTCGCGTGGCAATTGCGGCTTTCGATTCCACCGGCTTCACATCCATGCGTGGCTTCACCTGGAACCTGCTATGGTATAAACGTACCAAACCGCTACTAGCGAGCAAAGGATGAGCCGATAAATGGAAATGGCAGACTGATTCATGTGCTTTTTGGGAATTCCTTTCGCGCCGAGGCCTACGCTCGTCTGGCCTCCTTCCGGGTCCTCAGGTTCGTGCTTGAGAGATCAGTTAACTTCCCGGCCTCCTTTGCACCATTGAGTGCGTTATTCAGTCAGGGGGTAGTTTAACTAACTGACCCTCGTTGAGGGACCGACCTTCTCATCGAATCTCTAAATCACAGCTCGGGAGTCGCCCTGGCAAAATTCTACACCCGGAAAGGGATGCGCGGGGCAGACAAATCCCCCGTCGGGTCCCTGGACTTCGGGCCGTCCAATGCCAACTGCAGGTTTCGTTCGATCTTGGCTGGAGTTGGTTGCACTTGGTTTCTCGCGGGCACAGTTTGGGACACAACTGGGGTATTTTGAGGGTTTTTCGAGTGGATTCTGGGAGGTGCTGAATGCCCGCAAGCCCTTGACGGACGCGGGCTTTGATGTGGTGCCGGGGGGCGGAATTGAACCGTCGACACGCGGATTTTCAGTCCGCTGCTCTACCGACTGAGCTACCCCGGCGTTCTGGAAGCGCGCGCCCCTAAGAACCTAAGAGCGCGAAGTTTATACCACCACCGATCCGCGAGTGTCTAGGTGAAAAAGGGGACATTCCGATTTTCCAGCCGTCCTCGACTAACAAGAGAAACACTACGAGGGGTTGACCTGTTCATGCTGGTTGGGCAAGCATGGAAAATCGGAATGTCCCCTTTTTTACGGGGCGCAGAGGCGGCCGGGATAGGCGGCAGCGAGCATCGGCGGAACCGCTGGAGGATTTACGTCCAACTCCTCGAGGATGTCCAGCGCATTCACCAGTGCCTGGCCGCGGAAGTGATTGTTCGTGACGGCATAGGTCTCGTCCGCCTGCTGCTTGATTTTCCGGATCTGCTGGCTGACCTGCTGGATCTCCTCCTTCGAATACAGGTAATCGTAGCGGGCGTCCCTGCCCGCATCCTCCCGGAACCAGTTCTGGTAGTTGCGGCCGTGCAGGCGGAAGTAGCCGATATACGAAGTCACATGCGCCGAGGGCCGCAGCGAATCGCCGATGACCGGCTGATCAATGTTGCAGAGGGCGACCCGGTTCTCTCGCAGGAAAGCGTAGAAAGGCTCGCGGGCCCACGATCCGTGGCGGACCTCCAGGACGAGAGGGAGACTGTGGAGAAGACGGAAGATCTTCTCGAGGTGCTCCACGTTCTCGGGCGTGTTGCGGAAACTCCACGGAAACTGGATCAGCAGAGCTCCCAGCACGCCCGCATCTCCCAGCGGCGCGAGCGAGCGCCGGACTTCATCGCAGTCGGCCACAAGAGTGGTTTGCGTCGCATCCCTGGGCTCATGCGAAAGCCGCTGCCAAGCCTTCGCGGTGAATTTGAACCTGGGGTTGCTCCGCACGCGGCGTGCCCAGGCAGCTGCGTCGGTGGGGCGAGGAGGCGTGTAGAAGGAGCTGTTGATTTCGATCGTGTCGAAATACTCCGCCAGGAAGGCCAGCGCATCGAACGATCGTCCAGCTCCGGCGGGATAGACGATCCCCTCCCAGTCTTTGTAGTTCCAGCCTGCGGGTCCGACCCGCAAGGAGGTATCCCGGGGCGGAGACTGAAACAAGGAACCCTGAGTTGCCATATCTTACTATGCTGGAGTGGCGTCTTCAGATCCTGGAGCGCGTTTTGATTCAATTTACAATTGACTATTTACGATTTGAGTGCCTCTTTAATCGTCAATCGTCAATCGTAAATCCGCTGTTGCCAGGCGGATTCCAAGAAGAATCATGGGCTAGCCCAAAACCACTCCGATGGGCGCGCCAGGCTTCAAGCCAAGCTCCGCAGCGGCCGAGCCCTCGCGCATCACGATTTCGAGATATCCTGAAGAGCCGGGCACAAGAAATAGCTCTCCGGGCTTGCCTTCGCCGAATGTCCTTCGAAAACTGGTGATCTCACGCTTGCCGGCCAGCACCCTGCATGAGCGGATCTCACTGCTGCCGTAAACGGGGAGGTCCTCCGGCTTCAGATTTGTCACCAGGTTGCCGAATTGATCGACCGCCAGAACGGCCGCCTGAATCAGGGTATCTCGCAATTTCGTGGGCATGGGAATCTTGAGCCGGACGCAATTCTCCAGCTGGGGACCGAACTGCCTTAGCGGAATATCCTTGCTCAACCACCCTGCGATGGGAGCGAAGACGTCCCGGCCGTGGAAGGTAGATGAGATCGGTTTCCGGAAATAATGGTCGGACGTGATCTCGTAAACGGAGAAATCCTCAAAGGCGCTGGAGACGTAACTCAGGATTCCGTTGTCGGGAGCGACGAAGTAATGGCCGCCCGCGGAGGCGACGAGAGCCTTGCGCGCCGTTCCCACGCCGGGATCCACCACTGCCAGGTGAATCGTTCCGAGCGGGAAGCAAGGCACCGCCTGCCCAAGCGTGAAGGCTGCCGTAAAGATATCCTGCGGAGGGATCAGGTGGCTGATGTCGACGAAGTGGAGATCCGGGTTGAGGCTGAGCATGACTCCCTTCATCGACGCGACGTAGTGGTCCCGCAACCCAAAGTCCGTGAGCAGTGTGACGATTCGCGATGAGTTTCCCATGGTGATCTGCCCCCGTTTGTGGCGCCTGTCTCCATTATCCCCCTACAGCCAACCCTGCGTGAGATATTTCTACAGAGACGCAATCTCCGTGCTCTCCATGTCTCTGTGGTGCCTTTTTGCGGGGCCGTTGTACCTTGACTTGACTGTACCCCTCCGATATGTTTGAAACCAAGGTCGTCAGTTTGGGAGTGACAGTGAAGCCACGTATATATTTGGACAACAGTGCCACGACGCGCGTCGACCAGGCTGTCCTGGATGCGATGGTCCCTTGCTTCCTGGAAAACTTCGGAAACGCGAGTTCGATTCATACCTTCGGGCAGGAGGCCCGCGCAGCCGTAGAGGAATCGCGTCGCGCGCTTGCGGATCTACTGGGCGCGGATACGCGTGAAATCGTCTTCACTTCCGGCGGTACGGAGTCGGACAACACGGCTTTGTGGGGTATCTTCCGGAGCGGTTACAAGCCGGGCAATCACATAATCACCACCAAGATCGAGCATCCCGCCATCCTCGCGACCTGCAAGGCGCTGCAGTCGGCCGGTGGCGAGATCACCTGCGTACCCGTGGACGCTTCAGGACGTGTTGATCCGGCCGCAGTAGCCGGCGCAATCCGGGATACGACCGTCCTTATCTCGGTGATGCACGCCAACAACGAAACGGGAATGATCCAGCCCATCGAGGAGATCAGCGCCCTCGCGCGAGAACGCGGCATTGTGATGCACACCGACGCGGTACAATCCGTGGGCAAGATCCCGATCACGGTGCGCGAACTGGGTGCGGATCTGCTGTCTCTCTCGGGGCACAAGATTCACGCTCCCAAGGGAATCGGAGCTTTGTACATCCGGAAGGGGACGAAGCTCGTCCCTTTCATGACGGGTGGATCCCACGAGCGTAAGCGCCGCGCCGGAACCGAAAATGTGCCGGGGATCGTGGGACTCGGCGCTGCGGCTCGACTCGCCCTGGAGCGGCTGCCGGAGATGGCGACCCGAATCGCCGCGCTGCGCGATAGGCTCGAAGCCCATGTCCTGAGCGACATCCCGGGTGTCCGGGTGAACGGCTCGGGAGCCAGGCTTCCAAACATCACCAACCTTTCATTTAAAAACCTCGAGGGAGAGGCTGCGGTCATCGCCTTGGACCTTGAGGGAGTGGCTGCATCCACCGGCTCAGCGTGTTCCTCGGGATCACTGGAGCCCTCTCACGTGCTGATAGCAATGGGACTCCGCCCGGAGGTTGTTCAGGGGTCGCTTCGCTTCAGCCTCTGCTGCCATAACACCGACGCTGAAATTGATCGGGCGGTGGAAACACTCAAGAACGTGACGAAAAGGCTGCGAGGGCTGTCGCAGCGCGTCTGCGCGTAACGGTTATTGATCGCGAACAATGCTACCTCACAGGCATCAAGGCCCTGCCCTCCAGGAGCGAATTGTGGGTGGGGTGATCATTCTTTCGATAGAGAAAGAGCTGAGAGGCGAGGGTGAGGCCGCTCTGCGCGAGCGGCTGGATCAGTTGGTTCGGCAAGGACACCTGCAGATCCTGATCGACCTCCGGCACGTTCCCCACGTGGATTCGTCCGAGCTCGGGCGGCTCATCCGCGCGCACATCTCCGTCCGCCAGGCCGGCGGCAGGGTGCGGCTGTGCAACCTGTCTGATAAAGTGATGACTCTGATGAAAATGACACGATTGCACACTGTGCTGGATCTCTATGGCACAGAGGAAGAGGCGCTCGCTGCCTTTCGGCAGCCTAATGCAGAATAAGTCTTGCAGGCAAACCGCAAAGATCGCAAAGAAATCCAGTTTATTGAGGAGTAGTTGCGGACAAGGCGAGCAGATCGTTGGCGGAACCATTAAATTTGTTCCGGTCGACGGTGCCGGCTATTCCGCTCACCGTGCCTCGCTCGGTGTATTGCCAGAATGTCCAGTCCGACCATGCGGACGGAACTCTCGGCTGCGGATTTGCGGTGTAGTGGGCAATCCACAAGGGATAACTGCCAAGCGCCGACGCCCCGCCCAATTTTTCAAGCGCGAAGCTCGGGCTGAGATAAACCATCGGCCTGCGCCCGAGACTCTGTTCTACCGCCGTCAGCCACTCCACGGCGAGTCCGCTGCGCTGAGAGAGCGGGATGGCGTCCCATGCATCGGTCCCATCGAGCTTACGGAGTTCCAGGTCTAAAACCGGTGCGAGTTCGGCTGGATCGACGCCTTGAAGCAGCGTCAGGAAATTGTCCGCTTGCGCCTGAGGGGGAATAGCGGGTCGGAAGAAATGGTAGGCACCCCGCAGGATGCCCGCCGACTTCGCGCCCGTCCAGTTCACGCTGAAGCGGGGATCGACAACGGACTGGCCTTCCGTTGCCTTGATGAAAACGAACTGAATTCCAGCAGCTGCTACCTCGCTCCAGTTGATGAAGCCCTGGTAGCGGGAAACGTCAACGCCGGAGTCGCTGACTGCGCTCGGGGTGCTGGTTGTATCGGGCATGTTCGGACCTCCATGGTATGAGTTTCGGCCGCAGCCTGTTCAAAGTCAATCCGCAACAGCCCGGTTGCAGCGGGCATTTCTGGACTGTTCTTGTTGGATCTTGGTGTTCCTGGTGTCTTGGTGGTGTGCTTTTAAAAACTTTATCACCAAGACAGCAAGAGCCCCAAGGACACAAAGCCGATTGGTTGCGGCCTGCTGTCAAAAACCGTCTTCACAGTGGCTGGCAAGCGTGCTAACCTCATGGGCGTTCGCTTTCGGGGCGGGGCGTGTTGCAGCGCCTCGGCCCGTGTCGTGCGATCACGGCCTCTTTCTTTCCGGCAAGAAGCCAGCGTAGCTCAGTTGGTAGAGCAACTGATTCGTAATCAGTAGGTCCCCGGTTCAAGTCCGGGCGCTGGCTCCATCAGAATCAAGCACTTAGCTAAACCCAGAAAAGAGCGAAATTGCTCTGGGGTTCCAAGCGGCGGAACTTGGAACCCAGCGCGGCCTAGAAGTTTGTCTGGTTGCCCGAATGAACCCATCTGGATGGAAGCCAACTGCTTGATTGCGCCAAACCGCAGCGCCAGCCAGGCACCTGCGAAGGGAAGGAGCGAAGGCGAATCGCATTGGCAAAATAAGATTCCAGCTTTGGAGCAGAACTGCGAGTTTTTTCGTCGTCACGTTGTTACCACATTTATTACTACATTAATGTGGGCATTGCTCATTTTCGTTCCAGGCGGCGCCACTTGGCGTCGCGGCCCCGGCCCAGCACCTCGAGACGGCCCTCCTCGCGCCATCGGTTCAGGACTACTCGGATCATCTCTCTGCTCACGTTCGGACACAGCCTTTCCACATCCCCGATTGCGAACGGGCTTTGCAGGTTTTCCAGCGCGTATGCGATCAGTTCCGCTTTGGATCCGCGCGCCGGCCGTTCTCTGCCGGCTCGATCCTCGGGGAAATAGGGGACGCTACCCTATTTTCTTGTTGAAACGATCCCTGGCCGGTGGGAGGCTAACGGCTGAACCGGTCGGTCGCCCAAAGAAGGTCAAGGATAAGCCTCTAATATAGGGTAGCGTCCCCTATTTCCATTTCCCTATTTCCCGTGCGCGTCGGCGGTTGAACTGAAGTGGCAGGTCGTCCTTGACCGGCAGGAACCGTTCTGTCACGATGGCACCATGAGTCACGGCCGGAAGCAATTCTCCGCTGCTGCGTCAGTGTCAAGGGAGGATTCTGGCCTCAGTGGAAGGATGGTAGGCTTAGCGGTGTATAACCCATGGCATCGGCCTGGCCAACGTGCAAAAAACAATGTCCTCCCAATCTTTTAGAGAAAGGCATAGCCATGCCTATTCACAACTACAAGCAATTTCACAACATTGCTATGGAAGGAAATGACTTTTACATCGGCGCAACGGAGCGCTGTTTGAACAAGATTGTTGCCCTTAACGAGGGGATCAGGTTCCTGCCGGAGCTGAATGGCTGCGGATATCGTGTGACCATCCGGCAGCAAAACGGCGGTGGCAATAGCTGTGCTCCGCAATCAGCGGATGTCTCACCGCCGTTCTTGCAAGCTGTCGAACGTCGCGACGATGTGCTTTTTCAAAACGAACTGAAAGCGGCCATCGGAAAGGCCCAGCGTAACGGAATCACCCTCGAGCATTTGGCCCGGCAACTCGCCGAAGGCCTGACGCCCGCCACATACAACGCTCAGCAAAATGTCGTTCGCCCACCGTCAAGAATCAAAGCACCAGTTGGCTCGACTGGTCAGCAGATTATGGCACTGCACGCGCACAAAACGATGGTGGCGATGGGCACGTTGCAGGATCTTATGGATGGCCGCCTCGGCTTGGCGCTGCTGGCGCGGCTTCGGCCCGGGTGGGACTACGATCTGGCGCGATTGTTGCGCAACTTCCTGACTCCAGGGGGGGGTGGAGCATCCGTTGTCCAGTTCGATCCGGCAGACTCAAAGCCATGCGCCATAGATCCCGCAATGAAGAACCGTCCGCCGGCCTTGGGCCTGGTGCATGAGATGATTCACGCCTGGCACAATGCCACGGGCCGGAGCATGCGCCTCGCAATGGCGGGCCGGGAAAAGCTCGAAGAGGTAATCACCACCGGGCTGCCGCCGTACAACTTCGAAAAGTACTCGGACAACAAATTCCGCGCCCTTTGGACGGCAACTTTTGTCGAGTTGCGAACGAGGTACTAACGGGTGTAAAGGCAGCCGAGATTCTGGCGCCATCCAGAGTGATATGCCGACATGGTCCCGCGCGTCCTGTCCCTGCACTGGCGCAACTTCGTTTTAGTTTTGAGCTTGGAGCGGGTGACGGGAATCGAACCCGCGTGGCTTAATGTGGCCGAAGAATCCCCGCTGGAAACAAGTCCGGACCAACGATCTGCCTGCGCAAGTGCCGTTTGCGACCGACCCGCAACATGGGATGGACTGCCACGACGTCTTGCCCAGCCGGTAGCACTCCCGGTTGAATGAGCTCACCGTCGGAGGTGTCGTTCGGTGAATGATTGGAGGTTTGAGGGTGACTATCCCCCCGACCATCAAGTTTCCGCAACAAGGAAATCCGCTTCGGCATCAAGCAGGCAGATCGGCTTTTTCACATGCTGCTTGTCGGCAAGACCGGATCCGATAAATCCACTGTCATGGCCCACATGATGCGCTCCGACCTCGAAAATGGGACCGGCTTTGATTGGATTTTGGAGATACGGCCCCTGTCTACTAGGGGAGAGAATTCAATCCAATCTTCAAGGCTGCTTCAGCCAGCTTTCGATCGTATGTCACGATCGCGGCAGCTCCTGCCAGGCCCGCTTGTGCCAGGTGGAGCGCATCCGCAGCCCGCAAAGCGATGTTATCGACAGCCAATAGAAGCCGCTCGGCTTCGCGATGGGTGTCGGGCATGAGGTCGATTTTGATATAAAGCCCTGCCTCGATGTCCGTGAGGATTTTTCGGTGAAGGCGCGCGCACGACACCGGGTGAAGGATCCCTTCGCGGCGACGTCGGGCGATCGCCGAGACGATTTCGGTTATAGCCAGATCGGAGACCATGAGATCGCTGCGGCCCTGGATTGCTGCGTCGAGCTCATCGCTGCCCGTCTCCGGCAGGTAGAGTTTGGCAAGCGCGCTGGCATCGAGATAAAGGGGGCCAGCCCACTCCTTATCGGCGGCAGCATTTCGATCAGAGACGGTCTTCACGATCTTCGCTGATGGCGAGAGATAGCGGTGGATGGAGAGTCGGCATCGAGCGGCGGAAAGCGGCTCGCCCTGGATACGGCTGAGCATTGCCTCGCCTTACAGGCACGAGCCGAGCCACGGGTTTGCCACGGTCGGTGATCAGGATTTCCCTTCCTTGGCGCACAATCTCAATGAGTTCTGATATGTTCTGACGCGTTTCTCTGATCCCCGCCTTCCGCATGAATCATATTGTGCTACATGTAGCACAATATGTCAACCATTCCGATATCGATCCAAAGCATCGCCCTGTTTGGGATGGGCGCCCGGCCGCAGAGCAAGCGGCGCGAGCGATGTAACTCATTCCCCACGGCTCTGGCTCGGCTTGCACATGCTGAATTCTGCTCGGATAGGTTTTTAGCAGGGACACTGAACGACCCTCACCTGGAAGGCGAGGGGTTCGTGCTGTGTCGGCTGAAGCCGACTGAAGGCTGCTGGTACTCCCTGCTTTTCTCAATAAATAATTGGACACGGATCCACACAGATTCACACGGATTGGCACCCACGTTCATCCGTGCAAATCCGTGTCCCGTTTTTTCTTCGAGCTATCTGCTGTGGCCATACCGCCACGCCGAATTCCAGGCGTTTGAAGTAGCTGTGTACGAACAACCCTGGCTCGTCAACTGCGTCGACTTCGCTACCCTATTCTTCGCCTGAAGGCGAGGGGTTTCGACCATCCCCAATGTGGACACTAAGCGCTTTACTTGCTCGAAGCGCCAGCGTAGGATGCGCCTACGCTGCGCCTTGCTGCTCCCTACTGCGTCCGCTCCTAAACGAACGGTGCAGGCCTCGGGCCGGCCTGAGCGGCGGTGGCGCGGCCTCATCCCACCTGGAGGTCATCATGTCGAGAGCAACGAGATTTGTGCTTGGTATGACGTTGGTGCTGGTCACGGCGTTTCTGGCGGCGGGCTACGCACAGCAGGCTGCGCGTCCGAGCGCCGACGTCTATCGCCAGCTCCACTGGCGATTCATCGGACCGGAAGGTAATCGCTTCAGCGCGGTCGCCGGCGTGCCGGGCGATCCTTACATTTACTATGTCGGTGCAGCCTCGGGCGGCATCTACAAGACCGCCGACGGCGGCGTCCGCTGGCAGCCCGTCTTCGACGACCAGCCGGTTTCGTCGATCGGCTCGCTCGCCGTGGCGAAATCCGACCCCAACGTCGTGTGGGCCGGCACCGGCGAAGGCAAGATCCGCAGCCACATCTCAGTCGGCCAGGGTATCTACAAGTCGATGGATGCCGGCAAGACGTGGGCGTTGATGGGCCTGGAGCAGGCCGGACGAATCCCTCGCATCGTCATCGATCCGCAAAACCCGGACGTGGTCTGTGCGTGCACACTGGGCCATGCCTACGGGCCGCAACAGGATCGAGGTGTCTTTCGCACGACCGACGGCGGCAAGACCTGGACCAAGGTGCTCTTCGTCGACGAGAACACGGGGTGCTCCGATATCGCGATGGATCCGAAGAACCCGCGCGTGCTCTTCGCGGGCATGTGGCAGCTCGAGATTCACACCTGGGGCCGCGAGAGCGGCGGGCCGGGGAGCGGCCTGTTCGTATCCCGTGACGGAGGGGTGACGTGGAAGAAACTGACCGGCCACGGGCTGCCGGCCAAGCCGGTGGGCAAGGTTGCCGTCGCCATCGCCGCCTCGAATCCGAACCGCGTCTACGCCCTCATCGAGACCGGTGACGGCGTGCCGTGGAAGGGGCAGCCGACCGACAGCGGCCAGGTGTATCGCAGCGACGATGGCGGCAAGAGCTGGAAAGTGGTGAGCTACGACCACTACGCCATGGGCCGCGCGCACTACTACTCGCGCATGGCCGTCGCCCCCGACAACGAGGACGAGACGTACTACCTGACAGCGTCGTTCGCCAAGTCCATCGATGGCGGCCAGACGCTCACGCCGGTGCCCCGCGCCGAGGCACCGGGGGGTGACCACCACGACATCTGGATCGATCCGACCAACCCGAACCGCATGATCGTCGGCCACGACCAAGGCCTGTCCATCACCATCAATCGCGGGCGCACCTGGTTGCGCCAGCGGCTGACCAACGCGCAGATGTATCACGTCACGGCCGACAACGAGATTCCCTACAACGTCCTGGGCAACAAGCAGGACGAGCCATCGTATCGCGGGCCGAGCAACAGCCGCCTGGGCGGTTTCGGCGGCGATGCAGGCATTCCGCGCGCGCTGTGGCACTCGGTGGGCGGCGGCGAGAGCGGCTGGGCGACGCCCGATCCCACCGATTCCAACATCATCTGGTCAACGGCGTCGGGCTCGGGCATGGTCGGAGGCATCGTGGTGCGCTTCGAGGAGAAGCGGCGGCAGTTTCGCAACGTCGAGGTGTGGCCGGACCAGTCCAACGGGCCGGCGGAGGGTGTCAAGTATCGCTTCGTGTGGGACGCGCCTTTCCACATCTCGCCGCACGACCACAACACGCTCTACATCGGCAGCCAGCACGTTCACCGGACGACCGACGGCGGCCAGACCTGGCAGGCCATCAGTCCCGATCTCACGCTCAGCGACAGGAGCCGAATGGGAAGCTCGGGCGGCCTGACGCCCGACAACATCGGCGTCGAGTACGCCGGTACAGTCTATGCGATTGCCGAGTCGGCGAAAGAACGCGGGCTCATCTGGGTCGGCACGAACGATGGCCTCGTGCAGATGACGCGCGACGCAGGGAAGACGTGGACAAACGTCACCAAGAACCTGCCGAACCTGCCGCCGTGGGGCTCCATCCGCAGCATCGCGCCGTCCCGCTACGACGCGGCGGCGGCTTATCTCACCGCCGACTTCCACCAGGTGAACAACCGCGATCCGTTCGTCTACAAGACCACCGACTACGGCCGGACGTTCAAGGCGATTACGAACGGCATTCCGAAGAGCATGCTCAGCTACGCGCATTGGATCTACGAGGATCCCGTGCGGCGCGGGCTGCTCTACCTGGGTACGGAGAACGCGATCTGCGTGTCGTTCGACGATGGCGAGAATTGGCAGCCGCTACAGAACGACCTGCCGCATGCCCCGGTGTACGGCATCACCGTGCAAGAGCATTTCAACGATCTGGTGATCGCGACCTACGGGCGCGGCTTCTGGATTCTGGACGATATCACGCCGCTCCAGCAACTCACCAGGCAGGTGCTCGACTCCGACGTCCATCTGTTCGCGCCGCGGCCGGCGTACCGCTTCCGGAACATAGCGGCGCCCTCGACGCCGTACGACGATCCCACGATCGGCGAGAATCCCAAGTACGGCGCGTCGATCAACTACTACTTGAAAGGCCCGGCGTCGGGGAGCGTCACGATCACGATCCAGGATCAGAAGGGTGAGGTCGTCCGAAAGCTGACCGGCACGAACACAGCGGGGCTCAATCGGATTTATTGGGATCTCCGCTACGAGCCCACAAAGGAAATCCGTCTCCGTACCAGCCCGATGTACGCGCCGCACGTGCGTGTCGGTCCGGACGGGTGGCGGCCGGCACCCGGCGCCGGCTCGCTCAGCATCCTGGCGCCTCCAGGCACCTACACCGCGAAGCTCTCGGCCGGCGAGCGTGAGCTGACGCAGTCACTCACAGTGCGCAAGGATCCGAACTCGGGCGGCACCGAGGCAGACATCGAGACGCAGATGCGCGTCCTTTTCGACCTGAGGAAGGACCTGAACAACGCCGCCGACACGGTCAACCAGATCGAGATCGTGCGGAGTCAGATCGAGGCGCTCGCCAGGATCATCGACGATGCGGCGATCAAGAAGACAGGTGAAGACTTGAACCAGAAGCTGATCGATCTGGAAATGAACTTGATCGACCTTCGCCTCACGGGAGGGCAAGACGGCACCCGCTACGGCTCCAAGCTCATCTCGAAGATCAACTACCTGGCCAACGGGCTCGCGAGCGGCGATTTCAGGCCAACCGCGCAGCAGACCGAGGTGCAGAAGGTGCTCGAAGAGCGGTTGCGCAACACCTTGAGCCAACGCGACGGCCTCCTCAGCAAGGAGCTGGGCGGGTTCAACGACATGCTGCGCAAGAAGAACGTTCCGAACATCATCGCGAAGACGCCGTAGACGCGACGCGCCAAGACATGGGATTGCTACATTGCCTTTTGTTGGGGTCGGTCATCAGGCACGCTGAGTGGAATTCCTGTCATGACGTACTTTCGCCACCAAGTGCCTGCCACTTGGCCTTGTGACGCTCCACCCTTCCTTTTGATTCGTCGCCCATCGACCCGGAGTCAAAAGGAAGGATAGCCGATCATCCGACCGAGCGGTGCGCGGAATCGGGTCGGGTGGATTACTCGGTTTCTGAGAGGTGGAAGGCTTACTGAGCCTCGCGTAATATGGTGACAATCCTGGATAGGGTAGGGGCACGGCGCGCCGTGCCCCTACATTCCTAAGATGTCACCGTATTTTGCGAAGCTCTGTAGATTCAATAAACAGGATAAAAAACAGAGATTAAGCTTGTTTTGGGATCTCCTCTTCACGTTAATAAGTTGCACGAATTCATGTTGTCCAGGTCCGTCCGTCCCCCATATTCTCCGCCATTTTGCTGAACCCGGACTGTGTTAGACTTGGTTCATGGATCAGGCTGACTTTGAAAAGGTGGTGGAGCAGGGA
>Ga0315277_10002645_pt1 | contig 24853 bp, 20 predicted proteins | sample YL17G05_15_MG_FD_203695 | JGI IMG/M metagenome (GOLD analysis project Ga0315277, IMG submission 203695) | Sediment microbial communities from Yellowstone Lake, YNP, Wyoming, USA - YL17G05_15 | ecosystem: Environmental > Aquatic > Freshwater > Lake > Sediment | place: USA: Wyoming | collected... | reverse complement strand
AGTGGGCGGTGATCGGCTTCGTGCTGGCGAACTGCTTCATGCTCTGGTGGGCGCTGCAGACAGGAATGCCCTGGTGGCCCTTCGCGCTGATCATGGCGCTGTTCTACACCGTGATGATCGGCGTGTCCCGGCTGGTGGCGGCGGCCGGGCTCACTCACGTTGACACCGGCCTGTACCCGCGCAATGTGATCCTGAATACCATCGGTGCCGGTCCGGTGGGTCCCACTTCCCTCGCCGTCTTCGGCTACCTCTCCGCGGCCTACATGTACGACCCCCGCATCGTGCTCATGGCGCAGGCGATGAACAGCTTCAAGCTGCTGCACGCCAGCCGGGTGCGGGCCCGGCGCTTCCCCTGGGCGGCGGCGGTTGCGGTGGTGGTGATGCTGGCGGTGGGCTTCCCGACCATGCTCGCCATCGCCTACCACCACGGGGCGAGCACACTTCCGGATTGGCCTATGGCCTCGCCGCAGCGATGGGTGTGGGGCGAGATGGACAACAGTCTTCGCAACCCAGGGCTCCCCGACAACTGGCTGCGCGCCGCGCTGGTGATCGGGGCGCTGTTCATGGCCGGCATGACCGCACTCCATTCCCACTTCATCTGGTGGCCGGTGAGCCCGGTGGGCTTTCTCATCGCCAGCGGCTGGTCCACGGACCGCTTCGTGTGGATGAACTCCCTGATCGGCTGGGCGATCAGCAGCCTCATCCGGCGGTACGTGGGGCTAAGGGTGTATCGGACGCTGCGGCCGGTGTTCCTGGGGATGATTCTCGGCGGATACGTGCCCCAGGCCTTCCTGGCGCTGCTCTCGCCGCTGTTCGGCGTGCGGCCGCCGGGGTAGACCGGCCGCCCACCACGCTAGGCCGAGCGCACCAACCTATACCCCACCCCTCTCACCGTCTCGATCAGATCGCCTGCGGCTTCGGTCTTGGCGCGGAGGCGGCGGATGTGGACGTCCACGGTGCGGGTGCCGCCGTAGTAGTCGCCGCCCCAGACGTGGTCGAGGAGCTGGGTGCGGTCGTGGACGCGGTTGGAGTTGCGCAGGAGGAAGAGGAGAAGCTGGTATTCCTTGAGGGTGAGGTCAATGGGAACGCCGTCTATGAGCACCTCGTAGGTGGCCGGGTTGAGGGTGAGGGGGCCGGCGTGGATGATGTCGGCGGATTCCTGCTGCTCCTGGCGCCAGTTGAGGAGGCGAAGGCGGGCGGCAAGGTCGCTGGGCCGATAGGGAGAGAGAAGCAAGTCGTCGAGGGCCAGGGAGAGGTCCAGGCGGGCGGCTTCTTGCTCAGGCACGACGGCGACGAGAGCGGCCTTGCGGAGGGTGGAATTGGAGCGCACGGTGCGGCAGGCGCGGGCGGCGTCCACACCTAGGGTGCGCAGGTCAACCAAGGTGGCCAGGGGCCGGGGGCCGCGCCAGCGGAGGTTGGCGGTCGGCCACACGATCAGCTCTGCGCGGCAGTCGAGCCGGCGGAGATCGCCAACCAGAGTGATGGTAGGCTCACGGTCGAGCCCGATGATGAGCACCAGGGGCAGGGCGGCCATGGGCATCCGCTACGTGGCCAGCACGCGGGCCAGCTCGTAGAGGTCCTGGTCCAGGTTCTTCCTCTTCTCCCAGGTCTCCGGGAGGGGGGTGAAGACGATGCGCTTGTCTATGCGGCCCACCATGCAGTCCGTCTTCCCATCCAGCAGCGCATCCACGGCCGCCGCCCCCAACTGGCTGGCGAGGATGCGGTCGGCGGCGGTCGGATTCCCGCCGCGCTGGGTGTGGCCGAGGACGCAGACGCGGCACTCGAACGGCCCCAGTTCCTGCACCTTGTGAGCGATCTCCAGCGCGCCGCCCTCCTCATCGCCCTCTGCCACCACCACGATGCTACTGGTCTTGCCTCTCGCCACACCTGCCTGCAGGGTGTCGTAGATCTCCTGGGCGGAGAGGTCGCGCTCGGGAACCGCGATCAACTCCGCTCCGCCGGCCGCGCCCACGGCCAGGGCGATGAAGCCGGCCTCCCGGCCCATCACCTCCACGAAGAAGATGCGATCGTGGGAAGTTGCGGTGTCGCGAATGCGGTCTATCGCCTCCAGGCCGCGGTTGACGGCGGTGTCGTAGCCGATGGTGGCGTCGGTGCCGTAGAGGTCATTGTCAATGGTGCTGGCGACGGTGACGATGGGGATGCGGTGCTCCAGCCACAGGGCGTGGGCGCCATGGGCGGTGCCGTCTCCTCCGATCCCCACCAATCCCTCGATGCCCGCTTTGCGGAGCTGGTCGGCCGCCGTCACGCGCCCCTCCTCGTGGCGAAACGCCTCCGAACGGCCGGTCTTCAGCATGGTGCCGCCGAGATGGACGATGTTGGAGACCGACTTGGCGGTGAGTTCCTCACATTCGCCGGCGATCATCCCCACATACCCGCGCTGGATGCCGATGACGCGGCACCCGCGGTAGATGGCGGTGCGGACGACGGCACGCAGACAGGCGTTCATGCCCGGGGCGTCGCCCCCGCTGGTGAAGACACCGATAACGTTCATGGACACCTCTTCCCGGTAGGGGCACGGCATGCTTGCCCGCCGGTTTACCCGCCGGCCGTGCGGAGGGCCGTGTGGAGGACCGTGCCCCTGCTTACGATCTAGCCAATAGGTAGATAGCCAGCCCGAAAGGCCCCAGGCAGAGTGCCACTGGGCCCCAGAAAAGGCCGGCCTGATGGTGGGTTTCCGCGTCGTGGTAGCACCATCCTGCCGCGAGAAGGCTGCCAGCGAACCAGAGATAGGCGAAGGTTGCGCCCCGGAAGAGGAAAGTGAGGGCGAGCAAGAGGGAGAGGAAGCCAAGAAAAGCGAGAGAGAGGTAGCAGGGTGCGGAGTGATACCACTCCCGCCCGGAGCCGCCGAGGAGAGTGAGGGCGGCGTCGCCGGGGGTGGAGTGGGTGTCGGAGATCTGTCTGACGGCCTCCTGCTCGACGGCGGCGCGCTCTTCCCGGGCGCGGCGGAGGGAACCCGGCGGGGCGCCGTGCGCAGCGGCGGCCTGGGTGGCCTGCTGTGCGGCCTCGATGGCGCCGACGGGATCCCCAGCGGCGCGCAACAGCTCGGCCAACAGGGTGAGGGCCGGGACGTTGTCGGGCGCCTCCTGCAGGGCCTGGCGCACCAGGCGGGTGGCCTGTTCCAGGCGGCCTCTGCGTTGGGCCAGGTAGGCGCGGCGCAGCAGCAGGCCGATGATGCGATCCAGCTCCGGCGCCGGCGGGACTGGTGTGGCCGCAGGAGACGCGGCCCCTCGGGACTCCGCCGGCCGCACAGGATGAGGGGCCCGGTCGGGATCCAGTAGGGCCAGGTCGTGTCCACAGGACCAGCAGAACCGGTCCTGTTGATGTAGGAACGCACCGCAAGCCCTGCATCTGGTAACGTGGCCCACATGCGCCTCCAGCGCACGAACCAACTGCTCGCCGCACCGCGGCGAGCGCACATGCGCGGACTGACGCCCACCTCCGCTCCTCCCAGTTACACAGCAGCCCGACCGGCTCCTGCAACTCGGGAGAAACAGGTGTGCGCGTGCGGCAAAGGAGGGGTGATACGCGTGCAGAAGTGTGGCAAGGGAGCGACGCGGACAAGCCGCAAGCCGCGGGGCGAGCTATCAACTCGCCCCTACGAACCCGATGGGCTTTCGCGAGATACTCCGCAAGTCTGCTTCACAGGTAAGAAGCTCTATCAGAACCCCGAGTACTACCGCTGAGCGCCTCACCAAGCGCTCTGATAGAGCCTGGAGCCAGGTTTCGTTAGAGACTCTAAGGGAGCTGCTTCATGTCGCTGAGACCCAGGGTGTTCGTAACCGCGTTCGGCGATCTGGCGGAGACGGTGTACGCAAAGCGGGTGAGGGACGAGTTGGAGAGCTTCGCGGAGGCCAGGTACAACGACCTCGGGCGCAAGCCCGAGGAGGCCGAGCTGATCGAGCGCATCGCCGATGCGGATGCCTGCCTGACCACGTGGGGTGCGCCGCAGTTCACGGAGCGGGCGCTGGCAGCGGCGCCGCGGCTGAGGATCATCGCCCACGCGGCGGGGACGGTGAAGCCGTTCATCAGCCCGGCCGCCTTCGAGCGAGGGATCATCATCACCAACGCGGCGGGAGTGATCGCCAGGTATGTGGGAGAGATGGCGCTTCTTCTCTCCTTGGCCTGTCTGCGCGATCTGCCCACCTACAACCGGGCGCTGAAGGAGGAGGACGGTTGGCAGGTCCCCGGGGCGGGGCCGGCAGATACGCTGCGGGAGAAGCGGGTGGGCCTGATCGGATTTGGGGCAACGGGACGGGAGTTCGCGGGGCTGCTGGGCCCGTTCAAGGTGGAGCTGCTGTGCTACGACCCGGTGGTGCCGGCGGAGGTGATGGCGGAGTATGGGGCGCGGCCGGCGACGATGGACGAGATACTGAGGACCTGTGATGTGATCTCGCTCCACGCGGCCAGCCTGCCCTCAACTCGGGGGTTGTTGAACGCGGAGCGGCTGGCGATGATCCGGGATGGGGCAGTGCTGGTGAACACGGCGCGGGGGGCGCTGATCGAGATGGAAGCACTGGTGGCGGAGCTGAGGAAGAACCGCTTCCGGGCGGCGCTGGATGTGTTCGATCCGGAGGAGCCGCTGCCCCCGAGTCATGCGCTGCGGAGCTTACCGAACGTGATCCTCACCCCGCATGTCTCCGGCCCGGTCCCCACACGCTACTGGGAGATGGGGCTGCACGCGGTGCAGAATGTGCGCATAGTCCTCTCGGGCGGCCGTCCCGCGGGGGCGATCACCGCCGAGCAGTTCGAGACGATGGCATGAAACGACGGAAGCCAGGGGTGGCGCTGCTGGTGGCGGCGTTTGCGCTAGGCGGGTGGGGGGGGCCGGCGCGGTCGGCGCCGCTGGATCCGCGGACGGTGAAGTCCTCCACGCTGCCCAGCGGCCTGGTGCTAGTGGTGTGCGAGCAGCCGGCGGCAGAGGTGGTGGCGGTGGAGGTGATGGTGGGGGTGGGGTCGGCGGACGAGCCGCCGGAGCTGGCGGGCGCGGCCCACCTGCTGGAGCATGTCTGCTGGGCGAGTGGGGGCGGGGGCGACGCGAGGAAGCGGATTGAGGAGCGCGGGGGGGCCACCAATGCCGGCACGCTCCGGGATTACACCCGGTACTATGCCACGGTGGCGGCCGACGACTTCCCGATGGCGGTGCAGGCGCTGGGGGAGATAGTGCTGCGACCGCGCCTGGAAGATCCGGTGATCGAGCAGGAGCGACGGGCGATCATCGAAGAGGTGGCGGCGCGTGGGGACCGGGCCAGGACCTGGCTGAACGACCTGGCGTTTGCAGCGGTGTTCGGCGAGGGGCATTCGTATGCCCGGCCGATCGAGGGCAGCGAGAGCACGCTGGCGGGGATACAGGCTCACCAGCTTGCCGGGTTCCATGACACCTGGTATGTGCCGAACAACATGGCGGTGGTGGTGGCGGGGGAGGTGACGTTCGAGTCGGCTCTGCGGGAAGTGGAGACGGCGTTCGGGGGACTGCGTCCGCAGGCGCTTCCGCCGCGGGGGCGGGGGGAGGCGGTGAGGCCGGCGGCAGGCAAGGAAGTGATCGTCGTGGCCCCGGGCAAGCAAGCCTATGTGATGGCCGCGTTCGTGGGGCCTGCGGCCGGGGAGCGGACGGAGGTGGCAACCAGCGATGTGCTGTCCGTGCTGCTGAGCTATGGGTGTCTGGGCAGGCTGTCGGGGGAGCTGGTGGAGGTACGGAAGCTGGCGACGAGGGTGGGGGTAGATTTCCTCACGCAGCGGGAGCCCGCGCTGTTTGGGGTATGGGCGGTGTGCGAGACGGGGAACGTGGCTGCGGTCAAGGAGGCGATCCGGGGGGAACTGCAGCGGCTGGCCTCGGAGCCAATCCCGCCAGGGGAGCTGGCGCTCGCCAAGCGGCTGGTGTACGCGGGCTACTGCTTCGCCAACGAGACGCCCGCGGACTGCGCCAGTACGCTGGCGTTCTATCAGGCGGTGGACAGCTATCGAGCGGGGACACAGTATCCGGCGCGGGTGGGAGCAATCACGGCGGGGGACATCGCCAGGGTGGCGGCGTGGTACGCGGGGGAGCCGGTGTGGGTGGTGCTGATGCCGGAGGAGAGCGCACCGTGAGCCGGCGCGTGCGGGGCTGGCTGTGGCTGGGTGTGATGGCAGTGCTGGTGGTCCGGCCGGCGGCGGCGGAGGGTGTGAGCCCGGTTGAGATGCCCAACCAGATGAGGGTGGTGATCAGGCCAAACCCCTCCACCGAGGTGGTGGCGATTGACCTGCTGCTGGATGTGTCGGTGGTGGACGAGCCGCTGGAGGAGTCGGGGATTCGCGCCCTGGTGCAGCGCCTGCTGGTGCGGGGGACGGAGTTGGCCTCGGGCGAGGAGGTGGTGAGGAGGCTGGCGGAGGTGGGGGCGTACATGGATACCGGGATCGGCCTGGACTACGTGGAGGTATATGTGGTGGCCCCGGCGGATGGGTTCGAGGTGGGGCTGGAGGCCCTGGCGGAGGTGGTCCGCCGCCCCGCATTCCTGCCGGAGGAGGTGGAGAGCCAGAAGCAGGCGCTGGTGAACTCCCTGCGGCCCGGGTCGCAGGATCCGTTCCAGGAGACGTATGGGGCGTTCCGGCAGGCGCTGTACGGCTCGCACCCATATGGCCGGAACGCAGAGGGGGAGCCGGAGTCGGTGGCGGCGATCACCCCGGAGCAGGTGGTGTCTTTTCACTCCCGCTACTACGGGCCGCAGAATGCGGTGCTAGCGATCTGTGGGGGAGTGAGCGAGGTGCGGGCGGCGCGGGCGGTGCGCCGGGCGTTCGGGGGGTGGGCCGCGGGGCCGCGCGGGAAGCGGCCGCCGGAGCCGCCGGAGGCCCTCGCGGCCTCGGAGGTGGTGGTGCGGGAGCTGCCGGTGGGGCGGCTGTACCTGGTTCTGGGCTTCCCGGCGCCTGGCGCGGGCGAGCAGGGGTACTACGCGCTCCAGGTGGTGGACAGCCTGTTGAGCGGCGGGAACACCGCCCGCCTGCCCACAGAGGTGCGTGACAAGGCGGGGCTTGCCTACCAGGTGTCTTCGTTCTACCCCACTCTGGCGGGCCCCAGCCACCTGGCGGTGTACGTGGTGGCGGATCCAGGGAATCTGTCGGAGGTGAAGGAGGCGGTTCTGGAGACGCTGAGGGGGCTGCTGCGTGCGCCTCCGTCGGCGGCGGAGATGGCGCGGGCGAAGCGGTATCTGGTTGGGTCTTACATGCTGGGCCATCAGCGGATGAAGGGCCAGAGCTACGCGCTGGCCTGGTATGAACTCCTGGGTCTGGGAGCGGGATTCGAGGACACTTATGTAGAGTCGGTGGAGAGGGTGACGGCGGAAGAGGTCCAGGAGGCGGCCAGGAGCGTCCTGAGGCGGTTTGTGCTGGCGGCGGCGCTGCCCAGCCGGTAGGGTGCGAGGCGGCGCGATGTCCCGGCGCCCGCCGGCGCCGACGGGCTGCGGGAAGGGCAGCGGGCGGCGGCGCAGAATCCCATGATATGGGGCGAGGGACTCACGCGTAGGGCCGGCGGCGGGAAGGAAGGAGCACCTTGGCTGTGGCGCGCAGACGCAAGAAGACAGAGGACCAGCAAACGCTGCCTCCCATGAGGCGGTTCTCCACGCGGAAGATGACGAAGAAGGAGAACGTGGTGAAGCGGGAGGTGGATCTCTATCACGTGAGCGATATAGACAACACCGCGGTGATCTACGTAGGGAACCGGGTGATGCAGATCTATCAGAGCTTGGACCTGCCGGACGCGGAGTGCGACGGGCTGGTGTTCAAGCGGAGGGTGATCCAGACGGCGAAGGGGGCGTGCCTGCTGCTGGCACGGTGGAAGCCGGAGCGACACATGCGGCGGACGACAACGGAGTGGTCGCAGAAGTGGTTTGTGGAGAAGCAGCTCTTCCCGCCGGATACGGAGCGTTTCTTCGCGAAGCTGGCGCGGCAGGCGCAAGAAGCGGCGGAAGCAGCGGAGGCCGGTGGGGAGGAGGAGACGGAGAGCCAGGAGGCGGCGTAGGGTTCGGGACTGGGGCTAGGGGCTGGGGGTGATGCTCTTCCTGCCGAAGGGAGAGCATCTTGCGCTTCTCGGAGAAGGGCGAGGGTGGTCTTCCTTGTTCACGACCCGTGGATGTGCTACCATACCGCGGACAGGCGGAGAGGTGGCCGAGTGGATGAAGGCAACCGCCTGCTAAGTGGTTACAGGGTCAAAAGCTCTGTCCCGGGTTCGAATCCCGGCCTCTCCGCCATCCTGCATAGCTCCGCCGATGGCGGAGCTATGCAGGACAGCGCGAAGGGGTGAGGGGAGGAAGAGAGGCGGCGACCTCTCATCTCTGGGGGTCAACGGCCATGCCGAAGTGCTCCAACTGCGGCGCGGAGGTAGCGGAGGGGGCCCGATTCTGCGCCACCTGCGGCGCTTCACTGCGCTCGGACGCGGTCAGCAAGATGATCGAGGACGCGCGGCGGGCGCTGGACACCAACCCCAATGACCTGTTCGCCCGCTACAATCTTGCGCTGGGCTACAAGCTCGCCGGGATGACGGAACTGGCGGCGAAGGAGTTCCAGCGGGTGGCGGAGGCGCAGCCGGACTTCGCAGACGTGCACTACGAGCTGGGGCAGTTCCACCTGAAGGCTGGGCGGAAGGAAGAGGGGTTGGCGTCTCTGCGTCGCGTCCTGGAACTTGAGCCGGAGCATCGGGGGGCGAGGAGGTTGCTGGGGGAGGTGGAGGGGGAGCAGTAGGCAGGGGCAGGAGACACGCCCGCCAGAGGCGGGCAAGCGCCTGCCCTGCATCGCGTGTTCTACGGCTCGGCCAGCGCCTTCCTGACTTGATCCCGCATCAGGTATAGTGACGCGTGCATGATGGTGTCGCCGGTGGTCGGGTCCATGGCCATGGAGGCGAAGCAGGGGTAGGAGTGGTGGAGGACGCCGGCCTTCTCGATGAGGGACTCGTCGGCCGGAAGCCCAACGAGCTGCTGGGCGAGGAAGTGGGTGAGGCCGCAGGGGGAGCCGCGGAGGACTTCGACGGCGGCGATGCGGCCGTTTTCGACGCGGAACTCGAAGCTGGGGACGCCCACCCTGAACTGCTCGCAGAACTCAGTAATGGCCGGGGTCTGGGGCACCAGGGAGCAGAAGGGCTTGGGGAAGGCGGTTTCGATGTCGTTGTCGGCGCAGGTCTGGGTGATCTGGCGCTGGAGGCCGGGCTTGACCCAGGTGGGGTCCTCGATGGGGGCGATGAGGGCGCGGACGCTGCCGCCGACGACGGTGTGGGGGATCTCGAGGAGCAGCTCGGGGTGGATGTTGATGGCGATGATGGCCTCGCCTGCGCCCAACTCGGCGGGAAGGTACTCGGCGGCGTCATCGAGCACAGGCGGCAGGCGGCCGGGGACCTGGTAGGCGTCCACATTACCGGGCGAGATCTCGGAGAGATGCTTGGTCACGCGCTCGGCATAGCGTCCGCCGATGTGGACGATTTCGATGCGCAAGTTCTCAGTTCTCCTTCGACACTATCGACAGGCTGGCCCTCGGCTGGGCTCGAGCTGAAGAAGCCTGTGCCACCTACAGGAGACCTCTCCCCAAGGATGGGGCAGAAGCAAGCTCCTGCCCAACTCATTTCGAGCGATAGGCCTTGAGGAAGTCGTCGCAGTACACGGCGCGGTTCATCAGCAGTTCCGCGGTGATCATGGCGTCCACGAGGTCGGAGTCGAGAACGTCTACAATCGCCGCGTCCATGCCGGCGGCGAGGGCCATCACCAGATAGGTGCGGTTGATGAGGGCGCGTTGCTGGGTGCCCTGGGATACATTACTGAGGCCGAGCACGGTCATGGGAGGGGGGTCGGAGAGGAGCTTGACGTTGCGGATCGCCTCCAGCACGTGGCCCGGAGTGGGCTGGGTGACGTTCACGGGCAGGATCACCGCGTCAATCATCAACTGGTTGGGTTCGAGGCCGTGCTCCATCCCCGCGGCGACGACGCGGAGGGCGATCTCGCAGCGGCCGTTGGCGTCGCGGGGGATGCCGTTCTCGTCAATGGTGAGGGCGACGAGCTTGGCGCCAAACTCGACCGCCATAGGGACGAAGATGTCGAGCTGTTCCTGCTGGCCTTTGGTGGAGTTGATCACCGAGCCCGGCCCGGCGACCTCGAGGCCCTTGCGCATGACGTCGGGCTTGGTGGTGTCAATGGCGAGGGGGGCGTCGGTGACCTGGCGGATGGTATTGACCAGCCATTCCATCGCCACCACCGGGTCGGCGGAGGCGGGGCCGACGTTGACGTCGAGGCAGTTGGCGCCGGCGGCAAGCTGGCGCCGGGCGAGGTCGTGGATGGGCTCGGGGTTCTGCTCGCGGATGGCGGCGCCGACGGACTTGAACATACCGTTGATGCGTTCACCGATGGCGTACATGGCTAACTCTCCTGGGTGATGAGCGAGTCAATGGTGTTGCGGAGCAGGGCGGCGGCGCGGGGGTGCCACATCACGAAGATGTGGGTGCCGCCGTGGAGGAAGCAGGTGGCGGTGGTGGCTTCCCAGATCACGCCGCGCTGGGCGACCGGCCCCCAGTCCGGAGCCGCGTCGTCGGGGGTGCGCGCCTCCTTTGCCTTCCAGCAATCGGCGCCCACCTGAGCGAGCATGGGCATGGAGAGCATCTTGTCCCCGCCGAGCGCGGCGAGGCGGGTGCGCTCCATGATGGAGTAGGCGTACTCCATGCCGTACCCCAAGCCGCCGGTGGCCTGGTACATGATGATGCGGGAGGGGTCGAGGCCCATATCGGTGACCAGGATGTTGACCTGCTTCTGGATGTTGATGTCGAGGGGGGCTTCGGTAATGAGCTTGTGGCCGTCGGCCATGCAAGCGGCGGTGATGGTCTTATAGTTATCCTGGGTGGCGGAGCCGAGGAGGCAGTTCTGGCCAGCGGCGACCTCGCTGCAGCGAGGCATGATCTCGTTGTCCTTGTCGGCCTGGCCGCAGCCCCAGATGATGAGGGGCACGCCGACGGCGCCGAGTATGGCTTTCACGGTCTGGGCGCACTCCTCGGGGGAGCGGTTCCCCTGGTCTGGGTGCGCGCCGACGAGGCGGAGGCAGATGATGTCTGCGCCGAACTCCTCCACGCACTTGCCGGCCCAAGCGGCGGGGTCCTGGCAGACATCGGCGACCGCCTCGGCCATGGGCGCGGGCCATTCCGCGGGGGGCGCGTCCAGCACCTCCAGGGCGATGGCGGGGCGGTTTGGCGAGCGTCCTTCGAAGTGAAGGAAGGGAAGGGTAGTATCCCCTCCAACCGTGATAGTCGAGGTGCGAGTGCCGCCCTCGGCGGCGGTGGCCCCGAGGGTGATGGTGTTGACGGCACTCGCCCATTTCTCGACTGGCATCTCGAACGACATGGCAACTCCCTCTGTACTTGATGGTTGAGGCGCCGGATCGGCTAGGTGGGAGGTCCCTGGGCGGGGAGTCCAATGGCGGCGCGGATGCCACTCATGTTCACATGGTCCTCGAACAGGGCGCGAGCGCGCTCGACCTTGGCGCTCTCGCGAATGCGAATGCGGCCGGTGATCTGCTCCACGCGGGCAACGGTGGCAAGGGTGTCGTGGGGAGCGAGGAGCAGAGGCACGCCGAGCTGTTGGGCGCGGGAGACGATCACCGGGCTGGGGTAGATGTTCCCGGTAAGGATGATGGCGGCGGTGGCGGTCTGGAGGGCGGCGAGCTGGATGTCGGCGCGGTCGCCTCCGGTGATGACGGCCTTGTCTGCGAGCTGGCGGAAGTACTTGGCGGCGCTGGCGACGCCCATGGCGCCGACGACGAAGTGGACGACGAGTTGGTCGAGCGCCTTCTCGCAGCAGAGGAGCTTGGCGGGGAGGTGCTCGACCAGCTCGCGGACGGTGACGGCGCCCAGGAGCTCGTCGCGGGGGAGCACGCCGAGCACAGTGATGCCGCGCCTTTCCAGATGCTGACCGAGAGGACCGCGGAGGGCCTCTTCCTGATCGGGGCCGGCGAAGTTGAAGATGGCGCCGATCAAACGATCACCGAGCAGGCGGCGGGCCAGCAGCACCTCCTCTACGCTGGCGTCGGACTCGTGCCTGGCCAGCACCAGCACCTTGGCGTCGAGCAGCTCGGCGATGGCGACGGCGGAGAGGCCGAGCAGGGAACCTCGGGCCAGGTCCCCCAGGCCGCCCACGATCATCACCTCGCGGTCGGCGGCGATCTTGGCGTAGGCGGCCTTGATCCGCTCCGGGACGCCGACGAGATCCCCGGCAATGGCGCGCTGGGTGAGGTCCGGGGTGAAGAGGAGCGGGCAGATGGCCTCCACGGGAGCGTCGGGATTGAGGCGGTTGGAGATGAAGAGGGCGTCCTCGTCGGTGACCACATCGCCAACGGTGTGGGGCAGGGAACCGAGCGGGCGGAAGTAGCCGACGCGGTAGCCCGCGTCCCGGAGGTGAAGGCCGACGGCGAGGGCGGTGAGAGACTTGCCCGAGTAGGCGTCCACGGAGGCGATGTAGAGGGGGGGCCTCATGGTCGCAGCCCCAGCCTGTCAGCGGTGGCGGGGAATAGGTCCAGGTCGGTGTGAGGAAGAAACAGGCCGGACACGTAGCGCTCCATGTAGCCGGGGTGCAGGCTGAGCTCGAAGTTGGTCATCTGTCCAACCAGTCCTTCTGTGCGGTGCCGCGCCTCCCTGCTCTGGAGGCAGAGGCGGGCGCCGGCGACGGCGGTATTGCCGATGAAGCGGATGCGGTCGAGGGGCACCTCGGGGAGGAGGCCGATGGTGACCGCGTTCTCCGCGTCGAGGTAGTTGCCGAAAGCTCCTGCAACAAGGATACGCTCGATACTTCTCACGCCGATGCCCAGGCTGTCGAGCAAGGTGGCAGCGCCGGCGTAGACGGCGGACTTGGAGCGGATCAGGTTTTGGATGTCATCCTCGCCCAGGGAGATGTCATCGGCGCGGCCCACCTCTTCGCCCCACACCAGCACGAACTCCGGGCGCTCCTTACGCACCCGCACGCGGGGGCTGGAGAAGCCGAGGTTGATGCGACCGGAGCGGTCAATGGCGCCGGCGCGCAGGAGGGCGGCGAGGGCGTCCACCAGGCCGGATCCGCAGACTCCGCGGGGCCGGGCCTGGCCGATGGTGAGGTACTCCACATGATCGGTGGCCGAGTCGTAGGTAAACTTCTCGATGGCGCCCACGGTGGCGTACATCCCATACTCCAGGCCCGAGCCCTCGAAGGCGGGGCCGGCGGAGCAGGAACAGCACATCAGCCAGTCGTGGTGGCCGATAACCATCTCGCCATTGGTGCCCAGGTCAATGAAGAGGGTGAGCCGAGGGGAATCGGCCATGGCGCTGGCGAGGACGCCGGCGGTGATGTCGCCTCCCACGTAGCTGCTGACACAGGGTGCGAAGTAGACCGGCGCGGCGGGGTGGATGTCAATGCCGACGTCGCCGGCGCGGAGGGTGGGGAGAGAACAGACGGCGGGGACGTAAGGCTCCCGGCGGATGGCGGCGGGGTCAATGCCCAAGGCGAGGTGGGTCATCACGGTGTTGCCGACACAGGCGGCGGCGATGATCTGCTTGGTGGTGGCGCCGGCTCGGTGCGCCGCCTTGACCACACAGCGGTTGATGGTATCGAGCACCGCCTCGCGCAACTGCTGAAGCCCGCCCTCGTGCTCCTGGGTATGGATGATGCGGGAGATGACATCGGCGCCGAATCCCACCTGGTCGTTGAGGGAGGCGCAGGCGTCAACGAAGCCACCGGTGGCGAGGTTGATGAGGTGCACGACGACGGTAGTGGTGCCAATGTCCACGGCGAGGCCGTAGGCTTCCGTGTCTGACGGCGGGGCGAGGTGGTAGATGACCCCCTTGCCATCGAAGTCCCCGAGCAGGGCGTCGAGGCGCCAGTGGTGGTCTCTGCCGAGCTGAGGGAGAAGCCGAAGGGCCGGGAGGTCGAGGGAGAACTCGGAGAAACGAGCGCCGCGGCTGTCCTGAAGGGCGCGCAGGAGGCGTTCGTCATCGCCCCGGCCGTCCTCCTGGTCGGGCGGGGAGACGGAGAGAGGTACTCTCTCGGCGAGGGGGACGCCGCCGGTGGTCTCGGTTTCGAGGGGGCCCTGGTCAACGAGGATCCTGAGTTCGGAACGCTGGGATTCGAGGGGCACCTCCACCACCAGGTCGCCCTCGACGGTGGCCTGGCAGGCGAGGACCATGCCGTGCTCGATCTCCTCCGGGGTGAGCTGGTCGCCGGGCTGGCCTCCCGGTTGCCCGAGGGCGATCAGGACCTTGCACTTGCCGCAGGTTCCCTGTCCGCCGCAGGCGGAGTCTATCGGCACTCCGGCGGCGCGCGCCAGCTCGAGGATCGCCTGCCCGGGCTCGGCCTCCAGGCAGGCGCCGTCGGGCTGGAAGACGACGATATGGCCGCCCCCTAAAGAGTGATCACGCTCAACTTGCGATGACACAGGCTCCCCCGACTATTGAGACCCCGAGGCTATCCCGGCCAGGATGAGCGCAAGAAGCTGGGAATGCCGGAGGACTCTCTCGGTCCGACGAGCACCTTCCACTCCTGGCTGAGTTCGTCCTCCAACTTCCCGCTCAACACCGCGACATGGCCGGGGAGGATGAGCTTGCGGTGTTTGACCTTGCTGCCGACGTCGAAGTCGCGCACCTTCTTGGCGATGACCTCGGCGGTGAACTTCTCGGCGGCCCAGGCGGTGAGCACGGAGGTGCCTTCGGTGTCCACTACCACCACCCAGGCGGGAACCTTGCTGGCCTCCACGTCGCCTTCGACCGTAAAGTAGGTGAGGGAGAAGTTGGTGGTGACCAGCACCGGGGAGGTGTCGTCCGGGGTGCCGATCTGGTAGAGGCCTTCCTCGATCTGGATGGGTTTCTGGGGGTCGGTGTAGATGTTCTGCCTGACGGTCACGAGGGCGAGGAGCTGCCAGGCCTCCATGTGCTGGAGCACCACTATGCCCGCGTACTTGGCGATGTAGGTGGCCGCCTCCAGGACCTCCTCGGAGGGATCCGTGCTCACCGTGAAGGTGATGGTGGGGAAGCCGAAGGGGCGGAAGCGCTTGCGAAGCGCGGCCCGGCGAACGCCGGTCTCGTTGGCAAGCACTTGCCCGGTGGTGCGAGCGCCGGAGTCGAGCACCAGGTCGGCGGCGCCGGCGGCCTGCGCCTTCTCGGAAAGGGCGGCGAGCGAGGCGAGGTCACCGCTGCCGCGCACGGCGAGGGGGCAGTTGTGCTGCTTGGCGAGAGCCGCCATGGCCTCCAGGTTGGCCTCGGTCGCGGCGTAGATGAGCGGGCGCTTAGCAGCACAGGCTTCGAGCGCCTTGCCCATAGCGGCCGGGTCTTCGTTGATGAGGATGACCGGGACGGCTGACTTCTCCGCGGCGATCTGGGCGGCCTTGACGAAGGCGTCGCCCTCTCCCTTGATGGCGACGGCGTCGAGGCGGAGGGTCTGCCCCACGCGCTCGAACTTGGCCTCGCTGATGGCGGTGACGCGAGCGGCCAGCTCGGCCTCGGGAAGGGAGGCGTCCACCAGCACGGCGAGGCCGGTGGGGTGGTAGAACTGCTCCTCATGGCGGAAGAGAACGGTCTCGTTGCCGAGCGCGAGCTTACGGTCGCCGGCGCCGATGGTGATGAGCTTGATGGGTGGCGCGGAGGCGCCGTCAAGCGCCGCCTTGGCCGCGTCGGAGACATGGGGACATTGGTCCAGAGAGGCCTGCTTCTGAGCCAGCTTCATGGCGAAGGCGAGGCAGGTGGGGACCCCACAGTCTCCGCAGTTCGTTTTCGGCAGTTGCTTGAAGATGTCAAGGCCTGTTAGCCCCACGGCTGTACCTCCTCGGCAGGGCACTCGCGCCGGTCCGTAAGGGCGACCCGCCGGGTCGCCCAGGGCGAGTCACCGACTCGCCCCTACAGCAGGGAGGGCATCTTGAGGGCGGGGTGGCCATTCGACTCCAGGAAGGGCATCAACTCCTCGGCGGTGATGGCGACGGTTTCGTCGGCGATCTGGTCGTAGAGCCCCTCCAGGCCCATCTCGGCGGCGCGCTCCCTGATGCGATCGGCCAACGCCTCCTTCAGCTCCTTGGGCATCCAGAGAATACGAGGCAGCCCACCCTCGGCGGAGATGAATTTGCGGCTGATCACGTACAAGCGCCCGATCCCCAGGAAGCCGGGCGTCTGCAAGCCCCCGCCCACGCTGCCGGCGAGGGTGGTGAAGGCCATGCCGCAGGGGGTCATGCCCGGATACTCGCGGTTCACGATCATCACCCCGTGGACCTCGCCGGTGGGCTCGGGCAGGATCGCCATGATGCACTCGAAGCAGCCGCAGGAGGTCATGGGGTCTTCCATCAGGGAGTAGGCGTTGAAGCGCTCGACGCTCTTGTTGGAGGCCTGGTAGACGAACTCGTTGACGCCCTCCCACTGGCCCTTCACCGGGTCAATCACCCGGCCTTTGGCGACCGGCTGGTTGGCGCCGGCGGGGTTGATCTCATAGGCGGCGCGGCCGTCGAGCCAATTGTAGGCGCCGCACAGGCCGAGCCGCTCGGGGCTGATGACGCAGACGTGGTTGGGGGCGTAGGACTGGCAGAGGGTGCAGGAGTAGAAGGTGTCCACGCTCTCGTCGGTCATGCCGGCGACTCTGGCGTCGCGGGCGTCCCAGACCTTGTGCGCCTCCTCCAGGATGGGCTTCATCGGCGCCTCATCAGTGTAGATGGTGACCTGGACCTTGTCCACCAGGGCGGGGAACCTCTGGAGGTACTCGGCGCGGAGCAGCTCGCCGAGGTGCTTGAGTCTCAGCCCGGCCTTGAACGCGTCCTTGGAGATGCGAACCCAGGTGAGGCTGCGCTGGCCCATGTGGAAGACGCCCATGGCGTGGTTGACGAAGGTGTGGACCTGGCGCTCGAGGATAGGCTCGAAGTCCTGCTGCATCTTGCGGCCGGCGACCTCGATGAGGAAGCCGAGGGGCATGGCGCCGCCCAGCTCCACGGCATCGCAGTCCGCGCCGATCAGCTCGATCTTGCCGTCCTGGACCTCGTCCATCTCCCTCATGCGGAGGTACTCGAAAGCGGTGGTGTACTTGCCGCCGAACTGGACCTGCATGTCGTCGCGGCGGACGGTTTCGCCCTCGAAAGCGGCGGCGACGGGGACGGGGATGTCAATCTTGGAGACGCTGACCTTGACGCCGCGCACCTGGACACAGGTCTCGACGATGCGCTGGTGGTCGAGCTCGCGCACCAGCTCCTCGTAGGTGCAGACGCCGGTGGGCCGGATGTCCGGCCCCTCGGTGTCGGCGACCACAGGGAATCCCATGTTGATGGCGCCGGCGCCGGAGGCGTACTTGAGGTCATCGAGGTCGCCCAGGCCGAGGCCGAAGGCGAAGATGCGGGACCGGGTGTAGTCGAGGCATGACTTCCAGTCTCCCTTCTTGTGTCCGCCAAAGGTGAGGGCGCCGCGGATGGCCCAGTTGAGGGCGTAAATGATGGCCTCGGTGTCCGGCCCCAGGGGCACGATGTAGCGGCCCCACCAGGCCTTCTTGAGATCTCCGTCCTCGGTCTCGGAAGCGTCTTTCGGCAGGACGTTGGCCTCGATCAGCTGATCGCGCATGGTCTGCCCGCGGTGGTTACCGATGAGGAAGGTGAGGATGTTGCGCTTCTGAAGCTCACGAATCACGTGGACCGCGGTCTCGGTGTCGGGGGCGGCGCCGACGATGGCGGCGAACCCGGGGAGGCGGCCATCCACGAGCTGGATGCCGAGGGTGCGCAGGATGGTGTCGGAGATGAAGCCGTGCCAGCCGTCGAGCGGTTCCTCGCCATTGAGGTAGGCGATGGCTTTGATGAGCTCTTCGCCGAGCAGGGTGGCGACGCCGGCGTCGAGGGCGCCGGAGAGGTAGGGGAGCCAGAGGCTCTCAGTTGGCTCATCGGAGAGCAGGCTCTGGGCCACCTGGAGCACCTCCCTGGCCTGGGCCAGGTTGGCTACGTCGAGGCCCAGCAGCGCATTCGCCATGGGCAGATAGAAGGCCGTCTCGGGGAACGCGAGCGCCTGCGCCTCGCCGTGCTTGGCGATGGCGTCGTTGAGCTTCTGCTCCGCCTCGGCGACGATAGCATGAGAACCGCGAATGGCTGCGGCCGCGACGATCTTAGACATCCGAACTCACCTCGTGGCGGCTTATGTGACGTAGCATCATAGACCTGCGGCCTTCAGGACGGCAGGGACATGGTGGCCCCAGCCGAGGGGCATGATGTGGACCCCGCGGCAGAGGGGTTTCAGCTCCCGGATCAGGCGGCCGGCGATCTCGATGCTGGCGTTCACCTGATGGCCGCCCTTCTTCCCCTCCGCCTTCGCCGCCTTGTCCTTCTCTCCAGCGGCGGCCATCTCTGCGATCAGGTCGTCGGGCACGGTGACGCCGGCGACGTTCTTGTTCATGTAGCGGGCCATCCCGGCGGACTTGAGCAGCACGATGCCGGCGAGGACGGGGACGCCGGCGCGGCCGGCCTGCTCCATGAAGCTGGCGAAGGCGGCGATATCATACACCGCCTGGCTCTGGATGAACTCGGCGCCGGCCTCGATCTTCTTCTCCATCTTCATGAGCTGCATCTCGACCGGGTTGCCCCCGGGGGTGACCACCGCGCCCAGGCAGAAGTCGGGCTTGCCCTCCAACTCGGCACCCATCATATCATGGCCTTCGTTGAGGCCCTTGGCGACCTTGAGCAACTGCACAGAGTCGAGATCGTACACCGGCTTTGCGCCCTTGTGGTCGCCAAGGGTGGGATGATCTCCGGTGAGGCAGAGCACATTCTCGACTCCCAGCACCCAGGCGGAGAGCAGATCGCTCTGGAGGGCGAGGCGATTGCGGTCCCGGGTGACCATCTGGAGGATGGGCTCGCCGCCCAGGTCCTTGATCAGGTGGCAGGTGACCATGGAGCCCACGCGCATGGCGGCGGCCTGGATGTCGGTGACGTTGATGCCATCCACCAGGGGGGCGAGGAGCTTCACTTCCTCCACCACATGGGTCAAGTCCACTCCCTTTGGGGGGCCGACCTCGCCGGTGACGATGAACTTGTCTGATTGGAGCACGGGGCGCAGGCTCATGCTTCGCCTCCTTCACGGGAGAGGGTGCGCTGGCCGGGGTGGACTTGGGCTTCCTTGGGGGCCGTGTAAGGCTTGAGGCGGTCGAGCTTGCCCTGGTCCTTGAGCTTGTTGTAGATGAGCAGCCAGGCGCAGTCGGTTTCAGGGTTGACCTCGCACTTGCCGTCGGCGGTGGTGCCGCCGCAGGGGCCGTTCTGGAGGCCCTTGGCGCAGCGGGTGACGGAGCAGATGTAGCCGGTCTCTTCCAGAGTGCACGCGCCACAGGCCGAGCACAGCTCCCGGAACTGCCCGAACCGCTCCACGCACCCCAGGAAGAGAGTGTTGGTGCCAGTGTGCACCGGCTTCTCGGTCGCTATCGCCGCGGTCTGGGCACCGGTGCCACAGGACATGATAAGCATGGCGTCGGCGGCCTCGATCTCGGCGCGGTGCTCGCGGAACTGGCGCTTAAGGTTCAGCAGGTGACAGCCCGGATCGGCGATGAGCGTCCCGGTGATGGTCTTGCCGTGCTCCTCTAGCTGCTCGGCCATCGCCTTCACCTGCTCCTCGCCGCCGACCTGCACCACGGTGGCGCACTCGGTGCAGCCGACGAGGAAGATGTTCCTCTGTCCCTCGAGGAACCCGAGAATCTCTTCGAGTGATTTGGGCTCGCTGATGGTCATTCCTTCTCTCTCCTAACGGGGGCCCGCCCTACAACTGCCACTTGGTGGCCTCGACCGTATTTCTCAGCAGTATGGCGGTGGTGACCACTCCCACTCCGCCGGGCACCGGGGTGATCTGGGAGACGATCTCCTGCGCCGCCTGCGCATCAACATCGCCATAGGTCTTGGTCTTGCCGGTTTCCTGGTCCTTGACGCGGATGGTGGCGACGTCAATGACGACGGCGCCGGGCTTGAGCATGTCTCCGGTGATGAGGCCGGGCTTCACCCCCACCGCGGTGACCAGCACATCGGCGCGACGGGTGTGAGCGGCGAGATCGCCGTGCTGGCTGGTGCCGATGTGGCAGACGGTGACGGTGGCGCCGGCGAGCTTATCGGTGTTGCCGCCGGCATCCATGGTGATGTACTTGTCCAGCAGCAGCAGGGCGGCCGGCTTGCCGACGATCTCGCTGCTGCCGACCACCACCACCTCCTTGCCGTACATGTCCACGCCGGAGGCCTTCACCAGCTCGATCACGCTCATGGCGGTGCAAGGGGCGAGACGCGGCTGCCCGAGCACGACGCGGCCGAGGTTGGCGGGGCTGACGCCGTCCACGTCCTTCTTCTCGTTGATGATGGCCTGGGCGGCGGCCCCGTTGAGGCCTTTAGGCAGTGGCATGAGCAGCAGGATGCCGTGCACGGTGGCGTCGGCGTTGAGCTTCTGGATGCCGGCCTGCAAGTCCGCCTGGGCAATGTCGGCGGCCAGCTCTCGCAGCTCGTACTCAATGCCGACTTCCTGGCAGGCCTTCTGTTGGGCGCCGGCATAGAACTTGGCGCCGGGGTTGTCGCCCGCGAGGACGGCGACCAGCCTGGGCGTTACGCCCTTCGCCCTCAGCGCCTCCACATCGGCCTTCACCTGGGCCCGGATCTTCTCGGCAATCGGTTTCCCTTCCAGTAAGGTAGCGCTCATATCACTTTCCCTCTCTCATCCGCTGGTTCACCTTCGCCCACACCTCCCGGGCGAGGCGCGCTCCCTCTTCGAGCAATGGAGCGATGTCTTTGCGGCAGGTGGCGACGAACTCGGCGTCCTTGATGTAAGCGAGGTTGATCTCCACGTTGAGTTCGGCGCACTCCATCGCCGCCAGCGCAAACTTCGCCGCCACGCCCACATCGGTGATCAGATTCGGGTTGCCCTTGTCCACCAGCTCGGCGGCGATCTTGATCACCTGGTGGGCGGCGCCGGCCGCGGCGCGGGGCACCTCCGCGGCGGCCCGCAGCGCCTGTTGCATGGCGGCCGCCCTCGCCGCCTTCTCCTCATCGCTGCTGCGCGGCAGCTTGGAGGCGGCGGCGTACTGCCCATAGGCCTCGGTGTCGGCCTGGGTCAGGCGCTGCAGCTCGGCGCGGAGCTTCTCCGATTGCGCAAGGAGCGTGCGCACGTCGGCTTCGACGGCCGCGAACTTCTCCTTGCCCACCGTGAAGTTGGCGACCATGGAGTTGAGGGCCGCGCCGAGGGCGCCGACCAGCGCGGCGGCGCTGCCGCCGCCGGGGGTCGGCTCGCCGGAGGCAAGGGCATCGAGATAGACGTGCAGTGGTTCCTCGAGATAGCCCATACTAGAACAACCCCACGATCTTGCCTTCGGAGTCAACGTCCACATCCACCGCGGCGGGCCGGCTGGGGAGTCCCGGCATGGTAGAGAAGGTGCCCAGCAGCGGGAACAGGAAGCCGGCGCCCGCGCTGGGGCGGATGTCCCGGATGGGGATGCGGTAGTTGCGCGGCCGGCCCTTCAGGTTGCTGTCGTGGGACAGCGAGAGGTGGGTCTTCGCCATGCAGATGGGAAGCTTGTCGAGGCCCCACTTCGTGTACAGCGCGATCTTCTTCTCCGCCTCGGCGGCGTAGTCCACGCCATCGGCCCCATAGATGGTGGTGGCGATGGTCTCGATCTTCTTCTTGATCGGGGCATCGTCCGGGTAGAGCAGCTTGAACTTGCTGGGCTTGTCGCAGGCGGCGACCACGGCCTCCGCCAGCTCGCGGCCGCCCTCCCCGCCCCTCGCCCACACCTCGGAGAGGTAGGCGCCTTCGGCGCCGGCCTGGACTGCCAGCTTGCGGATCAGCTCGGTCTCCGCCGAGGTGTCCTCGGTAAAGCGGTTGACGGCGACCACCACGGGGATGCCGAATAGCTTGGCGTTCTCGATATGCTTGGCCAGGTTCTCGCAGCCTTTCTCGAGCGCGGGCAGGTTTTCGGTGGTAAGCTCCTTGGGCAGGGGCTTGCCGGGGCGGATGTTGCCGATGCCGCCGTGCATCTTCAGCGCCCGCACGGTGGCGACGATGACCACGCAGTTGGGGGTGAGGCCGCTGATGCGGCACTTGATGTTCATGAACTTCTCCATGCCGCAGTCGGCGCCGAAACCGGACTCGGTGACCGCGTAGTCGCCCAGCTTGAGGGCGATCTGGTCGGCGACGATGGAGTTGTTCCCGTGGGCGATGTTGGCGAAAGGCCCGGCGTGCACGAACACCGGGGTGTTCTCCAGGGTCTGCATCAGGTTAGGGTTGAGCGCGTCCTTGAGCAGCACGCACATGGCGCCGGCGGCCTTGAGCTGCTCGGCGGTGACGGGCTGGGCGTCATAGGTCTGGGCGACGATGATGCGGCCCAGGCGCTGGCGCAGGTCTTGTAGGCTGCTGGCGAGGGCTAGAATGGCCATCACCTCGCTGGCGACGGAGATGTCGAAGCCGGTCTCACGGGGCACGCGGTTCTCTCCGCCCAGGCCGGAGACGATGTCGTAGACGCCCCACTTATCATTCAGGTCAATCACCCGCCGCCAGGAGATGGTGCGGGGGTCAATGTTGAGCTGGTTGCCGTGCTTGAGGTGGGCGTCCACCATGGCGGCGAGCAGGTTGTTGGCGATGCTGACGGCGTGGACATCGCCGGTGAGGTGGAGGTTGAAGTCCTCCATGGGAACGACCTGGGAGTAGCCGCCGCCGGCGGCGCCGCCCTTGATGCCGAACACCGGCCCCAGGCTGGGCTGGCGGATGCAGGTGATGACGTTCTTGCCGATCCTGCCCAGGGCCTGGGAGAGGCCGATGGTGGTGACGGTCTTGCCCTCGCCGAGAGGGGTGGGGGTGATGGCGGTGACGTCAATGTACTTGCCCTGGGGGTTGCCCTTGAGACGTTCGAGTATGCTTAGCTCGACCTTCGCCTTGTACTTGCCATAGGGGATCAACTCATCTTCGATGATGCCGAGTCTGGCGGCGATCTCGGTGATCGGCTTCATGGTTGCGGCTTGTGCGATTTCCAGGTCGCTCTTCATGCTTCGCTTTCTCCTCGCCCTGTCGCGGATCTAGGCTACCGGTTCCAGTGCCGGCGGTTCGTACATCATCGGTCGCAGCTTCAGCGATGCGCGCTTGGCGTTGATGCGCTCTATCATCAGCCGGGCCATCTCCATGGGATCCTTCTCGAAGGCCCAGGTGGCGCCGAGATCCTCCTCCATCTCCTTGGTGAGGTAGTCGGTGACAGCCTGGGAGCCGAGCACCGGCAGCGGGGTCCCGAACACGGTGAAGATGCCCGACCCGACCACGTACATGCCAATGGACACCGCCTTCTCGGACATCCACTCCGGCGCGGCGCCGGCCACCGGCAGATCGCTGATGTCCTCGCCGAGGCCGCCCTCCCGGAGCATCTCGCAGCAGGCGACGAGGATGCGGCTGTTGTCCACACAGGAGCCGACGTGGAGCACCGGCGGAATGCCCACCGCCTCGCAGATCTCCTGGAGCCCCTTGCCGGCGTATCTCATCGCCGCTTCCGGGGCAAGTAATCCCTCTTTTGCGCAGGCGATGGCGGAGCAGCCGGTTTGTACCACCAGCACGTCGTTGCGGATCAGCTCCTTCACCAGGGCGACGTGCCCGAAGTCCACGGGCTGGAAGTTGGGGTTGCAGCAACCGACCACGCCGGCCACTCCGCGCACGCGCCCCTCGATGATGCCGTTGTTGAGGGGCCGGTAGGAGGGGCGGAAGCGGCCGCCGAGGAGCGTGAACACGTACTCGGCGGTGAACCCGGCGACGAGGTCCATAGTGTCCTTGGGGATGTCCACGGTTTCCTGGCTGCGGTTGGGGAAGTTCTCGATGGCGGTGCGGACGATCTCGCGGGCGACGTCGAGGGCGCGTTCCTCGTCAAACTCGATATGCTTGACGCCCGGCATTCGCCCTTTTGGCGAGGTGGTGATGATCTGAGTGTGGAAGCACTTCGCCACCTCCGGCAGTGAGGGCATCAGGCACTGCACGTCCACCACCATCGCCTCCACCGCGCCGGTGGCGATGGCGAGTTCCTGCTGGAGGAAGTGCCCCGCGGAGGGGATGCCCTGGCGCATGAGGATCTCATTGGCGGTACAGCAGATGCCGCTAAGCTGGATACCCTTGGCGCCCTTCTCTTCGGCCAGCTTCAGCAGCTCCGGGTCGCGGGAGGCCTCCACGATCATCTCGGAGAGGATGGGCTCGTGCCCGTGCACGACAACATTGACCTTCTCCTCGCTGAGCACTCCGAGGTTCACCTTGGCTCGGATCGGCACCGGGGAGCCGAGCATCACATCCTGCAGGTCGGTGGCGATCATGGAGCCACCCCACCCATCGGCGAGGGCGGTGCGCACGCCGTGGCGAAGGATGCTGCGGTAGTCGGTGTCCACTCCCATGTGCGTGCGGTGCATGCACTCGACGATTTCCCGGTCCACCCCACGGGGGACTACGCCCAGCTCCCGCCATCTCTGCTGGCGCTTCGCCGGAGCCCGAGCGATCAGGGGCAACTCGCCATCCTGTTGCCCGAACCCGGCGAGGGCCCGCTCGCCGACCTCCTTGGCAATCTGGTCCGCGCTCTTGCCATCGGTGGCGACGCCCAGCTCGGCGGCGAGGCGGCGGAGCTTAAGTTGATCCTTGATCTTGTAGTCCTTGGCCTTCCCCTCCGCCATCAGCAGGAAGGTGTGGGCGACATCGCGGCCGTGGTCGGAGTGAGCGGCCGCGCCCCCGGCGATCATGCGCACCAGGTTACGGGCAACAATGGTGTCCGCGGTGGCGCCGCAGACACCGATCTTGGTACCCTTGCTAGTGGTCTGGGCTCGGCAGGGGCCCATGTTGCAGATGCGGCAACAGATGCCATCCCGGCCGAAGCGGCAGGAGGGCTGCTGCTGGTCGAAG
>Ga0315277_10002644_pt1 | contig 24868 bp, 25 predicted proteins | sample YL17G05_15_MG_FD_203695 | JGI IMG/M metagenome (GOLD analysis project Ga0315277, IMG submission 203695) | Sediment microbial communities from Yellowstone Lake, YNP, Wyoming, USA - YL17G05_15 | ecosystem: Environmental > Aquatic > Freshwater > Lake > Sediment | place: USA: Wyoming | collected... | reverse complement strand
CCGGTATGTTCTCGTGAATGGCCTGTTGGGCAAGGGCGAATGGCAATCCTCAGTCAGTGTCCCGCTCGACGAGCAAACTGAGCTGCGGGCGCACAAGGACAAACAGTCCCTCTTCCTGGCGGTCGTATTCAAGGGGCCGCACCACACCGGTTTGGACCTCTATGTGAAGTGCCGGGACGACGTCCGCATGCTGCACGTGTCATCGGCTCTCGGCGAATCTGTTCTTCGAGGAGGTGTGTGGTCCGACACAACGTGGGGTCACAATCAATGGTGGACTGCGAGTCCCGTCTGCGTGTTCTTTGACGGCGGGGAGCAGCATGTCGTGGAGCCGGAGACCTTTGAGTTCCAACTGGACCGGTCCCAACTCGGCCGGGAGGTTGCCCTGTACTTTCATTTCAAGCGTCCCGAGAAGCGGCTTCCCGCGAACGCCTCTCCGGACACCACGGATCACTGGGTGCGTCTCGGGTTGGAGTAGGAGAGATCGTGGCCCTGACCTTGGTCAGGGTATAGGAAAGACCGGGCAATTCCGACATCTGTAAGTCCGGAGGTCCCGAGGAATGATGAAGTCTCGCGCGCGTGCGGCCATCTTGTCGGACCCTGACCGAGGTCAGGGCCACGCCCGCCACAAGCGGAAGCCGGCACGTCGCAGAGGCGAGCGGATTGGTGTGCAAGGACGGACGTCAACTGGCATCCTTCTTGGCTGATCACTCGCGTGGCCTCATTCCCCGCGGTGATGGTCTCGCGTTCTCCGCTGAGGAGTTTAGTCAATGGCTTCGGCAAGTCCCTCAAATGTAGTCAGGCCGGGTGGCCGTGAAATCAGTCTGTGACCGGGGCGTGGCAGGCGTGGCCGCGATCTACGATCGCGGACGGCCGAAGGCCGACATCATGACTTGGTCATGAGCGCAAAGCAGATTCTTCGCCCCGCCCAAGAGTGGCGGGGTTCAGAATGACAAGAAGAGTCCGCGATCGGAGATCGCGGGCACGCGGCAAGGGGCTGAAGCCCCTTGTCCTCGAGACGTAGGCACAATGCGCCGTCAGGGTATTGACGTGGCCGGGCACGCGCACTTTGTGACATCTGCTGGATACCCGCACCCGGGCGGGTCCTGCAGAGGGATGCGGTTCAGGGTTGTCTAGGAATCGGGACAGAAGGGAATAGTCGCGCAAGCGCATGGAGGTCACTATGGCAAAGAGAGTCATTGTCTCAGGGGTGATGGGTGCGATTGTACTGATCATATGGGCATTCGTCGCAAACGCACTCCTCGGTCTCAGATCCGGCATCGATATGCGGAGCGTATCGAACGAACGGCAGGTCTACGACGTGCTCAGGGATAACATTGTCGCGCCCGGTGGATACATAGTCAACCCGCCGCCCAGCCAGTCGGGTGATCTGGTGCCCGGCCAGCCGGTCTTCAGTATTCGCTATAGCGGCGTTGGGCACGAGGCGGCCGGACGGATACTGATCATGCAGATCGTGATTGCGTTGATCGCTTCGCTGATGGCCGCCGGGATGTTGTCGGTCACATCGGATCGGGTCATGGCCAGCTACCTCCGGCGAGTGCTGTTTTTCGCCGCCATCGGCCTGTTGTTCGCGTTCTTCAGTGATCTGGCCCTGTTCGGCATCGGCGGGTACCCACTGAGATCGGCACTGCTTCTCGCCGGGAATGATCTTATCTCTTGGACGCTGGTCGGCCTGGTGGTCGCTCGGTGGGTGCGACCCCGCCCACATCACGGGGTGGCCGTGTAGAGAGGCAAAGAAGAAGTGAGCGGCCACGTCGGGGCGCTCCTACAAGTACGTTGCGATTCGACAGCAGGGACAGGCCAGTTTGCCTGCCCAGAGTGGATCAACGGCGTGCAATACGGACAGGGAATCGACCTTCCGCATCTTCTGCGGATCAACCTGATTATCGTTAGGAATCCGGAGAGAGCGTCATGCAAATGGCTGACATTCCATTTGAAAAGACAGACTGGTCGTCGGTGGAGCGGACTGAACACAAAGGCGAAACAGGCGTCGCTTACTGGCGCACCCAGAGCTTCGGCGGCATCCGCGTCCGCATGGTCGAGTACTCGCCTGGTTACTTGGCCGACCACTGGTGCGCAAAAGGGCACATTCTCTTGTGTCTCGAAGGCGAGTTGCACACCGAGCTTGAAGACGGCCGGAAGTTCGTTCTCAAACCCGGCATGAGCTATCAGGTCGCCGACAATACTGAGCCGCACCGCTCTTCCACTGCGGTTGGGGCAACGCTCTTTATTGTCGACTGAAAGCCGGGCCTCACATCCGCCTGCAGGTCACGCGCCGACAATCTGCTTGACCCGTCTTGAGTACTGCCCGCGTCGCCGGTCTACCCGCGGTTCGTTTCCGGGTCCGCTCGTCTGCTGAGCAGGAGCGAACGGCTTCGCCGGATAGTCGGTGAACCGACTATGTCGAATCCGCACTCGCAGGCGGTCGCCGTTGTACGGTCGAATTCCTCTACGGAGACATGGTCTTTCGGCTCGGCAATCAACAGCAGGCCCCCAGGGCGAAGCGACCGGCCGATACTCACCAGGGCCGCGCGCATATATTGCACTTCGTGCAGCACAGCGAATGCCAGAGCGAAATCGATGCGTCCCGCGAGATCGTCGATTCCCAAGGAGCTGCTCGTGCACGTGCGGGCTTCGATCCATGCCGACAGACCGGCCTTGCGCGCACGACGCTCAAGCGACCGAATCATCCGCTCCTGGAGATCAATGGCGATGACGCGGCCGCGCTCGCCGACGAGCCGGGCCAGCGGGAGCGTGAAGAATCCCATCGCGCAGCCCACATCGAGAACTACCGCCCCGCTTTTCACGTAGGCTTGCAGAATGCGATCCGGGTTCTGTAACAGCCGTCTGGCGGGATTGATCAACAGATACCCCAACCACCAGGGGCAGACACGTTCACTCATGCCTTCGCCTCATATGATGAGCGGACAGGTGTAGCGGATGTCATCGCGCCCCGTGGATATCACCACACACTATGAACACCCACCAAGGGCGCAGTTGCACAAACCGGCGGAGAGCCCGAGACTGCGGCTACTTCTCCGAACGCCGCGCGACCTTGACGCGGCGCCTCAGCAAGGAAGCAACCGTCAGGCTTTCGAACGCATCCCCAATACCTCTTCGTACGCGTCGATGTCGAGGAAGCCATGGCCGCTCACGTTGAACGCGATGGTTCTCTTCACGCCCTCTTCTCTGGCCTTGATCGCCTCGTCGATGGCGCAGGCAATGGAATACGCGGATTCCGGCGCCGGCAGGAACCCTTCGGTCTGGAAGAACAACCGGCCCGCTTCAAGGACCTTCTTCTCGTTGGTGGGGTAGGCCACGGTCTCGATCAGACCATGGTGCCGCAGCAGGCTGAGCAGCGGCGAGCAGCCATGGTACCGCAGGCCGTCCCCTCTGATGGGTTCCATCCGCCGTTGATGCCCCAGCGTGTACATCTTGAGCAGCGGTGTCAACTCGGCGACGTCGGCAAAGTCGTACCGGTACTCACCCTGCAGATTCGGCGCCGCCTCACTCTGGGCGCCAACAAAGCGAATCTTCTTGCCCTTCGTGAGGACCTCGCCGACAAACGGGAGCACAAACCCTCCGAAGTTCGAGCCGCCGCCGATACAGGAGATCATAACATCAGGATAGTCATCGAACTGCGCGAACTGCTTCTGCGTCTCCAGGCCGTTGATGGTCTGATGCAGCAGGACGTGACTTAAGACCGAGCCCAGGCAATAGACGGCCCGCTCATCTCCGAGCGCGTCCTCGATTCCCTCCGAGATCGCGATTCCCAGAGAGCCGGGATGCTCCGGCTCCACCTCCAGAAGCCTTCTCCCGTATTGGGTTTTCTCGCTGGGAGAAGCATGGACATCAGCCAGCAGCAGTTCCATCAGCGCGCGCCGCTTGGGTTTCCAGTTGTGGACCGCCCTGACCCAGAAGACAGTGCAGCGGAGGTCGTTCAGACTGGCGCCCAGCGAGAGAGCCGAACCCCACTGGCCGGCGCCCGTCTCGGTGGTGATGCGCTCAAAGCCCTGTTTCTTGGCGTAGTATGCCTGCGGGATCGCGGTGTTGACCTTGTGGCTGCCTGTCGGACTGAACAGCTCCGCTTTCCAGTACAGCCGCGCCGGCGTCTTAAGCTTCTCCTCGAGATGCGTGGCCCGGAACAACGGACGCGGCCGTCCGATCTGTTGGTATTGGGAAATCACCTCGTCGGGAATATCAATCCAGCGCTCGCGGCTCATCTCCTGCTTGAGGCACTCGCCCACGAGGATCTTGGGAAGCCGCTGAACCCGTGAAGGTCCTCCCTCGGGATCCATCGGAGGGGGCATTTCCATCCCCGCCGGGAGATCGGCGACAAGGTTGTACCATTGCCGGGGAATTTCGTCGGGAGTCAGATTCGCTTGACGTCTCTGAGGTGCCATGATGGTACTCCTCCTGGATTCACGTGTCCGCTTACTGTCAGTCTTCTCGGGGTCGGTGAAACGACCGCGGGCAAGGTACACGAGGACGCCACCCGGCTCAACCGCTTTCTGACACCCTGAGATGCCGGTTGGCTGTGGCGGCTGGGGAAGGCACTGTCACAGAGGAGATGGACATGTACAAACTCCCGTCTTAGATTGGGAGTCCGATGGTCTGCCGTGATTTGACGGCACACATTGTTCATACCAGCAGAACTGAGGGGAACCCTTCGCCCACGAGGCAGACACATGATCTTGACCGGTAGAGTAGCGATTATCACTGGCTCCAGCCGGGGCATCGGCGCGGCCACAGCCCGGCTGCTCGCGGCCCACGGGGCCAAAGTCGCGGTCAACTACGCTCAGAACCGCGCGCAAGGAGAGGAAGTCCTTACCGAGATCATCCAGGGCAGTGGCCACGCGATCCTGGTACAGGCGGATGTGACCGTCCAGGAACAGGTCGAGGCCCTGGTCCATCGAACCGAGGCGGAGCTCGGCCCGGTTGACATCCTGGTCAACAACGCCAACATGAGCTTCCCGGTCACTCCCTTTGTCGATTACCAGTGGGAGGACTTTGAGCGGAAACTGACCAACGAATTGAAGGCGAGTTTCTACTGCTGCCAGGCGGTGATTCCGGGGATGATCCAGCGCCATGCGGGCTGCATCGTCAATGTCAGCAGCGGCCTCTCCCGCGTGCCCGGGATCGGCTTCATTGCTCACAGCAGCGCCAAGTCCGCTTTGGATGCCTTCTCGAAGGCGCTGGCGCTCGAACTTGGCCCGCACGGAATCAGAGTCAACGTAGTCGCTCCCGGGCTGACCCTGACCGATGCAACTGCTCACCAGCCCAAGGCGATGCATGAGGCGATCGCAACGCGGACACCCCTGCGACGGCTGGCGGAACCGGAGGACATCGCCGGCGCGGTCCTCTTCTATTGCACTGACTGGTCACGATTCGTGACCGGAACGTACCTACCTGTGTGCGGCGGCACCCAGATGACCTGAGGAGCATATGGCAAAGCGTTACGAAGTACGCATAACGTTGATCTCCCAGTCGGGGAGGTGCCTCAACGGCCACAAAGTCGGCGACGAGTTCCTCGTCGGTCGGACGACGCCCGGCGGGCTTTGCATGGGGGCCTTCGCTTCGTTGCTCCCGTACATCACTACATTGCGGTTCGGCGGATCCTTCCCGTGGGAGAAGAAGGCTGGCGAGGGGGCGTTCTGCTGTCCCGACCCGGAAGTCTGCAACGTCTTCCGCCTCGAGCGTGTGCCCCCCGAGCGAGACGCATGACGGGCGCGGGCGAAGCCCTGTCGGCATCCCACCACACGGAGTCCCCGCGGCTCCCGCCAAGTCGTAGGGTGCGTGCTCCGCACGCACACGACCGCGTCGCGGACAGGGGATTCTCAATCCCTGATGGTGGGTGCAGAGCACACACCCTACGAAGGCACCGAGGTGGGGAGCGGATCAGAACCGAATCATCCGCACCATCTCGGCCACGAGACGGGCGGCAAGGAAATCGGGGGCGTGCAAACCGGGAATCGGGGAAAGCTCGACGACATCGAAACCGACGACTTTCTTCTGCGCGAAGACAAGGCGCAGGAAATCAAGCGTCTCCTGCCAGAGGAAGCCCCCTGGCTCCGGGGTACCGACGGCGGGCATGATCGAGGGATCGAGGGCGTCGAGATCAAAGGTGAGATAGACGTGACCGGACAGGAGCTTGATTGCCGCCTGATACCAGTCGCTCTTGCTGACACAGTCTTTCGCCCAGAAAACAGGGAGACGATCGCGTTCGATGGCTTGGTGGCAATCGGCCGACACGTTGCGGATACCGACCGAGACTGAAGGGCAGAGTTCGCGCACACGGCGCATCACGCAGGCATGTGACCACCGCGAGCCCTGATACGATTCGCGCATGTCGGCATGCGCATCGATCTGCAGAACCGTCAAATCGGCATACTTCGCCTTGTGGGCGCGCACCGCGCCGGTGGTGATCGAGTGCTCGCCACCGAGCATCACGCAGAACTTCCCTCTTGCCAGATGCCCGACGACCACCCTCTCGATCGCATCGACCATCGCTGCCGGACCTTCGGCCTCGGCTTCGACTTCATCAACTGTGGCGATGCCGATCTCCCCGATCTCACGCCGTGACAGCGGATCGTAGGTCTCGACCTCGCGTGAGGCGGCAATGATCGCGGCGGGACCATACTTGGTGCCCGACTTGTAGGAGGCGGTGGCGTCGTACGCGACCGGGATGATCACGACGCGTGCGGTGTCATACACCGTCTCCTCGGGGGGTAAACCGAGGAAGTTGTGGGGTCGGGATGGTGATGGAGGCATGAGGGAGAGTCAGTGACTGGCGCAAAGCCGCACCGCTGACATGGGATCGTCGACGAATTGATTCACGTGACCGAATACGTTCCTTTGATCAGTTGCAACCGCCCTCGCAAATACACGGTCCGCCGATCCGCGCACCCGTGGCGGCAGGTGTCAACATACGCGAAGCTCCGACCGGATGCAACAAACGGGTCGACAGCGCGGTCCCATTGTACGATCTTTCTTGCGATGCATATCTCCTCACTGCCGAAAGTGAGTTCGTACGGCGCGGCCTTGGCCGCAGCTGATTTGCCTGCCAGAAGCCCCTGTATGGGGCGCAAATCTGCGCCAGGTTCGTTTCGATAGGAGGGCCCTGCAATGTCGCTGCCGGACGACACAACTCAGTCCCACGCCAACGCAAAACGAATTTGCGATATGCTCGGCAAGGGATACTCCTACCTGTTCAAGAAGGGTCGAACGAAATGTCACTGGGAAGAAGTCCGCAGCACTGCGCTCGCTGGAATCTGCCTGGCCATCAAGGAGCGGAAGAGCTCCCCTTGGCGCGAGGGTGTCGAACGATGGATCCGGGAGCAGCAAATCCCTGAAGGCAAGGAGTCCGCGGGGTCGTGGGGAGAAGAGATCTGGGACACGAGCATGTCGGTATTGGCTCTGAAACATCTCGGCGTTCCTCCGTCCGATCCCGTGATTCGGAACGCCTTTGAGTGGATCGAACGCATTCGTGAATTGAATCCGCACAATTGCTGGCATTATGAGCCCTGGGAAACTTCCTGGGCGCTGATCGCGATCCTCAACGAGCGCACGAATTTGTCATCGGACGAGAAGTCGCGGCTTCTGTCAGCCGTCGACTGGCTGGCGAAACTGCAGGATGACACTGGCAAGATCGTGTCGCCTCATTACACCGGCTATTTCGTCATGATTCACAAACTTCTCCGTGATTGGCAGGAGATTCACGGCGACGTACTTCTGGGGGAACGAGCCGACGCGTTCCGCAGAACAAGAGACCGCGCGGTGCAGTTTCTCCTCAATCTACTATGCGACTCCCAGCCCGCACACTTGTGGACAAACGAAGCATGGTCCAACGGCCAGATCCTCTGGGCACTTGCAGAGTCGAATCTCTTCCCTGTCGCCGAGACCGACCTGGTCAACAAGACAATCCGTTGGTTTGAGGAAAAACAAGACGAGCGACCGTCCGAGGGAAACTGGGACGACATCGAAGACACGGCCTGCGCCATTCTGGGTCTGCTCTTCCTCTGGCAAAATCTCGAGTCGCGTTCCCTCGCCGATCTGATCCCCCGCTTGGATCGGGATGCGCCTGCGCCCCCTCCCCGGGCGCGTTGGATAGCATTCGAGAGGCAAAGCGGGATGGGTCGCACCATCTTCATTAGTGATCGATTCCTTTATTGGGCCGGAGGTATCGTCACAGCTGTGTTTCTCGTTTACGAGCTTGTGGACAAGATCTGGAGTTTGATCAAAACCGTCGTCAGCTGGATCATTCCGAACTGAACTGCGAGGTGTGCAAATGAAGCCATCACGTCCCACCCTTGGCATCGCACCCGACGGCCATTCAAACGACGGTGCGCCCAGGGACGATCCCGCCTGCCGCCATCTGCGGCGACCGCTCGCGCCCCATCCCATCAGCGAGGGGACCACGATTTTGGAGTTGGTCGACGGGACCATGACCGCATTCAATGCACGGCAACTGGCCGCCGCCTGTCAACTCTACGCCGAACAGTTGGCGGCGGATAATGTGCGGATCGGTATGAGTCTGTCCGGCGCCTTGGTTCCGGCCGGGTTGGGGCGGTCGTGTCTGGTGCCGATGATCCGGCGCGGGATGATCGACTGGATGGTCTCGACTGGGGCCAACCTGTATCATGACCTGCAAATGGCCCTCGGCTACCAGATGTATTTCGGCACTCCCCACGCTAACGACACGCAATTGCGAAACGATGGCGTCGTTCGCATCTATGACCTGTTTTTCGAGTCGGAGGCACTGTACACGACCGATCAGTTCATTCGGGACACATTTCGGCGTCTGGTGACGAAAAGAGAGATCACCGACCGCATCTCGTCGGCGGACATCCACTTCTGGCTTGGACAGGAACTATTGCAGCGCTCCCTCGCGCTGCGTGAATTCAGTGTGCTGGCGGCGGCGGCGGATGTTGGCCTGCCAATTCACACGGCGTCTCCGGGCGACTCCGGAATTGGGATGAATCTTGCCGCTCTTCAAGTGGAAGGAATCCACGTCCAGGTCGAACCGAGCATCGACGTGAACGAGACGGCTGCTTATGTCTACGACATCAAACACGCCGGCGGCAGGAGTGCGGTGCTTATTCTCGGCGGCGGGAGCTCCAAGAACTTCGTGCTCCAAACCGAACCGTATCTCCAGGAAGTCTTGGGTCTGGAGGAAAACGGGCACGACTTCTTTATCCAGCTTACGGACGCCCGACCGGATACGGGCGGTCTAAGCGGAGCAACTCCCTCCGAAGCGGTGAGCTGGGGGAAGGTCGATCCCGACAAACTGTCGCAAGCCGTGGTCTGCTACGGCGATTGTTCGGTGTACCTGCCGCTGTTGGTGCGATATGCGGTGGAAAAGTCGCCGTCGCGCCCGCACAGCCGACTTTACCATTCACGCCGCGAACTGTCCGGCTTTCTTTTCTCCCAGGTGCGCGTGCCTTTACCGTCAAAGGCCTGAACCGGCGGATCTGCTACAGGTCCGAAAGAATCGGATCACAGAGCTGTGTCCAAAAAAACGCCCCGGACAACCAGGGCGTCAAGGGTTCTTCACCGCCCCGGCCCGTCAATCCGTGACCAGGACCGCCGCGGCCACGACCGTCGTCCACAGTCCCTTCTTGTCGCCGGTGGCCGACTGAGTGACGCTGCGGGTCCTGTAGATCTTCCCGGAGATCTTCCACTGCTCTTTGTTTTCGTCCCAGCTCTTGTCGAGGTCAAAATCGAGTCCCAGCGAGGTCGCCAGCATGGTCACAGCCAAATCCTCGGAGTAATCACCGGCGCGCTTCTCGGTCATCCCGTAGTCGTGGTGCTCGGTCAGGTAACCGATCTGGGAACGGTCTTGGGGCACGGCGAGCCCGACGGTCGCGGAGACCAGTCGGGACGGTTCGTTGGTGTCGTTGCGGCTCATCACCACAAACAGGATCTGCCCTGGGGAGAGCTTCCTCAACCCCTGTGAGCGGGAGATCAACTTGCAGTGCGGCGGAAAGATCGACGAGACCTGGACCAGATTGTAATGGGCGATCCCCGCATCGCGCAGCGCCAACTCGAAGCTCGACAGCCGTTCCGAATGCCGCCCCACACCGTTGGTGAGGAACATCTCCTTGGCGATGATCATCGCATTCCACCTCGCTGCTCGGCCCCAAAACGGGCACGGTCATGACGTCAACCTCCCCCCGGAGTGGGCGGTCAATATACACCGGTGCGGCGGGAAATCAACATACACGCGAAAAAAGTTGTGGACGGTGCGGCAGCGACAACCGATCTACGTCGGCGCCGGGGTGTCACCGCCGGCCGACGGCGATTGCGGCCGCGTACCGAACGGCCGCCACCAGCGGCGTCCGCCACGGGTGGCCCGCCGCTTGCGCCGCGCTTCCTTCTCTGCCGCCAGCGCAGCCGCATCGAGCTCTTCGATCTTCTGCAGGAGGCGCTCGACATTCTCGCGCCGTTCCATCATCTCACGGAACGTATCGTAGTCCTTGAAGTTGAAGAGGGTTTGCACGAACGGCTCGAAGAAGATCAGCGCCTGAGCGCCGATGTAGTTGAGCGGTTTGACCGATTCCAGAAAGAGAATCGCCGGCACGGTCATCTTCCACGCAACGACCTTCGCGGCCAGTTTCGTCAGAATGGCCGCCTCTGCCTCGGTCAGTGGCGGCACCGTGGCCGCCGTGCCGGCCGTCCGCGGAAGATGGGTGTCGAACCAGTGGCGGAAGCTCACGTTCCCGCCTCCAGCGACGCCGATGCCCCGTTGCCCGGCGCCGTCTGCCCACCCTCTTCTGCCATCCGCTCAGTCACCACGGCCATTATCTTGTCCTCGCAGCCGTCAAAACGCAAGTAGAGTCCGCGGAAGTTCTCCAGGCGCGAAGGTCGCGGGAAGGGAGACAGCAGGACACCGTTGCGGTCACGGTAGAGGCTGCGGAACTGCGCCCAGGGGAATCGCCGGGCGACGCCGAGAAAGCGGGATTCCACGCCGCCGGAGTACAACACATAGTCGGTCGGCAAGAAGTACGTGCCCAACGAACCGCCGAGTATGACCAGAGCGAGCAGGCCATAGAAGAGCCCATAGAGTGCCGTCAGTATCGCTGGCATGCCGACCACGACGGCAACGACCCAGATCAACCGCCTCCCGCCTTGCTTCAGAGGATGCGATCGCCAGCGAAACAACTCATTCCCCCAATCGGGGGCGACTGCGCCTTCTGGGGCGGCATGGGCGGGAGCGGGAACGGTCTGGCCGGTGGTTTCGCCGGCCATGTCACGATTCCGGGGCCTGAGGATCGACGCGATACCGTTCGGATTTCACTTTGCTGATCTCTTCCAGGAGTTCTTCAGCCTTGATGATCCGCTTCTTCACCAGCAAACGCACCAAGGCCTCCTGGGCCAGGTTGTTGGACAGCGCCAGTTCCTCGTATGAGACGAGGCGTTCCTTGCCATCGATGACCAGCCGCAACGCGTAGCGCTTCTCGTCTTTCTCGTCAGTCACAGATACCTCCACCTCTGAGCCCAGGCCGGAGTTTCAGCGGGGTCCTGATCGCGGTGGCAACGAAGTGCTGCTGTCGATGACAAGCGGTTGCAGCCGTCCATCGACACGACGGAAGACGCGGGCCCGCGCGACGACACGACCTGATTCAAACTCGTAGGTGCCTGACACGCCGCTCGATCCGCCGTCGAGCAACCGCTCGATGGTCCCGTCGGATGCCCCTCTCTTCACGCCCGCCACTACCCAACCGATCGCATCATAGACGCGCGCAGCCAGCCAGTCGGGATCAGCGCCGTACGACTCGCGATAGCGTCGGGCAAACCCCTGCCACACGGGGTTGGCGGTGTCCATCACCTGGTCTGACACAAAGATGATCGAATCCAAGACCGGACGGATGGGCGGCAACGTCGCGTATTCTTCCCAGTTCTGATCCCCGAGCAGATAGCAGCGGAATCCCGCTTCGCGAACGAGCGGGACGATCCGCGCGAGGTCCTCCGGATCAGCCCCCCAGATCAGCAGACCGTCGATGGGAAGCGGTCGGCCTCCACCGTCGGACGCCAAAGATGTGTCCGCAGCCCCCGTAGTGCCAGCCTCCTGCAGGACAGCACGGGCCAACTGGCGTATGGACGCGCGATAGTCACTTTCGCCTGGTGCGAAACCCGCGGTCGCATGAACCGTCGCACCAACCGCCGATCCCGCAGCGGCGAATGCCTCAGCCGCCGCACGCGATTCGGGCGTTTCCGCCACCAGCGCCGCAAACCGGCGCAACCCGACCGTCTGTACAGCAGCGAGAAGCAGCTGGCGCGCCTGACGTTCCGGAGGGACCGATAGTCCGATAATCCACGGCGAGAACGTCGCCAACTCCGCGGCGCCGCGACGCACTACCGGCAGAATCTGGACAACGTCAAGCGCGCGCAGGGCTCCAGCACTCGCGGCAATGCAGTCGGGAAGGAGGGGCCCAATCACAGCCACACACCCCGTCTGTATGAGCGAGTCTGTCCCCAGCGCCGCCTGCAGAGGGTCGTCGCGTGCATCGACAATCACGAGACGCGCGGAACCGGAGGCACTATCAATCGCCAGTTCGGCCGCCGCCCGCGCCCGGCGTCCATAATCGGCATATTCCCCGGTCAGCGGCAACAGCAGCCCGATGATTGCAGGCACTGGTCCCGCCTGTTCCAGTCCGCGAATGCGATTCTGTGCCGCCTTGCCCAAGTCCGTGCGCCCGGCGTCGCGCGCTACGCATCTGAATTCGCGCATCGCCTCCGGCCGCCGATGAGCTTGGTCCCAACGTTCGGCGATCCAGAAACGTGCCTGCGCCGACCAACGATCATCGCCGAGGGCATTGGCGAGGGACCCGAGCACAGACAGCGGCAGTCCGCGACGCACGAGCGGCTCGAGGTTGTTCAGCGCGATCTGCCGGTGCGGCTCGGGGCCACGGGTCATTCCCATGAGATAAGCCCGCGCCGCTCCGAGAATATCCCCCGAGAAGTACCGGCTGTGTCCGATCAAGACCCAAGCCGCCCCGGCGTTCTCCGAATTGGGGAATTGATCGAGGTAAGCGGCGTAGTGGGAGCAACAGGCCGCATAATCACCCTGGGCGTACAGGCAGCGACCCCACATGAACAGAAAGATCTGAGAATCGTGTTCCGGGATTCCGTGACACCGCGACAACTGCACAAAGAGCGTCTCCGCGGACGCATACTCCCCGGCGGCAAAGGTCTCAACGGCCTGGCGAAACTGAGTGCGCAATTCGGGGTCACGCGACTGCAGTGCCTTCTCGGTGGGGAGTGAACCCACTGCACTCCCAGCCAGAACCGTCAGCATGACTGAGGCGAGAAGCAGTCGGCCCAGTAGCATCAGGCCGAAGCCGGATCGACGCGTCGATGCGGTGATCGGGATCGTGCGGGCCACTCTCCCGGCACCCGGAAACGGGGCCATGTTCGGGGGGGAGGGAGCCTGTGAAAGACTCAAAGGGAGTACTTCCCGAAGTCTTCGGGATTGATGCTGCGTAGCCGCTCCTTGAGCGCCTCGGGATCGTACTTCTCCACCGGCCCGGAATCGGCGGGCCGCTTCTGGAACAAATCGTGGCGCACCAGGATCGGCGCCTTGGCCTTCAACGCCAGCGCAATCGAGTCGGAGGGCCGGGCATCGACCTCGATCGTCGTGCCGTTGCGCGCCAGCACGATCTTGGCATAGAACGTCTGATCCTTCAGGTCGATCACCTGAACACTCTCCACCGTTGCCCCCAGCTGCGTGATCATGCCATTGAGCAGGTCATGGGTGAGCGGCCGTTTGGAGGCCACGCCCGACAGTTCCATCGCGATCGCCCAGGCCTCAAAGTGGCCGATCCAGATCGGCAGGACCAGATCCTCGTCCTCGGGGGACAAGACGACGACCGGCGAGTTGGAGGTGACATCGAGCGCCAAGCCGTTGATCTTGGCCTTCACCAGCATGGCGGAACCCGATTCCATGATCAGTTGCCGGTTTTCCTGACGACCCAGACTTTGAGCCTGGCGGTCACGTCACGATCGACCTTGACGTCAACCGTGTACACACCCAGCGCCTTGAGCGGTTCATCGAGGAGGATGTCGCGCCGATCGATTTCAAAACCCTGCTCCGCCAAGAGTTCGGCGACATGCGCCGCCGTCACGGAACCGAAGACCTTGTCCTCCTCGCCCACCAGGACTTCGGCGGTGCAGGAGATCTTCTCGAGCCCCAGCCGGATCCGTTCCGCCTCGCGCAGCCGTTTGCGGTCGCGCTGCTCTTTCTGACGGCCGACTTGACCGATCGAGCGCAGCATCCCCGGGGTCGCGGGAATGGCCAGCTTACGCGGAATCAGGTAATTGCGCGCGAAACCATCCTTGACCATCACGATCTCGCCGCAGCGGCCGACGTTCTCGACATCATCGCGTAGGATAATCTTCATCGTCTCATCTCTTTCGTGATTCCGGAGCCGGTCATCGCGTCGGGCCGGCAGCCACACGACGATCCGCAACCGTCCGGGTGACCGCGGTCGAGCGATGGCTGCACCGCATCTTACTTATACGTCTCCGCCACGAACGGCAGCAGGGCCAGATGGCGCGCCCGCTTGATCGCCCGCGTCAGGCGCCGCTGGAACAGGGCCGAGATTCCCGTCGTGCGTCGCGGCAGAATCTTGCCGCGTTCAGTGATGAACTTCCGCAACAACCGCTCGTTGCGGTAGTCGATCTCATACAGCTTCAGGTCCGCGAAGCGGCGGCCACGCCGAAAGCGCGGTCCACCCCTGTCACCGCGGGGTCCTGTGTCCTCGTCGCGTCTCTCTCTTCTCATATCATGCTGACCTTTCCTGCTCAGGTGCGGCTCGCACGCCGTCCGCAAGAGAGCGGGCCGCTCTCTCTGCCGCTCGGGCGCCAAGCACCAGTTCCGTGCTTATTCCTCCGCAACGACGTCCCCGGCATCGGCCTCGGAGAAGTCACTGACGTCAACCGTCCCGGTGACCTCGCGGAATGCCTCCGGCCCGCCGCGCGGCTCGATGCCTTCGGCGGCAACGCCGCTCTCGTCCCGGGTCGCCCGGCGCTTATCCGTTTCCTCCAGGTAGCGCGGGTTGTCGGCCACGACAGTCAGATAGCGCAGGCAACTCTCATCGAGGAGAAACTGGCGCTCCATCTCGCGTGGCACGGATGGCGCAGACTCGTGGACGACGTGCACATAGTACCCCTGTGTCCGTTTCTTGATGGGGTATGCCAGCCGGCGCAACCCCCACCGTTCGGTGCGTTTGATCACGCCGCCCCGCGCGATGATGTCGGAGTACTTGGCAACGGCTTTCTCCCAGCCCTCTTCCAGGAGCTGGGGGTCCATGATGAATGTAGTTTCGTAGAGTGTCACTCACCCTCCCTCGGTCGCTCGGCGCCCGACGGTCCATCGGCGGACGTCTCGGGCGCGGGGGGTTTGCAGTTGTAGACAGCGGCGGCGACGCCGACTCCCCGGGCCATCATCATGGCCACGGCTTCCGCCGCGCGGACCGCCATTTCCCGGGCGATAATTAACTCCTCCGGACGGAAAGGGTCAAGCACAAACTCCGCGGCATCAGCATCGACGGGCAGCGGACCGATCCCGCAGCGAATCCGCGCGAACTCCTCGGTCCCCAGGTGAGCGATAATCGAAGCCAGGCCGTTGTGTCCACCCGACGAACCACGCACACGCACCCGGATCTGCCCGAGCGGGAGCGCGAGGTCGTCGGCAATCACAACGAGGGAGTGTGGCTCGACGACGTAAGCCGTTCCCAGATCATCCAATGCCTCGCCGGAGGCATTCATGAAAGCCGTCGGTTTGACCAGGACCGACAGCTGGCCGCCGACACGCCCCTGCGCCAGCAAGTAGTTGCCCCGCCCCGGCTTGAAGGCCGTACACGCCGCCTGAGCGACCAAGTCGCCGACCCACCAGCCCAGATTGTGCCGGGTGGGAGCATAGCGTTCCCCGGGGTTACCCAAGAAGACAATGATGGGGATCGGCATAGCGGGAAGACTCAGCGCCGCGATGGATCGGTGTCTGCCCTGGGGTGGTTTCCGTGGTTTGCCACTGTCGGGTCAGCCGCCGCCAGCCCAAGAAGCACCGGCAGGACGCGACTGTCAATGCCGACCCCGTCAGATACCGATAACAATGAGAAGGCGAAAACGGTTGCGTTGGGTGCCGGCGCCGAGGCATAGTGGTGATGTCGATTCCGTATCCATACCGCTTGCTTGAACAAGACCCATCTGCCAATGAACATCTCGCGCCTACTCGATCCCGCCCTGATCAAACTGGCGATGGAAACACGCATCGTCGAGGATCCCGACAATCCCGTCCGTTCCGCACGTCAGCGCCGCCTCGACAAGGAAGCGATCCTCGATGAACTGGTAGCGCTTCTGGAAAGCTCGGGGAAGGTCGGCAATCGCAGCAAGCTCCTCACCGAATTCGTTAACCGGGAACGCAAGGCTTCGACCGCACTCGGCCATGGCATCGCGGTCCCGCACGTCCGCACTTACCAGGCCAGAGAATTGGTCATCGGCGTGGCTCGCTCGTTCGACGGCTATGACTTTGATGCTCCCGATAATGAGCCGGTGCGCCTGTTCTTCATCATGGCGGCGCCCTCTTATGATGACAACCTCTATCTCCGGGTGTTCAAGGGGCTTGCCGAGGTCCTCCAGTTCGACTACTTCCGGCAACGCCTCATAGGCGTGGACTCGGAATACGACCTCATACGCGCCTTCCAAGAAATGGAGTAGCCCGCGCGGGGTTGCACCCACTCTTCAATCCAGCCGATGCGATTGGTCGCTCAGGGGGTTCGCTGCGGACTGGTCGAGGGCGTCTGTAAAGAGGATGAAATCGCTTCGTCGTCCCGCCCGATCCCCGCGGACAGAGACTCCTCGCAATGGCGCTGTAAGTGCCGTGGGCACAAAGCGTTATCGCGACGGGCGTGCGGCGCACCGGGGCTCCCGCACGCGGAGCGGTTTCGTCCGTTGGCTATCTCGTCTGAGGGAGGATTCCGCAACGCTCCCGATCGGCCTTCTCAGTCCTGTACTCGACATGAGAGCGGACATCGGCGGCAGTCCTACGCCCTCCGTGCAGCCAAGTCACTCCAGCTCGGTCCCTTCCCTGCTCTCCCTCAGCCTCCATGGTGCACGGCAAGGAACCGGTCCGTAGGCCGTTTCCACCTCTGTTATGGAGTCATCGCATGCCGGCCGCCGATAAGCGCGATGTGCCCCTCTTGGCAGAACGTGTCAGGAGAATCTTGATGCGGCCCCAATCGGTGGTTCCGGCCCGCGGGAGGCATCGGAAGCTTGCCATTGACTCGAGGGAGGCTGAGCCGCTTCTTAGGGTGGGAATAGGTTAACGAGGAACCCTGCCTGGAGGATCTGATGATGAGAACGGCAATTGCGGCGTTGTTGGCGGCGGCGGCGTTGACCGGCTGCCAGCAGAAGACCGAGCAGAAACCGGCGGAAACCACTGCACAATCACAGGCGCAGACAGATGAGTCGGCGATCGCGAAGCGGGCGCCCCGTCCCGCCATGAAACAGTCCGATGCACGGGTCTGGATCGACCCCGTGACCGTCGCCAAGGGGAAGTCCGGGGCCTTTCAGATTCACTACTACGGTGTCGAGCCGGCGCGCGCCATGGTCCTGCCGTTGTCCTTCCCCGTGGGGATGCGGGTCGACTCGATCTCCTTTGCCGGCGGGATGCTGGAGTACTTGTCCAGCCGCCCGACGCGGATCGAAAACGACAGTCATTTCCTGCTGATGACGGCAATCCCGATGACCGAACCCGACATCCCGGCCAAAGAGGGGATACTCGCCAGGGTGCATTTCACACTGGGGCAGGATGCCGTCTCCGGGGTCATCGACGAAGTGTTTGTTCCGCCGGGAAACTATCTCACTTATGTCGACACTGCCGGTACCTTGATCGAACCGGTCTTCGAGCCGGGCAAGCTGACGGTTCAGTGACGGTTGCTGGGAACCGGACTCCGGGGGATCATATGTTCAGCGGACCGCACACGACGGTCGGGGCTAGGGAACGTCTACGCGAGGGGCTCAACCGCTACGCCCTCAAGCGCGGGCGCTTCGTCCTCGCTTCGGGGGCGATCTCCGACTACTATGTGAACGTCAAGGAAATCTGCCTGCGCGGCGAGTATCTCCGATTGGTCGGCGAACTCCTTTGGGAGAGGATCAAACCGACCGGCGCCACCGCGGTCGGCGGGCTGACCCTGGGTGCCGACCCGATTGTGGCGGCGGTGACGATCGCCGCCGCCGATGACGGAGCTGATTGCCCGGCCTTGATCATCCGCAAGGAGGCCAAGGATCACGGCACCGGGCAGCGGATCGAGGGCCCCTTCCGGCCGGGGATGGAAGTGGCAGTCGTGGAGGATGTCACCACGACCGGTTCCTCGGCCAAATCGGCGGCCGACGCTATCGTGGCCGCGGGTGGTTCTGTGGTTGGAGTATTCACCGTGCTAAACCGGGCCGCAGGTGCCGATCGCCTCTTCACCGAACAGGGATGGCCATTCGCTGCCCTCTTCGGGACCGGGGATCTGGACCTGTAATCCCACTCTCTCCTCGCCCCGGTACTCTCCCAGAGACAACAGGGAGCAGAAACAGGCTCGTTCTGCATCTTCATCCCACCCTTCAGAGAGAGGGCAGGGCTTACTCTCTCTTTCAGGGAAAGGGATCAAGGGGGAGGGTGTGCGCCGGCTCATTCTGTCAGCGGCTCTTAGGACCGACGTGGCGGCAAGCTGCAGCGCGGCGTCACGAAAGAACCCCCGTACGATTCCCCAACACACTCGGAGCCTCTGGCCTGGGGACGGATTGTAGTCGCCGGGAGCGCATAGCGCGACGACAGAGGGAGGAGCGGCGACCACCAGAAGGAGTAATCGGCCCGGCGGGCGCGAGACAATGGACCATCGTCCTCCCGGAGAGGCCGGGCTGGAGGCAGATCGCGAGGCCCCATGTGGCCGTTTTCGGGTTGGAGCCACATGGGACCTCGGTCCCGGTACTCGGGCGACCTGATGTCTCCAGCCGCTTGCGGGTTGAATCCCAAGTGGCGGGCATCCCCCGCTCCACCCCCTCCGGGTGGGTTCTTTGCCGACCAGTTGGCGCCGGTCAAGGTCGCTCTCAGGGCGCCGATAAATCCCAGAGTGGCATAGTAGTAGCTCGGTCGTGACGGGAAGACCGGGAGGCGTGCCCCTGTGGGCACACCCGTGGCTGCCAGGGGAAAGGCGTGCTTCTCTCCGGAAGCGAGAAGCGTCAATCCACGCCCGATTGACTGTGACCTATCGGGGAGGCGTCCCATGAATCGGATGGCGATATCGCTCATGTTTGTGGCGGTCGGCATCGGGGCTGCGGCCGGTGGCGCCCTCGCCCAAATGGGCGACACAAACGTCGCCGACCGGTCGCTGGACTCCCTTCTCAGCATCGAGATCAGCACCGCCGCCAAGTACGCCCAAACCAGCCAAGAGGCGCCCGCCACGGTGACCATCGTCACTTCCGAGGAAATCGAACGGTATGGATTCCACACACTCGAAGATGTGCTGGCGACGGTACGCGGGTTCTATATCAGCAACGATCGCAACTACAGTTATGTGGGGGTCAGGGGCTTCAGCCGTCCCACCGACTACAACAACCGTATCCTGCTTCTGCTCAATGGGCACTCCCTCAATGAAAACGTCTACGGGTCGGCCTTCATCGGGACCGACCTGGCGCTCGACCTGGATCTGATTGACCGCATCGAAATCGTGCGCGGCCCGGGGTCGGCGTTGTATGGCACCAATGCGATGTTTGCCGTCATCAACCTGATCACCAAGACCGGGAACGGAGTCGACGGGCTGACAATCAGCGGCGAGGGAGGCAGCTATGGCCGCCGCCGGGGCGGAGCGATCTTCGGAAAGCGATTCGCCTCTGGTCTTGACCTTTCTGTCTCGGGGTTGTGGGGCGACGTCGATGGGCAGCGGCTCTACTACAAGGAATATGATGCTCTGGCTACAAACCACGGGATCGCCGAGCACCTTGACTGGGACCGCTATTCCAGCGGGATGGCGACCGCCGCCTGGAAGAGGTTCACCCTCCAGGGCTGCACCTCCGTACGACGGAAGGGGATTCCCACCGGCGCCTGGGGAATCGACTTCGACAACGACGACGCCATGACTCTCGACCGGCGGGCATTCGTGGAACTGAGGTTCAGTGACAGTTGGAGCGCCGATAAGCATGTTATGGTCAGAGGATACTACGATCACTGTGGATACTGTGGAACATACCCCTTCGATGGCCAGGATCTCATCGAAACAACCAATGGGCGGTGGTTCGGGACGGAAGGGCAGTTTGGCTGGGATTTGCGGACAGACGACCGCCTGACCCTCGGAGTCGAGTACCAGCGGCACCCGGGCGCCGACTACCACGCGTCCACGCCGGACTCGGTGTACAGTGATGCGAGCTTCCCCTATCGGCTGGCCTCCATCTATGTGCAGAACGAGCTCCAGTTGACCCGGGATCTGTCCTTCACCGCCGGCGTGCGTTGGGACGACCACTCCACGGTGGGAAGCTCGACCACTCCGCGGGCGGCCCTCGTCTTCTCCCCGCACCAGTGGGGGACCTACAAGTTGCTGTACGGCGAGGCCTTCCGGGCACCGAATATCTACGAGACACATGGCACCGGTGACGTGTTGAAAGGCAATCCCGGCCTCAAGCCGGAGAGAATCCGTACGGTGGAGGTCGCCTGGGAACAGCGGCTGACTCCCGAACTGTGGGGGACGGCATCGTTCTATCGCTACGTGATGGAAGACCTGATCGATCAGACCATTGATCCTGCCGATTCGCTGCTGCAGTACCGCAACATCAGCCGAGCCGAGGCCGAGGGGATAGAATTGGAGTTGGACACCCGCCTGCGGTCGGGTGTCGATGGCTATATCAGCTACACCTTGGAAGACACCAATGACCCCGTTTTGCACGAGGACCTGTCCAATTGCCCCCACCATTTGGTGCGGATGGGGGTGACGTGCGACTTGCGCCGGTACTTGGAGGTGGCCGTGCGCGGGCAGTACGAGAGCGCGCGCACGACGATCTACCGGACGAAGACAGACCCCTATTCCCTGGCCGGGGTGGGTGTCGTGCTGAAGCCGCGTCACCAGACCGGTTCGGGCACCGGTGCGCTGTTCAATCATCTGGCGGTGTCGCTGTGGATCAACAACCTGTTTGATGTCACCTATCGGACACCAGGGGGAGTGGAACACCGCCAGCCGGCGCTTGCGCAGAACGGACGGAATTTCGTCATGAAGCTGCAGTATGAACTATGACCCGGGGGCGTATGGGGGGCACGTGTGAACTGGTTGTACGATTCCGGAACGTTGGCACCCGCCCTTGGTGCGACCGTGATGGTCGTGGCCGGGAGCCTGCCAACTCTCCTACGCAGGGGCACCTTTCCGTGAGGGCAGGCGACAGATGAAACGCACCGGATGTGTCTTGGCACTTGTCGTTCTGGTGGCGGCCGCAGCGACGGCCCGTGGCCAGGAGATGGCTGTGCCGATGGACATCCAGTATCCCCTGCTGCTGAAAGTGCTCAGTGCCGAGCGCGGGTTCAGAGCGCGGGTCGGGAAGGAACTCGTGATCGGCATCCTCCATCAGCCGAGGTTCCGGCGGTCAATCGATGCCAAGGAAACCCTGGCCGAAGTAATCGCGAAAACGCCGGTCACCCCACTTCAGACAATACCCGTCCGTGCCGTGGCAGTGGCGATTGACGGAGAGTCCGAGTTGGCGGCCGCCCTGGCGGACACGACGATCGACCTCTGCTATGTTACGCCGCTGCGCGCCATCAACGTGACGGCTGTGGCCGCAGCCACAGCAGCCCGGCGCATCATGACCTGCACGGGCGTGCCGGAATACGTTGAGGAAGGCGTCGCCGTGGGGGTCGACGCCAAGGGCGGGCGGCCACAGATCCTGATCAATCTGGCGGCAGCCAAGACCGAGGGGATTGAGTTCCCGTCGCAGTTGCTGCGGCTTGCAACCATCGTCATGAGGTGACCGGCGAGAATGTGGAACCTGCTGTCATATGCGCGCAGTCGATGGGCCTCCCGGATCGGGGTCAAGCTGGGGACGGTCGTCACCCTTCTGATTGGCGGCATCTCCCTGTTCATCTTTCTGTATTTCCCGTCGCGGCTGGAAGAGCAGGCGACGCGTGCGCTCATCGACAAGGCAAACACCACAGCGGCGATGACCGCCTATGGACTGAGTGCGGCGCTGTATTTCGACGACCAACAGGCGGCACACGAGGTCATCAGAGGTGCCGCCCGCAATGGGGACCTGGTCTACCTGGCGGCACTGAACGGCAAAGGAGAGGTGTTTGCCGCCTTCCACCTGGATGTGCCCGGCCGGGATGGGACCTTGGGAATTGGGAACGGCTCCGCCGCATTCCCCGAGACGATGACGCACCGAATCACCGTCCCGATCGAATTCAACGGGCGGCGGATCGGGGAGTTGCATCTGGCGGTCTCGCTGGCGGAGTTGCGGGCCGAGATCGGCCGGATGCGCGTCACGATCGCCCTGCTCTGCCTTCTGATTTTCCTGGTCGGTATGCTGGCCGTATTCGGCATCAGCGCTGTGTTGACGCGTCATCTCGGTCAGATTGCCGACGCGGCGACGGAGGTCGCCGGCGGCAACCTCACCAAGCGGGCACCGGTTCTGACGCAGGACGAGGTCGGTCGGCTGGCGCAGGCATTCAATCAGATGGTCAACAGTCTGGAGTCAACCCAGGGAGAGCTGGAGGACCTGAACCGCGCCTCGGAGGAACGGGTGGCGGAGCGGACCCAAGCTCTGCACCAGGAGATCGCTGAGCGGACGCGGATCGAGGCCATACTGCGCAACAGTGAGGAGTACTATCGCGCGCTGATCGAAAACGCGTCCGATATCATCTTCGTCCTCGGCATCGACGGCACCATCCGCTTCGCCAGTCCGGCGGTCGAGTGCGTGTTCGGGTACCAGCCGCAGCGGCTGGTCAACGAGAGCATCTTCGACTTCGTGCACCCGGACCGGCTGACCGACGCCGTCAAGCTTGTGGACCAGACGATCAACCAGCCGGAGTCCGCCCTCACCTTCGAGATTTCCCTCCGCCACGAGGATGGTTCGTACCGCCTTCTCGAGACCACCGCCAGGAATCTGCCCGGAGGGTCACGCGTGACGGGGATCGTGGTCAATGCCCGCGACATCACCGAACGCAAGCAGGCGGAGGATGCCTTGCGGCAGGGGGAGGCGAAGTACCGGGCACTCATTGAAACGACCGGTACCGGCTTTGTCATCATTGATCAGGAGGGCAAAGTTCTTGATGCGAATCCGGAATACGTTCGTCTTGCCGGACGCTGTGACCTGAGTGAAATATACGGGAAGAGCGTGATTGAATGGACCGCCGGCTACGAGAAGGAGAGGAATGCAGCGGCGGTCGAGGAGTGTTTCCGGGAAGGACGTATCCGCAACTTGGAGATCGATTACGTCGATGCGAATGGCAAGGCTACTCCCGTTGAGATCAACGCGACGGTCATGGAGATCGATGGAGCACTTCGCATTCTCACATTGTGCCGCGACATCACCGAGCGCAAGCGTGCTGATGAGAGACTACTGCACTTCCAGAAAGCTGTGGATGACGCTTCCGATGCAATCGGCATGGCTACTCCTGAAGGACAACACTATTATCAGAATAGGGCCTTTACGAGGTTGTTTGGATTATCTGTTGATGAGGTGCATGGCAAGGTGGGACCACCATCGACTGTTTACGCTGATGAAGAGGTGGGACGTGAGGTTTTCGCCGCGCTGATGAGGGGAGAATCGTGGATCGGCGAAGTTGCCATGATTGATAAGGACCTGCATAGTATAGACATTCTCTTACGAGCCTATCCTATCACGGATGAACAAGGCAACGTACTCGGTCTTGTTGGGGTACACACGGACATAACCGAGCGCAAGAAGTCCGAGGAGGCGCTGCGGCAATCGGAGGGGCGTTTCCAGCAGGTGGCGGAAAACGCCCAGGAGTGGATTTGGGAAATCAATGGGCGCGGTCTATACACTTATGCAAGTCCGGTCGTAGAAAAGGTGCTTGGGTACAAGCCCGAAGAGATTGTCGGGAAGAAGTTCTTCTATGATCTGTTCTACCCTGAAGAGCGTGAAGAGCTCACGAGAGCGGCCTTTGAGGCGTTTGCTAAGAAAGTGCCGTTCTCGGAATTGATGAACCGGAACGTGCACAAGGACGGCAGGGTCGTGTGGCTCCAGACCAGCGGTGTTCCCATGATTGATCACGAGGGGAAGCTTCTAGGGTACCGCGGCGTCGATACCGACGTCACCGAGCGTAAACAGGCCGAGCACGTGCGCGCGCGAATCTTGGGACGCCAGGAGCAGCTGAATCAGCTGCAGCAAACTCTGCTGGCTCCCGGTGAGTTCGTGCAGAAGCTGAAGATGATCACGGACGGCGTGGTGGACATCTTCTCGGTGGACTTCTGCCGTATCTGGGTCGTCGAACCGGGAGACCTCTGCGAACTCGGGTGCGTGCATGCGGCGGTCACGGAAGGGCCGCACGTCTGTCGCCGGCGGGACAAGTGCCTCCGACTGAGGGCCAGCTCGGGACGATACACGCACACGGACGGCACAGTACATCGCCGCGTCCCGTTCGGCTGCTACAAGATTGGGCGCGTGGCCTCCGAGGAAGAGCATAGATTTTTGACCAACGATGCCGCCCATGACTCGCGGGTACACTATCATGATTGGGTGAAGGATCTGGGTCTGGTGTCATTCGCGGGTTATCAACTGCGCCCGCTGGGCGGAGAGACTCTCGGTGTCCTGGCGCTGTTCAGCACACGGCCCATTACCCCCGAGGAGGACGCTCAACTGGACGCCT
>Ga0315277_10002643_pt1 | contig 24878 bp, 27 predicted proteins | sample YL17G05_15_MG_FD_203695 | JGI IMG/M metagenome (GOLD analysis project Ga0315277, IMG submission 203695) | Sediment microbial communities from Yellowstone Lake, YNP, Wyoming, USA - YL17G05_15 | ecosystem: Environmental > Aquatic > Freshwater > Lake > Sediment | place: USA: Wyoming | collected... | reverse complement strand
CATTGTTCAGATTTTACACCATGTAATAGCTGTGCAATAACTGAAGCATTCAAACCTTATTGGTGTGATAATAATGGCAATTGGCTCACAAATGCTTGCATTGCACCTCACAACTGTCAATGTCCGTCTGCAAATCCTATATGTAAGCCAGATGGTACTTGCAGAGCTAGAGGTAGTGGTTGCTTCTGTGGTTGGACTGGTGATCCTAATCCTAATCGCGGTTATGCATGTGGCATTTCTCCAACTACTAGCCAAAAGTGCATAATAGCTATTTGGTGGTGGGCTTGGTGGAAAAAGTGTGAATGCGTAGATTCTAATGGTGATCCTAATCCTGGTTGCGGCATTGCTTTAGGAAAAAATTGTGGAGGCCTTCCGGAATTTACAGAGATTTGTAGAAATAATGTATTGTTTGATCCTGCATGTGACTGTCCACCGTGCGGAAGTCCTACATGAAATTCTAAAATATTTTAAATACTATACTTAAAATTCAAGTAAAGAAGCCAAATCTTTATATACAAGATTATCAATAAAAAGATAGAGGTGAAAGCAGTGAAAGGTGTTGAATTACCAATAAATATTTTAGTAATAGTTGCAATTGCAGTAATAGTTTTGCTAGGCTTAGTAGCTTTGTATTTCGTAGGTTTCAATCCATTCAGTACGACAGCTGGTCTAGAAGGAATAAAGAATAAAGCATGCCAAGCATTAGTACAAACAAATAACTGTGGAGTTGCTACGTCAACTATACCAGTTAGTTATGATGTTGGCGGAGATAGTGATGCTACCAATGATTTTTTGGATGACTTTTGTGCAACATATTATTCAAGAACTACAGAATCTGCATGCAAAGCATTATGTAGTTGCCCAGGATACTAGTAATAAATTTTTTTGATATGTGTAACTATGACAGTTTTTCCAGTTAAAAGCATAGAAAGCGAATTTAATCTTTTTAGTTTTTTTCTGAGTTTAATTTATTTAAACTTACCTATCAAAATCAATAATTAATACTTTAAACAGGGAGGTGTCAAAATGGCAGAAAGAGAAGAAAGGTCAGAAAGAGCAGATAATAACGTTGTCTTTATAGGAAAAAAACCTGCAATGAGCTACGTTTTAGCATGCGTAACTCAGTTCAATGCCGGAAATGGAGAAGTAATACTAAAAGCTAGAGGCAGAGCAATATCGCATGCAGTGGATGTTGCAGAAATAGTCAAAAACAAATTTGTTACAAACACAGAAATCAAAGGCGTAAAGATAGGAACAGAGGAAGTTGAGTCTGAACAGGGAGAAAAACTAAACGTTTCTTCAATTGAGATAATTTTAAGCAAGAAATAATCAGTTTTTTCAGGGGCATTAGTTCTTTGCCCTTTTTACTATTTCTTAATAAAGTTTATATGTAGGTTCTATCTATATTATTTTTATGAAAGGTGTTGAATTACCAATAAATATTTTAGTAATAGTTGCAATTGCAGTAATAGTTTTGCTAGGTATGGTGCTTTTATATTATACGGGGTTTAGTCCGTTCAGTTCTGTAGCTGGTGTTGAAGGAACAAAAAATGATGCTTGCAGAGTATTAGCGCAAGAAAGAAACTGTGTAGGCGCAACTTCAAGCATTTTATTTGATGGGAATATGCTAAGGCAATTTGATGCTAATAAAAACAATGCTATGGCAGCTGTAAATGTATTTGATTTTACTGCTTCAGATGCAGATAGATGTGGTACAGCGGCAAAGGTGGCAAGTAGCTCAGACAACTTGGCAGCTTTATGCAGTTGTTATTATGGAATTAAAGGAGCTACTGGCGAGAATAAGTGCAAAGCATTATGTAGTTGTCCAGGATATTCATTAACCTAAACCTTATAACTAAGTTATAAAAAAATTTAATTTATTTCTTATTATCAAAAACATTTAAATTATAATAAAACATAAGAATTTCTAATGGGCTGGTAGATCAGCGGAAGATCGCATGCTTTGCAAGAAATCCAAAACAGCATGAGGCCAGGGGTTCGAATCCCCTCCAGTCCACTAATTCTAATTAATCAAACCCAACTCTTCCTCTCCAGCGATTAACTGCAACTTGATTGCTAAAAAATCTACAATTACGATCACAAGGAAGATATCTAGAATCTCCTACTATTCCTTTGTAATGACCCCAATCTTCTGGATGATTTCTTATCATATCTTGAATATTAGATGTATCGCTACAAAGATTATGCGGACTAGCAGGAAGCGCATGACCTATCTTACAATTATAATGAACCGGCATTTTCTCACCATTTTTTCTGTAAAAGAATACTAGTCTTGCCAGTATATAAATTTACTATTGAGAAGTGACAAATGACGTAGTAAAGATGTTTTATGTAATTAAGGAGGTGATCCAGCCGCACCTTCCAGTACGGCTACCTTGTTATGACTTAGCCCCACTTGCAAAGTCTTGGCTCGAGTTAGCTAAAACTAAACCTCACCAAAACTCTACTCGCATGGCTTGACAGGCGGTGTGTGCAAAGAGCAGGGACGTATTCAGCGAACGATTATGACGTTCGCTTACTAGGGATTCCGGCTTCATGAGGGCGAGTTACAGCCCTCAATCTGAACTGAGGTTAGGTTTAGGTGATTGGCTTCGCCTTTCGGCGTTGCAACACATTGTCCTAACCATTGTAGGCCGCGTGTAGCCAAGAGTATCCGGGCCATACGGACCTACCGTCGCCCACTCCTTCCTCTGGTTTATCACCAGCGGTCCTGCCATAGTGCTCATACTTTTTTGATATTATCTGAAAATATGATAGCAAATGGCAATGTGGGTCTCGCTCGTTAACGGACTTAACCGCACGCCTCAAGGTACGAGCTGACGATGGCCATGCAACACCTCTCAGCTTGTCTGGTAAACCCGTCAGGCTGACCTTCATTCTGCTGTCGACTCTTGTGAGATGTTCGGCGTTTAATCCAATTAAACCGCAGCCTCCACCCCTTGTGTGCTCTCCCGCCAATTCCCTTAAGTTTCAACCTTGCGGCCGTACTCCCCAGGTGGCCCGCTTAACACCTACGCTCCGGCACTGCAAGCTCTCGTAGAGCTTGCAACAACAAGCGGGCATCGTTTACAGCATGGACTATCGGGGTTTCTAGCAAACATCCAATCATCTTGTATTCATTGGATTAGAAAGTTTGTATCTAATCCCGTTTGCTCCCCACGCTTTCGTCCCTCACCGTCGGACTTGTTCCAGATAGGCGCCTTCGCCACCGGAGGTCTTCCATGGATTAAAGGATTTAACCCCTACACATGGAATACCCCTATCCTTTCCCAATCCCAAGTTCAATAGTATTCTCAGCATGCCTACTAGTTTGCTAGCAGATTTCACCAAGAACTTGTTGAACCGGCTACGGACCCTTTAGACCAAATAAAAGCGATCACCATTTGTGGCGCGGGTATTACCGCGGCGGCTGCCACCCGTCTTACCCACCACTTATTCGTCTTGCTGTTTAGACAAAACAAAAGGTTATGCATTGCATAACCACTCAGAATTCCCTTCTCACCCTTGCAGGAATTGGAAAGTTTTCGCGCCTGCTGCGTCCCGTAGGACCTGCTTTCATGTCTCAGAAAGCATCTCGAGGCTCCCACTCTCATGGCCCCTACCCGTTATAGGTTTGTGAGTACTTTACACTCACAACAGCCATGATAGGTCGCAGTCCAATCCTCAAGCGCCGTAGCTTTGATTGTTGAAGCATTCCAGCACTCAACAACTATGGAGTATTAGCCTCACTTTCGCAAGATTATCCTCCACTTGAGGTCATGTTAACTACGTGTTACTGAGCAGTTCGACGAGCCCAGATAGCTCGCGTCTCGCATGGCTAAGTCGAATTCTGATAACGGTGATCTCCGGCAGGATCAACCGGAATTGCGGAAATTATTATTAATCGCACACGTTCACCTCTATAAATTCCACACATCTTTACTACATCAGCCAAAAAAAGCTCTTGACTTCATTTTTAGCCACAGTGGAAATGATTTTTCATTGAAGGCAAATGCCTATCCAAATCAACGCCAACACTATGGCAGTCGTAAATCAAAATATGAAAGTGCTAATATAAATAATTGCTTTTTTCGAACCTATTTAAAGTTTTCCTTTATGCATGCTTTATGCTATGTAATCTATAGATTTTATTGTTTTTCTCATAAAAACTTCTGGAAGAACTAAAAAGCCTAAACTAGAGAAAAATAATACTTTCAGCCAATCAAAAGCATTTAATGGAACAGTCTGAAACATGACTTGTAAAAATGGTATGTATAAAACTAATACCTGAAGTAAAATAGAAAATATGACAGATGCAATTAATTTTTTGTTTGTAAATGGATTTATTTTAAATACAGACCTTTTTTCTGACCTACAATTAAAGACGAAAAACAATTGAAACATGATTGTTGTTGTAAATGCCATTGTTCTTGCTTTTTCTAAGCCGTTTGGCAACTCTGTTAAAAATGAAGCTAGTGTAACTGCAAATCCTAAAATTCCAGCTACAATTATAAATGGAAAAGAAGAGTGAATAATAGCTTCCCTTGGGTTTCTAGGCTTTCTTTGCATTATATCCTTTTCCTTTGGGTCGACGCCTAGGCTTAATGCTGGAAAACTGTCGGTTACGAGATTAATCCATAATATTTGTGTTGCTAAAAATGGCAGAGGCAAACCTAAGAATATTGCAGAGGCCACGGTGAACATTTCATTAAAATTGGCTGCCAGCAGAAACCTTATGAATTTTTTAATGTTGTCGTATATTATTCTTCCTTCTTCAACAGCAGAAACAATACTATGAAAGTTATCATCAAGTAAAATCATGTCTGCAGATTCTTTAGCAACATCTGTTCCCTTTATTCCCATTGCCACTCCAATATCAGCTTTCTTCAAGGCAGGTGCATCATTTACTCCATCACCAGTTACAGCAACTATATTTTTATCTTTTTTCAAGGCTTCAACTATTTTTAATTTGTGCTGCGGTGAAACTCTAGCAAATATTATAGTCTCATCAACAATTACATCAAAATCCTTTTCTGTCATCTTGTCAATTTGTTCGCCAGTTATCACTTCTCCAATCAAGCCAATCTGCGCAGCGATTGCTTTAGCAGTGATCGGATGATCGCCTGTTAGCATTATCACCTTTATTCCAGCTTCCTTGCAAAGTTTGATTGCATTTTTTGTCTCTTTTCTTGGAGGATCTGCCATTGCTATTAAACCAACAAATGTCATATCCTTTTCAACAGAATTCATAGAATATTTAAATCCTAATTTTTTATATGAAAATCCAAGAACTCTTAGGCCATCATCTGCTAGTCTATGGACGGTTCTAATTATTTTTTCTCTCTCTTTATTACCAAGTTTTTTATAAGGGTAAGTTCTATTACAACACTTTAGTATAAATTCAGGTGCACCCTTTGAATATGCAAAATATTCACCGTTAATATCGTGGATAGTTGTCATTATTTTTCTCTCAGAAGAGAATGGAATTTCTTTTATTCTTGGATAATCTTCTTTAAGATTAGCTTTCTTTGCCAGAACCTTTAATGCCCCTTCTGTAGGGTCTCCAATTATGCGCCAGCCTGTTCCATTTCTTAGAACTGCATCATTGCACATTCTCGATATTTTTAGTAATAAATGTAAGCATTCATCTTCTTTCGGATCTATTTTTTCTTTGTTTAATAAAAATTCGCCTTTAGGCTCAAATCCAACACCGGTCACGCTTATTAATTTATCAGGATACCAAATTTTTTCTACAGTCATCTCGTTCGTAGTCATTGTTCCGGTTTTATCAGCGCATATTACTGTAACAGAACCTAGGGCTTCTACAGCAGCTAATCTTTTAACTAATGAGTTGTTTCTTAACATCTTTTGAGTTCCAACTGTAAGAGTTAAAGTAACAATAGCAGGTAAACCTTCTGGCACAGCTGCTACTGCTAAGCTAATTGCAGTTAAAAGCATACCAAGTGGTTCTGATGCTTTAATTAAGCCTATTAAAAATATAAAAAATGAGAGTACAACAACAAAAATTCCTATATCCTTTCCAAAATGGTGGAGCTTGTTTTGAAGAGGGGTGGGCTCTTCCCTTTCTTCTACAAGAGTTGCTATTTTTCCTATTTCAGTTGACATTCCCGTTGCAACAACAACACCAATTCCCCTGCCGTAGCAAACTAAAGTACCCATAAAAGCCATATTTTTTCTGTCATGAATTGATACTTCTTTTAATGTTTTTGTCTCTTTTAATACAGGAACAGATTCGCCCGTAAGCTCTGATTCATCAATTTTAAGATTAGAAACTTCTGTAAGTCTAACGTCAGCTGGAATCCTGTTTCCTTCTTCTAGAAGTATAATGTCTCCAGGAACAGTTTTCTCAATTGAGATTTCATGATGTGTACCATCTCTTAATACAGTAACTTTGGACACTATTAATTTTTTTAAAGCATCAATCGCCTTTTCTGCCTTAAATTCTTGATAAAGGCCCAAAAAGGCATTTAGAAATATTATTGCTCCAATTACAATTGCATCCACATACATTCCAAGATAGAAAGATAGAAGCGTAGCGAAAATTAATAGTAAAACCAAGAAACTTTTAAACTGCTCATAAAAAATTATCAATGCAGTTCTCCTTTCCCTTTCTTTAAGCTTGTTTAGACCATAGTACTTTAATCTGCCTTCTGCATCCATATGTGTTAATCCTTTTCTGTTTGTTTCCAATTTTTCTAGCACAGCTTCTATGCTCATCGTATGCCATTGCATATTCTTTATTAAGGAATCTTATATTTAATATTAAGGTCACTATGCTAGGGAATAAAACAGAGAAAAAAGCAATAAAGTTCATAAGACGTGAAGAAAAATTCATTAACTATGAGTGGAATCATTATAAGACTATTTTGTTAATACTTATATTTCTTCTGACTTTAGAGTCTTATTTATCAGGTTCATTACAAAAATTTTTTGACAGCATAGGAGAGTACGGCTATATAGGAAGTTTTTTTGCTGGATTCCTTTATTCTTACGGCATTACGACGCCGTTTGCAATTGCAGCGTTTGTCTTATTAGCTAAAGATCTTAACATCTGGGTTTTAACAATACTAGGAACCTTAGGAGGAATAATAGGCGAATATTTTATTTATGACTTTGCAAAAAAAGAGTTTGGAAAATCAGTAAGAATCTATAAAAACAAAAGAATCAAGATGCCTGAGATAAAATCAAAACTCTTGAGGAAATTAAGCCCGCTCATAGTTGGGATCGTGATTGCCACTCCTATACCTGATGAATTCTTAGCATTTTTGTTTGGAATAGAAAAATACAAACTAAGGGACTTTTTGGTGCTAACCTTTGTTTTCAAACTTATTGGGACATTTTTAATAGTTGGTCTGGGTAGAATTATCTAAATTGAATATCTCTTACAATTTTAATAAATTCAAAGGATATTCCTTCCTTTCTAGCTAACTCAACTCTATATGTTTCAAAGTTATTTCCTCTTAGGCTTTGAATTTTTTCATCTATTTTTTTATCTTCCCATTCCTTACCGCCATCTAGGATAGAAGTAAACATTCTTTTATCATGTTTAGTATATTTTTTCATACCATAGTTTTTTGTAAAAGGTATTGCATGAAAAACATAATATAATGGCTGACTAGTAGGTGATTCCATGAAAATAATAAAAAAACATTTCTTATAAGCTTTACTTTATGCTTCGATAAGTATCGAAGTTAAGGAATTATAGAAAGACTTAAGAGACAGAAAAAATCATATCTTTATTATGAAAGAATTCCTTAAGGTAATAAAGGAATTGATTTTAGAAGTAACTGGTGTTTTTTTAATAGTAGGCTCTTTCTTCTGGTTTATTTTTGATAGCTTTGTTCCAACTAGCAGTGATGCTGGAATTCCAGCAACTTTTGCTGGTGAATTTACTTTGTTTATATTAGGCTTAGCTTTGATTGCCATTAGCAGATTCGTAATGATGAAGGACGTTAACAAAGTTCTAGACGATAGAATTAAGGACTTTGAAAGAGACGTGAATATCATAAAAAGTCAGAATAGGACTATCTCTTCTCAATTAGAGAAAATACAAGATAAAAAAGAAAAGTAAAGGCCGCGGCCGAGATTCGAACTCGGATCAAGGGCTCCACAGGCCCCTATACTGCCGTTATACAACTGCGGCCATTGATATAACTTTCTTTATTTCAAGAATATAAATTAATTAACAAATATAAAAAAATCAGCGTATGTTATTTTAAAAGAACACAAAGCATACGCTTAGCATAAATTAGAATGATTCTTCGTTAGTTCCTTCTCTCATTTCTCTCCTTCTCATAATTCTTTTTTTCCTAGCCATAAAATCACCCCTTTTTGATTGCTTGGAATAATAGATATTTCGTTTTAGTATTAAAAACTATCTTTGAGGTTATAACGGAAATTATAAATTAATCTTTTAATAAAAACAATGTTTTAAATATTTATTGTATTAACTATTAATTAGTGGTAAAATGACTGAGTGGAACAAAACTCAAGTTATGATGGATAGACTAAGGAAACAAGGTAAAATAGAGAATGTTGGAGGTAAGGACTTTTATCTAGGAAGATCTCTTATACATAGAGATTCTGAAGTAGATGGCGGTGTTTATCTTGGACAAAGTGAAAGAGAAGCTATAGTTGTAGACTCTCAAAAATATTCAGGAATAAGAGAGCTCTATACTGTAGCTAAAAATAAGGCTACAGAAAACGGAAGAATTAGAAAAGACTTGATTTTAGAGGCAGTCTTTCAGACAGTTAGAGAGGCTATGCCAAAACAAGATGAAAAAGCTGCTGAAGATATTGCTAAAAGATATGGAGTAGAAAATGATGGTAAAATTTCTCTTGATATTTTTATAGAAGAACACCTTGGTGTATGCAGACATGACGCTCTTTTAAGTGCAGCCATACTTGAACAATTTAAGAAAGAGGGAATTATAGATGGTAAGCCAAGTGTAGACAGAAATTCTAATCATTTAGGTGGACATGCTTGGTGCAGATATACGAACTCTGGTGGTGAAGTATTCATTCTCGATGTTGCACAAAAATTTCTTGGAAAGCTGAAAGACGCTACTGAGCAAAATAAATGGGCTTATGAAAGACCTGAAGACTTTTGAAATGTCATCTGGATATAAAGTTTTGCATTCATAAATTCTTTATGAAGGAAATTTTCTATTGTAGAACTCTTGATAAATGGGAAAAGAATCTTCATGAACTCGAACAACCTCGTGCAGTTCCGATAGCAAGAATATTGATAGAATATCCTGATAGCTTGTACGAGGAGATAAGCGATTTAAGAGCTGTTGCTAGACTAAGCGGAATAAAACAACTAGGCTTTGCAGATACATGTCGTTATAGTGCATGTGCTCGTGATACTCGCTATTCGCATTCATTAGACTTTGCTGCAAAAATTGATCACATTGCTCAGACGCACGAATTAGAAAGAGAGAAGGCAGTTATTGCGGCTATGCTTCATGATATTGCATCTACACCGACATCAGATTCTGCAGCAAAAGGCCTTGATTTAAGAGATGAAGAACAGTTTGAGTATGTTCTTGGTATGTACCCTGAGACTGATGAATTTCTTAGAAAGCACTCAATAAGCAAAAAAGAAATAATAAACCTTGTAAGAGGTAGGGACAAAAGTCCTCTTGGGCAGCTTGTTAGCAGTAGGAACTCGATAGATGTTGACAGATGGGCTTATGTTAATAATGACGCATCTCAACTTGGTTTGATGCCAATTGCTTGGATAGAGAATGGTGTGATTGACCCATTTGATTATTTTACAATACAAAAAGGAAAAGTTGTTTTCACAGACTCCAAATTAGTGTCTCAATTTCTTGAGAAGAGGGTAAAGATGTTTGAAGACGTTTATAGGAACTCAGAACTTATGGCAAAGGAAGCATTCTTGGGACAGATTACTAAAGATTTGCTCGAAAAAGAAGTAATCACCAAGGATTCTATTTTTAGGATGGTTGATGATGATTTTAACTTTATTATAGAAAAATATGGAGGTGAAGTTGGTAGAAAGTTATTCAGCTTTGGTGGATTCACCACATATGATGCAATTAATGCAAGCGAAAAAGATGTTTCCGACTTCCTTGGACAAAATACAGACAGGCCGTTTGCAGTTAAAAACGAGGGTTCGACCAATCCTGCTGTTGGCACGCCAGTTATGATTGATAACGAAGTCAAAACATATAAAGAATGGGAACCTTGGCATGCACAAAATTTACAACAAAGAATGTCTGCATGGAATCATACTATAGTCTATGGATATGAGGATGATAGAAAACTTGCAGAGGCTGTTTGCAAGGCAAAGAAACACTTTGGTGTGCCAAAAGAAACATTCTCTTTTCCAAATAGAAAACATTAGTGCAGGGGGCCGGATTTGAACCGACGGAGGGACTAACCCACAAGGTCTCTCATGACTTCTGAGCATCGCATCCTAAGCTTCGCATTTTTAGATCTTGCGCCTTAGACCAGACTTGGCTACCCCTGCATAAATTAAACTTCCGGTTTAGAATATATAAAATTATAACTTTATTTTTTCCAACTCTCTTCTAAGCTTAGTAATTTCATCTCCTATCTGAGAAATAGTATTATCAAAAGCACTTACTGGTTCCTCACCATTTCTTGCAAACTGTTCTGGACCTCTAGGAGTTATAAATTCTTGTCCAAACATGTCTGTAGAATCTGCAAACTTCTTCAATGCTTTCTCTAGAATTTCATCAGATTCAGCATTGATTTTGTGGACATGCTTCCTTACAGCTAGGACGTTCTCTAAGCTTGACAAGGTACTTCTTAGGCCTTGAATGTGTGATAAAATCTCCTTATATCTATCTACTCTTACAAAAAGAGGAGCAATCTTTGGAGTTTCTTCAGCCATCTTACCTACATCAACAACTTCATGCGGTAACGGTTCTACTGCTATTGGATCATAAAATTGTTTGGTAGAAACAGCCTTTTTGATTTCCTCTATATCATCCATTTTATCACTAAAGATTATTATTTTTGTTTATATTTATTTATACCATTTCTTCTTCCAGCTCTTTATTTTGTTCTTTATGCAGTTCATGAAAATTCCAATAGCTATTACCATTATCAAAGTCAGCAAAATCATGTTTTGCTGCGGGGAGATTATTGAAAAAATGAACAAAATTAACACGAACAATATCAGAATTTGAGTTGTTATTCTGATTAAAAAGTCTATCTCTTGTGTCTCGATCTCATACTTTGATGGCATTAAATTCTCTACCTTATGAATGAAATATATAGAAACTGACTTTTAAAGTTGAGTGCGTCGGTCGGGATTTGAACCCGAGTCACAAGCTTGGCAAGCTTGTGTCTTAACCAGGCTAGACTACCGACGCATTGATAATTCTTTTATGTTTCTCAGATTTAAAAATTAATCTTTATTTTATTTAATTCTATATGCTAGAAAAACTGCCAACAAACCAAATAATCCTGAAGTTATGAATGCTGAAGGCAAGGATACGAAATCAATTAAAAACCCTCCTAATGCAGGTCCTATAACATCTCCCAAACCTTGCAAGGTTTTGCCAAACCCTATCTGTTCTCCTCTTATTTTTTCAATTGTTGAATCCATCAAGACTGTTTTGAAGGCTACTCTGTAAACGTAAAAGAAGGCTGATATTCCAACTAGAATTAAAAAGAACTGCATGACGTTTGAAGCAAAAGCATACAAAACTGAAAAGATTGTAAATCCTAAGGTCGTTATAACGACCATATTTTTCCTTCCTATTCTATCAGTCCAGTCTTTGCTTTTCCAAGTGAATATAGAGCTTATTATATAGTCAAAGAATAGCAAAATGAAAAGAAAGCCTTCGTTTATTCCCAAGTTTCTGGCTAACTGGAAGAAAGCAGGATAGTAAGACATTCCAAAATTTACTGCTATCAAGAAGCCTATTATTGTTATAATTTTGAATCTTGATGGATAGTTCTTTATGGAGAGTTTGAAGGTTTTTTTAATCTTTCTTCTTGGCTCCTTGAAAATAATAATGAAAATTAGAAGTTCGATAAAGACTACCAGTGCAGCAACGTAAAAGCCAAAGGTTAAAGAAAAGTATGTGACTATCAAAAACCCTAATAGCGTGGCGATAGCTCTTCCAAAAGGTATGAAAGTGCCTATCCTAGCTATGTAATTTGCCCTTATTTTTTTATTGAATGTATCAGCCATTATCGCATCTTCAACTGAATCCTCGACTGTGTCTGAAAAGTCCTTTATTCCCTTGTTTAACCCTAACTCGTAATTCTTTGATAATAAAGGATAGAAGGAAGTTGATAAGGATTCTATTAAAAGACCAAATGAGTATATTTTCTTTCTTCCAAATATGTCAGATAATTTTCCTATGAAGATTCTAGGTAATATTATTACCAAAGCTGCTGCAAGAGAAAATGTCAGGCCGAAGTTTAGACCGGAAATGCCTTTATCAAGAAGGAAGTAAGGCAATATTACGAAGGTTATTCTATCTGATATCATTGCTAGAAATGCAAGTAACGAAAACATCCAAAACGCCCTTCTAACATTCATACAATCACTAGCGCCGACGGCAGGATTTGAACCTGCAAGCCCTTGCGGGCATCAGTTTTCGAGACTGACGCATTACCAGATTCTGCCACATCGGCATATTATTATTTCAACATAAGAATTAAAAATATTCCTCATTAAGACAATTAATAGAAAGGCTTAAATTCTTTATATTTATAACTATTCTTAAGTGGTAATATGAACTTTTCAGAACAATGGGATAAAAAAGAGAATAACAGCATCAGATTCAATTCTTCTGGACTTCAGATAGATGTTGAGATAGGAGGATTTTCTTTGCGTCCTGAAGAGTATGTAGTTGTGATGAGAGATAAAGAAAGAAAGCCCTTTGATGTAATCATTGAACCGCCTGACGTTCCTAGGTCTGTTGGAGGGAAATTTTATAGACATGGTATATATATGTGTCCTGCTTGTTCTAGTCAATATGCTTATTTTAAAAAAGACCATAAAAAAGATTTTTCTAAAAAACTAGACATAGTGGCAGATTTTCTAAACAAAAGACTTGTACAAGTACAATCTTCTGATATTCAGACTTCTAAAAGAATATTACCACCAGATTATTTGGTTGTATTAACTGACAAGGGAAGGCCTTTTGATATAACTATGGAATCTTCTGAGCCTGCTAGAGCTCATACCACAGGAAGTATGGTCTATAAAAGTTTTGGTATTGATAGGTGTCCTGCTTGTGCTGGTCCTTACGAACCTCCTAAAATAGGATCAATAGAAAAATTAAAGGCTAACCTAGAAACAACAGTAGAGTGTGGTTTTTGCAAGTATGATAACGTTTATTTCAATAAAGGAAGACCTGTAAAGTTAGGTAAAGTAACAGATTTCTTAGATAGAAGGTTCATAAAACCGATACTAAAACAGAAACAGTAGTCAATTACTAAAAAAATCAGATTATCAATTTTTTTAATTTTTGGTTAATCTGAATCTTGTATTAGTGTATTACTATAAAAGGTTCCAAAATACGGGAAGAACATTATTTGGCTTACTAAGGATTTCGACTGCTTTTCATACTTAAAATTAAAAATTCTAAGTTATTTAGCAATGTACTTCTTTTAAACAGTAATCAATTACTGAAAACATGAGTACGACCTAAGAAAGACGTACTATTATGTACTATAATGATATTTGTCGAGTAATCATAGTGTACTAATCGTTCTTTATTTCATGCTATATTTGATTAAAATGAAGAGTATTTTGTTTTTAATTAGTACACTACGTACCGATGATGTACTCAATTAAAAATATACTTTATTATATTTGAAAAAATATCATGTCTTTTATCAGTACACTTTGTACTCATTTATGATTTTTTTACTCAAGCTTAATCAACGAGGTCTGACATATGTAATTAATAACAATAATTCTTTTTATATTAAGATTTTTTAATTATTATAAGCAAAGAGGGTGTTTACGATGTTTAAAGGACTAAAAGGCTTGTTTTCTAGAAAAAAGGAGGATAAAGCTATTCCTAGAACTGACTTAGAGACAGCTTCTAAAGATACTATAAAATCAGAGGATAATGGCAACGAGCCTATAAATTCAAACGACCCTTATGAAAGGCTAAATTCAAAAATGGATAAAATGCTGTCTGCTTTAGACGAGCATGATAAGACAGTTAAGATGAATTTTGATATGCTAGAGCTGAATACAGAGACCATGACTCATCTAATTAAAGGTCTTAAGGCCTTTGAAAAGCTGCCAGGCATAGAAGCTAAAGTAATAGAAAGGACAAGACAAGAGCTTTATGTTCACAGAAACAAGCTCTATGAGCAGGAGGTCCTAAACACCATAAACGAAATGGTATTGAGGAATGAGCCTACTTTTGCTAGCAATATTACTGAAAGGCTAATACCTAGAACAATGGGAAGTAAGCAAACCCTGTATAAGATATTGAAAAGGTTAGTTGAGAAAGATGCTTTAAGAAAATTAGAATATGGGAAGTTTATAAAATACGTGCCTTCTGAAATTATAACGGAAAAGGAAACGAAGCCAAAGGATAATGCCTAATTTATTATCATAAATTCGATAGAAAAGGAAGTGTGTTCCAAAGGGATTTGAACCTGCAAGCCCTTTCGGGCATCAGTTTTCGAGACTGACGCATTACCAGATTCTGCCACATCGGCATAATAAAAAGTTATTTTAAAGATATAAAATATTATTAATTAAGCTTACTCTCTATTCTTTTAAGGTCAGATTTTTCATGGATATGTAAATATTCTTCCCCAATAAGATGACCATAAAGAAATCCTTTTTTTGTTAATTGAGGGAAAACATCATTTCCTAAACTTAAACCATCATAATTAATAATCTCCGGTTCTGCAACAAAAATTCCAAACCAGAATAAATTTGATTCTGTCTTTAGAGGTTTTTCACTAAAATCAATTATTTTGTTTCCCTCCATTTTTACAGTTCCAACATTTCTCATATTGTAAGGAGAGCTACATACCAATAAAGTTGCTATTCCTTTTTGTCTTAAATGGCTGTTCCATAACTTTTTAAGATTTACTTTATTAAAAATTACGTCAGCGTTAACAACCAAAAAAGTTGTTTTAATTTTACCTCTTAATAGTTTTAAACTATTTGCATCACCCCTAGGTTCTTTTTCATCAATAAGACTTAACTTAATTCCATATTCTGATCCATCACCAATAACCTTAATTATTTCTGTTAAAACAGAACGTCCAGCTATTATGTAAATTGTTCTAAACCCTTCTTCGCGCAGTTTCTTTATTGCAGATTCTATGATAGTTTCATTCCTTATTTTTAAGAGTGGTTTATATATACCATTTATTTTTATCTTTTCATCTTTACCACCAGCAAGAATAACTGTGACCTTATTTTCTCCTAGCGCTTTGTTAATTAAAGTTTCTATTGCTTGAGACCTATTTCTTATGTAAATACCGTCTATTATAGAATCAGTATCGTTTAAAATTTTTTCGTTTATTGTAATCGAGATTTTATTTTTCATAGTTATATTATCAACTTTTTTAATATTTATACTTATAGCATCCTAAAAAGTAGGATAATAGTAAGATATTTTAGTTAAGAATGCTATATTTAGGTTAAGGAGGGATGGCATGATTGAAGAAATTCCAAAGGTTGTGATTGAGATGTATCCGTATCTCACCAGGGATGAAAATGTAAAAAGAATGAAAACTGAAGGAAGATTTTTTGCATCATACATAGCAAACCAATCTTTACGAGAGTATTGTGATCGACTTTGTCAATTTTCAAATGGCGGCAAAAGGGGTGAATAATTTATTAACTAAGGGGATTTTATGTTCGATCTAATGCCGAAAGCAAAGAGCATTAGAGATGATATAGACGGTTTTGTAAGCCTCGAAAAAATTCCTTCTTTATTTTTCGAAGGTACAATACAATTAAAATTATATAGAACATTAAAATCAGACTATCCGAGATTTCATAACGCTTATTCTTTACAGGTTAAGACTGGGCATGATAGAAAAGTAATAATACCTATTCTTGAAGGCTGGTCTAGATTCAAACTGCTTGAAGTTATAGAGAATGTTAGAAGATGCAGAGAATGGAGATTGAATGGGATAAAATCTCATTCAGCGTAAAAAATCTTTTTCTTAGTTTATTATCTTTTTTTCTGATCTTTTTCTAATTTTTTTGATTAAAAATATTGTCCTCAATTTCTAATTAATGATTGGGGTGATAAAAATGGAGAATGTTGGTAAATATTTTACAGGCGGTATAAAAAGTCCTATTAAAAGATTTTTTGGAAAGTTTGGGCACTTGCAAAGAGAAGATGTGACTGGAAGCGGCAAAGTAGATTACGAAAAAATTGAAAAAGAAAGGCAAGGAATTACAATAGAGGAAGTACACAATGAATTTGACAGAAAGTATAGAGGTCATCTTTCATTTAATAGAGCATATTAATTTGTTTCTTTTTTTTCTTTTTATATTTCTTTAAATCCTGATTTTTAAAAAAATGTTGTGTGCCCCCAAAGGGATTTGAACCCTTGTTTCGAGCTCGAGAAGCTCGAGTCCTTGACCGGACTAGACGACAGGGGCATAAGAATAATATTTTCTTTGAGTTTTTAAACTTTAAATATCATCAATCATTTTTTCAATCTCTTTTTTATTATCTAAGAATCTCCTATATCCATCAAAATTTTTTATTGCCCTTAGAAATATGATTTTCATTTCTTTGTTGATGCAATAGACTATATGCAGATTTTCCTTCTTAGCTCTGAAAATCAAATTACCTTCGATGTTTTCCTCAAACTTGTGCAATTCGTTGAACTCTAAATGGGAGCAATCGAGGACATTTTTTATAATAGAGCTTATTTTTTCTTCATCTTTCAAGTCTCTCTTGAAATGCTTCGAGACAACCACTTCTTTTAGTAACGGTCTAACGCTCATAAAATGACTGTTACAATCATCACAGAAGCTTTTTCTTTCAATACAGGTATTTTCTAATTTTATTTCCATAAATTGATTATGCCTTTAAAATTTAAAAATGCGGGCCTGGGGAGATTCGAACTCCCGGTCTACTGGTCCGAAGCCAGTCGCTCTATCCAAGCTGAGCTACAGGTCCAAATAGTAATTAATTTGTAGAATTTAAAAATCCCTTTAAGTTTAAATCTTTTGGTTCTAAGTTTTATTTATGGCTTGCGGAGTTTTTGCAGCATATTCAACAAAAAAGGAAAATGTTTTTCCGTACACTTATTGGGGAGGAAGGGCACAAAATAATCGCGGTCAGCAATCACATGGATTTCTTACTCATGATGGCTATGATTTTAGAGGACCAAAAAAAGGATTAGGTTTGATACCAGATCAAAAGAATGTTGAGGGATGGTCGAAAGAGCTAAAAGGAAATAAAGGCATTTCAAGTGTCAGATATACAACTTTTGGGTCAACTGATGATGAATCTCTGATGAAAGGAGCACAACCAATTCTATTAGATAATTTTGGTTTAGTGTTTAATGGTCAATTGTTGCCTCCTAGGAAATTAGATGATGAATTAAGAAAAACATATAATGACTTTACTTGTCCAAACTGTGATCTTGGATACTTTGCTGCAATTATGAATATTGAGCATAGGAAGGACAACGACTTGACTGAAGATGTGAGAAGTTGTATGACAAGTATTGAAGGTGCATATTCTGTGGCAGGTATTTCTAAGGATGGTAAATTTTTTACTTTTAGAGATCCTCATGGAATAAGACCACTATGCTTTGCAACAGACCAAGAAAAGGGGTTGCATGCAATTTCATCTGAAACAGTTGGTTTTGATATAAATAGAATTACTTATGGAAAAGATTTTGAAGTAAGACCTGGAGAGCTAATAATTTTTAATGATAGGGACACAGAAAGGCATCAGATTGTTAGTCCTCAAGGAGATGCGTTGTGTGCATTTGAGTTTGCATATTTTGCAAGGCCAGATTCTAAAATGCCAAAAACAAGCAAATACGTTTACGAGATGAGAGAGGAATTTGGGAGAAATCTAGTTGAACAAAATCCCGACATTTTAAAAAACGCAGACATAGTAATTTCAGCACCGGAAACAGGTGACGATTGTGCTCTAGGAGTAGAAAGAGCAAGTGATTTGAAATGGGAGAGATGTACTAGAAGACATAGATATGTAACAGAACGTGCGTTTATGGCATTAGCTGGCGAGAGGCGAAGCACAATAGAGAAAAAAATTAACATTCTTCCTGAAAAAGTGGCAGGTAAAAGAGTTATAGTAACAGAAGACAGCATTGTTAGGGGAGATACTACAGAGATAGTTGTTAGTAAGATGAGAAGTTATGGCGCAAGGAATGTTTATGTTTTTTCAACATTCCCTAGAATTACAAATCCGTGCCCTTATGGGATTGATATGGCAACTCATGACGAGTTAATAGGAGCTAAGAGAAATGAAGAAGAAGTAGCAAAGAAAATAGGGGCTGATGCAGTAAGGTATCAGTCGCTAAAAGATTTTAAAGATGTTGTAGGTCTAGGTGATAACTTATGTACGGGATGCCTTACAGGAAAATATCCAACTCCATGTGCTCAAAGGATTGTAGATAAAAGTAAAGAACTTTCTGAAAAGGGAATAAAAATAAAAGGAAGAATAGTCGATGAACTTAGGGAGTAAACCTGTCCATTGTTCTTGGAAACGGTATGGTATCCATTATATGTTCTATTCCTGCAATCCACATAACTAGTCTTTCAATGCCCATTCCAAAACCAGAATGAGGGACTGTTCCATATCTTCTCAAGTCCAAATACCAATCATAATGTTTTTTATCTAGTTTGTATATTTTCATTGACTCCAAAAGTTCTTTCATATCATATATTCTCTCGCTTCCACCGATTATTTCTCCAACTCCTGGAACAAGCAAATCAGACGCTAATACAACCTTAGAATCTTTTGGGTCTGGTCTCATATAGAAAGCTTTCATGTCACGTGGAAATGAAGTTAGAAAAGTTGGTTTGTCTCCTAATTTTTCTAATAGTTCCTTTTCCTCTTTATCAGTTATATCGTCTCCCCATTTCTTTCCAATCTTTTCTACAGCATCTTTGTAAGTTATTCTTAGGAATGGCTTTTTTATTCCTTTTAACTTTGAAACATCTCTTTCCAAGTCTTTTAATTCCTTTTCACAATGTTTTAAAACATGGTCAATAACATAAAGAATCAAATCTTCCTCGAAATCCATTAATTCTTCATGACTCATCCAAGCAGCTTCCATCTCTTGGTGCCAGTACTCTGTCAAGTGCCTTTTTGTTCTTGACTTTTCAGCTCTAAAGCTAGGAGCAATTGTATATATTCTTTCTAAAGATTGTATCAATGCTTCAGCGTACAGCTGCCAACTTTGAGTCAAATATGCTTTACAATCAAAGTATTTTACTTCAAATAATGTAGAACCACCTTCACAAGCACAGCCTGTAAAAATAGGTGCCTGGACTTCAAAGAATCCTCTTTTTCTATAAAAATCATGAATAGCACCAATAACTTCACTTCTTATCTTGAAAATTTTAGTTAGTTTTTGGGATCTTATCCAAAGATGTCTGACGTCTCTTAAGAATTCATCGCTCAAGTCCTTTCCAATTGGAAATCTTTCTGCCAAGCCAACTATTTTCAAATCCTTTACTTCAATCTCAAATCCTCCAGGTGCTCTTTTATCTTCCTTTACTAGACCTGCTATTTGTATTGAAGATTCGATGGTTGCTTGAGAAGCTTCTTTGATTCCTTTGCAAGCTAATTGAATAATTCCAGTCGAATCACGAAGCATTAAGAAGACTATGTCCTTCTGGTCTCTTTTTCTATAAATCCATCCTCTAAGCCAAACTTCTCTTCCGACAAGCTTTCCTTCTAAAACATCTCTAATATGAATAAAATCCATACTATCACTATCCTTATTTTTTTATTCTCCTTTTTAAAGATTTAACCTTAGTGACAATGACAGAGCCGTAGTCTATTTTTAGTCTTTTTCTTATAGAAGCAGGTATTGATATTCTACCTCTCTCATCAAGAGTAGCAGTGAAACTAAAAGAATCTGGATAATCTTCATATTCGCAAATTTTGACGTTCACCCATTTTATTCACTAAAATTACATTCTTAGAAATAGTATTTAAAACTTTGTGGGCAATGCTAGTTGATTGGATGCTCATCAGTAACAGTGCGTTTCATAATTTTTAATAATCCTGCTCCTGCGCAGTCATAAACCATCAAACCTATTAATGGTGAGATAGTATACTCTGGAATCTTCCTAAGAGGATAATTAATAGTAGACTTGGACAATTCTACAACCATATCTCCATTTCTTTTAGCAACATCGCTTTCAGTGTTCTGCGTAAAAAGCCAGTATGGTATTTTTTGTGCTTCTAACCATTCAGCGTTTTCCTTGGATTCAGTTCTTAATGAATTAGAAATTACAATTCCTCTAACATTATTCTTACGATATTCTTCGTTAAATACCTCTACTTCAGCTTTTAATCTTGGTTTATTGATAGAGTCTATATGTATCGCTCTTTTATCTGGTAGATGAAAGCCTGCATGCCCAGCTCTCATCCTTAATGATTTACCTTCAATTCCACTTCTCTCACCTACAGCAGATATTATAGTTAATTCAATTTCTTTTTTAGAAATATCTTCAACCATACGTTCTAATTTATCTAGCTGATCAACTATATGAGGATATGATAGTCTTATATCCTCTGCATATTTGAATGCCCACTCCCTTACTTCATTTCTTATATTTTTTTCCCCTTTCGACTTCAACCATTCATTATAGCTTATTGTACAAACATCATCAACAAATCTTGTTCCCCATTCATACCAGTTTCCGCCAGGTCCAAGTCCTGTATCCTCATCAAAATTTCCTATAACTTCATTTCTACCAGAAACTACTATCACACGGTCTTCAGGGTTTTCTATCCAAGGATATGAGCTTTTGAATTGCTCTTTTTCTTGTGCTGTTTTTTCAAAGCCTCCGTATGAAAATGAATTTTTTCTAGTCTTTATAGCAAATGATTTGATTCCCTCAATTTGTCCCTTGACCAACTCGGCTTGAGGATTTTTATCTGAAGAAGACAAGCAACCAACTAATATGCCATCCTCAATAGCCCTTACTGTTTTATTAATTATGGGTAAATTGGTGCCAGAACCACTGCTAGGTTCATACTTATCTCCCCTTTTCCATTTTGTTGTTACTTCATCTGCTTGGTGAATGGCATGAATACCAGAAACTTGATAATCAGAGGTTGTTATTAACTCCATAAAACCACTTCTTCCTAAACCGTCAGGAAAAACTGTTCTTTGGCCTTCACCATCAACTTTTCTATAATTTTCTAGTTCTCTTATACGTCTTTCAAGTTTGTAATCTTGCCTTTCTATATCATTTCTTAGAATTTGGGCGTGAGCCAAATAAAAACTCATATTAGCTTTAATGGTTGATGCAATGTTCATTGCAATTAAATTGAGACATTAAAAGATTTATACTTATGTTTTCTTAAAATGTGTTTTCTGTAACAAAAGCAGGCGTTGTTCTTTTTCTAAAATTAAACAGACTCATTAATCTTTCTAGTGCATTAGGCTCATTAAACTCTTGGCCTATTATACTTGCTGCAAGCCTTCTAAATTGGGTAGAAACTTTAGAATTCTTATCATAAAGAACAACGGGCATGCCCTCAGAAATGCTGTTTGGAACTCGTGCATCTTCTTGTATTATAGATAAGACAGGCAGTTTGCTAACTGCTCTAATCTCATCAATTTTTAATTCATAATTCTTATTCTTTACCCTGTTTACAACTAGTCCTAGAATCACTTTTTTCTTTTCATTCAAAGCATTTATAGTCTTTAAAGCACTTGCCACTTCTGGAATTAAAGGCATTGTTACAATTATAGTCTCGTCAATCATGTCTATAATCTGAGAAACTTCTTCTCCAAGCGCAGGAGCACAGTCCAATATTATGATATCATGGGTCTTTTGTAGTTTTTTTAGAATATTCTTTAAGTTCTTTAAATTAATTTTTCCCTTAGACAAAGGAGATTGTATTATCTTTACTCCTGTTCTAGAGCAGATGTTTAAGGCCTCTTCCAATTCTGCTCTTCCATTAAGAACATCTCTAAGCGTAAATTGGGATTCATCATACAAACCAAAATGCAAATCCAGATTAGGCGCTGTTACGTTTGCGTCTATTAGTACAACTTTTTTGTTATATTCGTGAGATAGAACTGTGCCTAAATTTGCAGCTAGCGTAGTTTTGCCAACACCGCCTTTTCCAGATAGGATACCGATTACTCTTCCCATAATAATTATTACTCCAACCTACATTTAATTCTTACTAATTTAGATATGCCCTTCAATTCTTTCCTTCTTCTTCTAGCTTTTAAAATTACTAAAACTAGTGCAATTATAACAATTCCTATAATATAAGGCAAAAGCCGTGAGTAGTTAACAATCATAAGACCTGTTGGTTGTTGTATAGTAGGAACAGAATTTTGAGTCTCTGATTTTATTGTACTTAATTTTTCAATTTCATAAGAAATATTGTCAGTGGATTCTAGCAATGAATCAATCTTTAGATCGATACTGTCATAATCTTCATTTACATAATTATTATTAGCTTCAGACAATAACGAGTTTGCTTTATCAAAAAGATTCTCAACATTCTTAGTGTCATAACCTTCTTTTCTTGCAATATTAACTAATGATAAAATTCTTTCTAAAGCTAAGCGGCCTTTATTAATCTTTAAAGAGAATCTTACATCCATTGTTATTCTAGGTGCGATACTTTTTGCTTCTTCTATTAAATTATTCGCATTATTAGGGTCATTTTCATTTAAGAGCATTTTTGCCTGCCAAATCAGATCTTTCATGTCTGAAAAGAGCTTTATTGATTTCGAGGCGTAGGCTCCCTGAGAATTTAGATTAAGTATTAAGTTTTGATAATCTTGAGTGATTTTTTCTGTTTCACTAATTTTTTTATTAACTTCGATATTGCTTATTGAAAAGCCGTTTGTAGAGTCTATTAATAATATCAGAAAAATGATTAAAGCCAATTTTTTCATGATTTATTTATTGATTTGGTAAAATAAAAGAATGCGCCCAGGACAGGTTATAGTAATCCTTTAGTCAAAACCCTATTGTTATTCTCTAAAAAGATTAGGTGTTTTATATATATTTGCATGCAGAAAATATAAAGGTTGTATAAAGTTGATTCTATGGGGAAGGTAAAAATTCAAGAAGTTAAAGGCAGATTTTCGATAACTCTAAACAAAGACATTATAGAAAGAGCTGGTTTGAAGAAAGGAGATAACCTTTTTGTTTCTTATGATCGCAGAGATGATTTAATAGAGATAGAGAGAAAGATTAAATCTTAAAAATAAGAATAGGTACATCCTCACAAATCAAATCAGTAATCCTTTTAACTTTTATGCAAAGAGTCATAAAAGTTTTTGTATCATTTTCTGGATTTTCAATATCATATCCTCGACAGTAAAATGGTGTTGTTGTTGACGAAGGTAAAGGAAATGAACTTTGTGGCTGTTCTCCTATGATTACTACATTCTGATTTTCAAAAACGCTTGATACATTAACATGTGTAGTTGCATTTGATTCTACTTGATGTTTTTTAATTAATTTGCTGTTTGGTCGACATTCGCTACTTGAAAAATCTAGAAAATAATCTGTATTTTTAGAAGGGTTTGTAATGAAAAAAGTGAAATTAACATTAGTCGAATTACCTTTAACCTGATTCATAATAGGCACTATTATCGGCTCTGATACTAAAGAAACTTCATTTTGCAGATTATAATTTGAAATGGAGAAATTATAATTTGAAATGCCCAAGATTAAAAGTCCTATAAGCTCTACAAATGCTATGCCTGTAGTAATTAAAAACATGGTATCTTTATTCCATTTCCTCTCTCCGGTTTCAACAGAAATTACTTTATTTTCTTCAGTTTTTTGTTCTTTTTGCTGGTTAGTTAAAACTTTTGCTTCTGCTTTATCTTCAACTTTTACTTTCTCTTCGAGAGGTTTAGGTTCAAACCGTGTAGTATTCTCGCTTTTATCAATAATTACTGCACCGAAATTAGTTGAAAATTTGACTTCCTTATCTGTTTCTGTTTTATTTACATTTTTAACTTCTATTGTAAGAGGAACATGATACATAACACTTCCAGATGCTGCTACTAATAAATCTAAACCACTGATGAATTTGTACCCATCTCCCATATCTGTCGAAGATAATTTCACCCCAGATTCATTATAATGATCCAAATGAAAATTAAAACTATTACCAGATTTTATGAAATGTGCTCCAGTAGATGGTTTGTCTTTAGGAGGCACATCCTTCCACCACTGAAAATCAGAACCACTAGCAATAACTAACGTGTGTGTTCCATCCTCTTCTGAAAATTTACTTACAAATTTTTCTGTCATTTTAATTCACAAACATTAAATTTAATATGAATATAAAAAAATAAAAAAAACGGGGGTTGACCCCATTTAAAATGTTCCAAATCCAAGGTCTTCCCTCATTTTGTCAGCCAGAGTTTTCTGACCCTTTTCTCCACCTAGACTAGATACAATCTGATCGTTGAAGTCGAAGCTGCTCATTGGTTCAAGTATTTCTTCCATCTCTGCTACTGTAGGTATCCTGTATCCCTTTTTGTTTATGAACTCAGTCAAGACGTCAGGTAACAATTCTATCAAACCTCCGAATCCGAGCGTCTTAACTAATATGCAGTCTGGATTATCCCATTCCTCTGGAAACTCTTTCTTCACTGCGTTGAAATAATTTTTTAATGTTTCTTTCAATGAATTC
>Ga0315277_10002642_pt1 | contig 24880 bp, 20 predicted proteins | sample YL17G05_15_MG_FD_203695 | JGI IMG/M metagenome (GOLD analysis project Ga0315277, IMG submission 203695) | Sediment microbial communities from Yellowstone Lake, YNP, Wyoming, USA - YL17G05_15 | ecosystem: Environmental > Aquatic > Freshwater > Lake > Sediment | place: USA: Wyoming | collected... | reverse complement strand
CATCTCCCCTTCTGCCTGGGGTGCCGGTTGCCCTCACCCGGCGCGACGGTCGGGTGTAGGCACCCCACCAAACAGGAAATGAGCATTGCGGTTGGGCAAACAAGGGGCTTAAGCCCCTTGTCCTCACCCTACGAGGACAAATCTCCGTCATCTCCCCTTCTTGCGCCAGCGGATGCGGACCGGCACACCGGCGAAGCCGAAACGCTCCCGCAGACGATTGGTCACAAACCGTTCATAGGGCGCGCCGATCAGTTCAGGATGATTGCAGAAGACCACGAAGGTCGGCGGCGGCTCCGGCGCCTGGGTGACATAGTTGATCTTGATGAACCGTCCCTTCACCGCCGGGGGCGGTTTGGCGAGGATGTCGGTCAGGATGGTCTGGTTGAGTTCCGGTGTGGGGATGCGTCGGTAACGTTCCGTGGCGATCGCCGCGGCCAGGTCCAGCGTTTTCGCCACGCGCTGGCCCGTGAGCGCCGAAAGAAACAGCGCCGGCGCCCAGGCAAAGGTCCGGGCCCGCGCCTGCAGGTCCTTCACGTATGCCCCGGACGTGCCGGTATCTTTCTCGATCAGATCCCACTTGTTGACGGCGAAAAACAGGCCACGTCCGGCCTCGGCGGCCACGGTGGCAATCCGAAAGTCCTGCACCGAAAGGTCTTGGGAGGCATCCAACATGACACAGACGATGTCGGCGCGCTGGATCGCCCGGATGCTGCGCAGCGCGGTGTAGAACTCGATCTGATCGGTGACCCGCGCCGTCTTGCGCAGACCCGCAGTGTCGATCAACACGAAGCGCCGGCCAGCCGATTCCAGGGGCGTGTCCACGGCGTCGCGCGTCGTGCCGGGCAAAGGCGAGACGATCATGCGGGCCTCACCGACCAGATTATTGACGAGCGAAGACTTGCCGACGTTCGGACGACCGACGATTGCCAGATGAATCGGCCTATCAGCCGCCTCGGCGCCCTCTTCCTCCGTCGCGGCCGGTAGCTTGGCGACGACCAGTTCGAGCAGGTCGCCGACGGCGCGGCCGGTCATCGCCGAAATGCCGATCGGCTCCAGCGGGCCCAGACGCGTGAATTCGTAGACGTCGATGTCGCGGCGTTCATCGTCGATCTTGTTGACCGCCACAATCGCCGGTTTGCCGGAGCGCAGAATCAGACGCGCAATGGCTTCATCGTCGGGATGCACGGCCGCCGTACCGTCCAGGAGGAACACCACGAGGTCAGCCTCGTCGATTGCCAGGCGGGCCTGGGCGGCAATCTGTCGTTCCATCTCTTCCATCGATTGCACGACGAGCCCGCCGGTGTCGACCAGGGCGAAACTGCGACCGGCCCACTCGGCCACGGCATAATGGCGGTCGCGGGTCACGCCCGGCTTAGGATCAACCACTGCCTGCCGACGGCGCAGAATGCGGTTGAAGAGCGTCGACTTCCCCACATTGGGGCGGCCGATGATGCAGACAACGGGAAGGGTCATGAGCTCAGCCTGCCGACGGCACGACAGGGACACGTCGACGCTGGTCAATATACGAATCCGTGGGCCGTCGTGTCTTGGACAGGTGGGCGGGCCGGTGGCTGTCGTAGCCATCGGCCCGGAGGGGGAGTCAATTGCAGGGTCTACGGGGGAAGTCAGGAGGATGCATGGGAGGCCGTGTCGCCAAACCGGCCTCGACCAATACTTTCAGAGTGGCCTAATAACTGACAGGGACTGAAGTACATGCGGGGCAGTCGCCCCCTTGTGCGGGACTACGCGGCAGTTGCATCAAAGCCTGGCAGCGAGTGTCGGACGACCTGTCCCGTTACCAGCTCAGAAGCCACGAGCTCGAATCGGGAACGGTGATTCGTCGCCGCAGCACCGCGCCCGACTCGAGACGGATCTCGAACTCATAGCGGGTCGAGCCCGGCGTCAGCGCTGATGAAGGGTACAGGTCCAGATACCAGTACCCCGTTGAATCGGTGCTCGCCGCGCGTTCATACGGTGAGATGACGACGTTCTGGAAGCGCAAGGGCGATTCGGCAACACGGGCCCGCACGGTTGCCCCGGACAACTTGCCCCCGGAGAGGTCGGACAGCCAGCCATAGACCCGGCACAGATTGGCGGTCGCGGGAGCGCCGGGATCGAACGGCGTGGCCCACAACGTGTCGTTGGCGCCGGCAACGGCCACGACGACGACGGTCGGCTGTGGCGAGAAGATGTACCCCGCCTGGTAGCCATAGACGTGATATGTCGCGGCCTCGAGAATGAAGATCACGCGGCCATCGGCATCGGTCGTGCCGGAAGCGGCGGTCGCCGACTCATCGGCGTTGTAGGCACGCACGAAGACACCCTGCAACGCGACCGTATCCGGAGGGACAATCATCGCCACCTGTAGCGTGCAGGGAATCGCCCCGGAGCCGCCGGTCCCGGTGGCCGCCCAATTGTCCCCATGAGGGGCATGCGCATTGATGGTATCACGGATCTCGCGGATCGTGTGCCCTACCGACCAGAGGTTATCAAAGGTCGTTGCCGCGGTATCACGATTAAGCAATGAATCGGCGATCGCGCGATGCTCTGTAGGTGCCAGTGAGAGTCCGCTCTTCGCGGACGAAGACATGGTCTGCACATGCACTTGGACATACCCGCTGGTCAGCGGCGCCGGGGCGACACCGCCCCACCGTTCCAGGCTGACATCCATCAGATGGGCAACGCGATCGTAGGCCAGATCGGCCATGTCTTTCAGATACTCGAGACTCGCCGTGTCGCCGTCGAGCGATTTCGTGTCCGCGTATACGCGTGTTCCGATCAGACGGATGCTGTCGAGACGCTTCAAGGCCGCGCTAAGGTCGTTGGCGGTCCAGATCTGGAATTCCCCGTTGATCGGCGTGGCCAAGCCGAGGGATGAATCGACGGCGACCAGCGTGTACTTGTAGGTGCCGTTGACGCCGGGCCCGTCGACGTCGGCGACGGCGCGCTTGTAGGACAGAAAGGCCATTGCCTTCGACTGCGCCGTCAGTTGGCGATAGGACACCTTGGGATCGGAGGTGATGCGCGCCGAATCGACGTACACGAGTGTGCCGCCGGGATCGAAAACAAACAGCCAGAGTGAGTCGCCCGAGGCGCGCTGCACCGGATTCCCGAGCGAGTCGAGCATCTGGAAGCTGATGGTTAGCGAGTCTTCGTAGGCGGTTCCCGAGTTGTTGACGATTCCGGCGCGGGCGGACCCGCCGTGGCGGGCGGCACAGGCCACGATCACGCCTAACACCACCAGTCTGATCTTCATCATGCTATACTCCTGTAAATCACCCCGGTCGCCTGCTGCGGCGCGCTCATCGGACCAGCCTGCCCGCTGTCACGGCGAGCATTCATAGTGAACCATCGCCCGACGTCGCGGTCGGCCCGCCGCTGTCGTACCGGGGGTATAGGTGGAATAGATCGACATGCGATAGTTTGTGAGAGTCGATATGGCCAGCGTGCCGGGCCAGACGCCGTAGGTGCCGCTCTGATAGTCCACATAGTTGCCGGACTGGCCGGAATTGATCCGTACGGCGGCGTTGTCCACGGCACTATAGTTGACCCAGGCACAGATGTCGTAGGTGGCGGTCGACGAGATAGACGGATGATTGATGAGGGCGAAGGACTTCCAGCCGTCGGCACATGCCGTGGCGCAGTTGAACTGCTGTTCTCCCGTTGTGTCCACGAGGGTGCGTGTGCCCCCGTTGCAGTTGTAAAGGGCACAGCGCACCTTGAAGATGTCGTACGCGCCCAAGAAATCCACGTAGACGGTAATGCTGTCGGCGGTACCGTTTGACGAAGGCGTGAAACGTCCGCCGGTGATCTGGTTCTCCGTGTTGAGGGTCGAGGTCTGGAGGTTGGTGTTGCCGAAGATGGCCGCCGGTGCATCGGACGGCACTCCCATGAGCAGCAGGCACAAGCAGGACAACGCGGTCCGAGTGTTTAGTCGTCGCCGATTGTGGCCGAGTGCGCTCCTGTTCTTCGCGGCTTCAGAGGCCGATTCAGGCATCCTTGTCGTTGTCATCACTCACTTCATGATTTGTCCCGGCGTCGGCCGCGGATTCACCGAAGCGCGCCAGCTCTTCATGGCGCATTTGATCGATCATCGCCCAGAATGTCTTTTCCGCCGCGACCGCCGGACGCAGCTTCTCTTTGAATTCCAGCAGGCGTACGAGGTCGGCCAGCTTGACATTCAGCTCGCTTGAGTCAATCTGCTGCCAGCACCGTTCCAGCAGTTGTTCGACCAGGTCCAGATCGCGACGGGACGAGTCGGCAGCCGAAGAAGGATCACGCGAGTCGGCAGTGGGAGGGCCGCCATGAGCGGCATCATTCGTCCCCGCGACCGCCGTCTCCTCGGCGAGTTCCCATTTCATGGCGCATCTCGCCCGGTTCCTACCTCGCGTGTCGGCGAGGTCGGCGGCAAAACCCGCAGGGGCAAACCTCGGGCCATGGAGCAAGGCGCACGAAGTCCGGCTCAGTCATGTGCCCGCCTCAATGATCCACAGGTCCACGATCGCGTCCTCCGCGCTGACAGCCGACTTGCCGATGCGAAATGACGTGTTGGCGGGCGTGCCGATCACCGCTACGGCCACCGCGTTCTTGGCAACCGGTATCGCCACCGGGTTATCGACCTGCACCGGTAGCGGGTTACCCCGATGATCGGTCAGGGACGCGAAGGCGATCTCCTGCGCCTCGCCGCCGATCGTGAACCGTTGGAACACGACACGGGTGGCGCTGTCGTCGGTCTCGGTCGCGAGGGAATCGATCGTCTCGGCCTGGAGGTCGCCCCAGACTGAGACCGCCGGCACAAACCAAGCGCGTCGGCCGGTCAGATAGGCATAGGTGGTATTCATGATGCTTATGTGTTGTATGGTGGATGCTCTGCACCCACCAGGGGACCGAATCAGCGTCGTCGTGCCGTTTCGAGAGTGGGCACCGGTGCGGCGAACCGGGACAAGTACTGCCGGCCGGTGCGTTCATAGCGATCGGCCACGTCCAGCCAAACCTGCGCGGCACTGCGGGCCACGGCAGCGTTGACGCCGGCATCCGCCAACGTTGCCACGGCGCGCATCCGGGCGACCGCCGCGACCGTCCAGTGCGTCGCGCCGATCACAATGGCGGGCGCCGGCTGATCTTGATAGGCGGGATCGATCATCGCCAAGACCGCCTCGCCAGCCTCGTTGAGCGCCTGTTCAATCACCGCATCGGAGACGGCACCCAGCGCGACCGCATAGTCAACGACGACCGTTTGTCCATCGGCGATCGCGCCGGTCGAACGCCGCACAAGCTGTCCCGAGGCGGCGTTCACCGCGTAATCGTCCCCGGCGATGAACACATGGTAGTACTCGAACCAGGTCACCACCGTCTGACCACTGCTAATCGATCCCCCTGCGACTCGCTTGACGCGCCCGGCGGCATAATCCACAACGTAATCGACATTCTCGCGGTACACCGTTCCCAGAGAACTGTCGCCGGCGATCACGACGCTCGTGGGGATCAGACATGTGTGGGAGAGAGAAACCCACGCGTCTGCCAACGTCGGCGTCTCGCGCGTCGGTGCGCTCGCGCGTCGGCATTTCACGACACCGGAACCCTCGACAAGACCGGCATGCGGCAGTTGGGACGGCGCGGTGCCGCTCAAAACGACCGGGAGATCGGAAATCCGGCTCTCCCCCAGACGTACGGTAGCCAAGTGGGCGCGCACCAGCTCAGGCGAAGTGAATGCCATGGCTCAGTTCTCCCTTACGCTTCCCGGGCGATTACGTCGCTTGTCTTGGCGACCGCGGTGATTTGCGATCCGATCGGCGACGTCGTGAACGGGGTGGCGACAGCGGCACGAACCCAGTAGCGGTTGGCGCCATTGACGACCGTCTTCTGCCAGTTGACGGGCGTGCTCACCCCGTCGGTGAAGAGACGAACGCCGGCGTTGGCGGCATCGAAATTGTAGGCGCCGGAGGCCGGTACGAAGTTGCTCCACTCAGCGCCGTTCCAATAAGACCAGGTGACCGTGCCGCCGGCGCCGACCGTTGACAAGAGGATCCGGGCGAATGAGAAACGGTCGTCGAGTCCGAGAAAGAGCGCGTCGCCGGCCGCTTGGAGAAGAGCGCCTGACGTCGGATGATAGACGTCCGCGCCACCCGCCGTGGCCGCGGCCATCGTGAGGTCAGCATAGGGCATACCGGCATCAGCATCGAGACAGAAGACCGAGGTGAACGGTGCTGCCTGGCTTGAGACCGGTGTGGGACCGGCGAATGTCCCGCCGACGCGATGTGATTCGAACAGGCGATTCTGGTCGGTCCCCGCACTGCGCAGGAACAGCGCGTAGGGTGCGTTGCCGACGTAGCGCAGCGACGGCGAGGCCGCCGCTTGCGCGCTGACCGTCTGGACAGCGCCCCAAGCGGCGCCGTCATACTCCTTCAAGAAGAGCTTGCTGTCGGCGCCGAACAGGACACCGAGCATTCCATCCGGTGACACGGCGGCGGCCAGGTCGCTCCCCAAGCCGGTGCCCGTGTAGAGCGTAACGGCAGCATTCCAGAGGGCGGCATCAATCTCGATCTGTCGATTCTTCAGCGTTGTGCCACCCAGGTTGAACAGACAGTGGAGGTAGTCCACCCGGGCGATCAACAGGCCATAACACGAGGTCGTGCTCCCAGACAGATCGGTCCCGGCGTCGGTCGAGCCGCTGCCGAAGGTCTGGCCGCCATCGCTGGATGACTTGACCCGCAACGTATATGTGCCGCTGTCATCCCGCGTCCAAGCGATCCAGATCCGGCCATAGAGGTCCTTGAGTATCGTCGGGCACTTGTTGACCGACGTGGCCGAATCGTACACCGTGACCGGTGTCTGTGTCGCCCAGGTACCATTGGCGAATACGAGCTTGACGCAGCGCAGCGCGCCCGTGGTCTGTTGCGCATAGGCGATCCACACGTCGGCGTTCTCGTCCATCAAGGCGGCGAACGGAGAATTGTCCGCCTCCGTGACAAAGTCGCCCGGATCCAGCCACGATGTGTACGGCGCACTGGCGTATGACAGTGCCAGATTCGACTGCGTCCGGGCAAAGAGCGCCAGGAATCGTCCGGCAAACGGCCCGTGTTGCACGCGGAACAGCTTGCGTTGGGTCGGCAGGCCGGTCGGCGTCGCCGCGGTGGTGGTGTCGATCAGTGCGTGTATCATAGTGGATTTCTCTTGCGTGTCAATCACCGTCAGGAACCGGAAAGCACCTCACCTGAGCTCTCTTTTCAGGGGAGTGTTGAAGGAGCCGGTCCACGGAGGGGGATTGCTTCGTCGATCGTCCGTCTTAGGCGGACGATCTCCTCGCAATGACATCGTAAGTCGTTCGCCGACATGATATCATTGCGAGGAGCGAAGCCCGCCAGAGGCGGGCAAGCGACGAGGCAATCTCGGCCTTTGGCAACTCCATGCCGAGCGCGGTTCTTCAACAGCCTCCGGGGGGAGAGAGATCAAGAGTGAGGGTATCTGTCGGTTCATTCAGTGGCGGCAGCTACGCCCAGACCGAGTCGAGGACCTTGACGGCATCGGGAATCACTTTGGCATAGGCCACCGACTCGGAGATCACCGCTTCCTCGAATTTCTGTTCGATGATCTTGTCGTACTCGACGGTGAGCGGTTGGGTGATCACCTCTTCGGCGGCGAAACGTTTGTCCATGCCGATGATGCGGTCCGTCGCCACTTCATCGGAGCGCACCAGCGAGGCGCCGAGCGGGCTGACCAGCTCGCCGGTTCCCTGGAACTTGAATCCCGCCAGTGGATCCTTGAACTCGGTCATGGTCAGGATGGTCTTGATCTTGTCCTTCGAGCAGATCATCGTGTTCATTTCGAAGGGATGCAGCTCGCCCCAGAAAGTGACCAGGTCGGCGTAGGCCAGTGTCCCGGAGGTCGCCGTGTTCATCACGGTGGCCGCGTTGCTGTTGCCGTCACCGTTGATGAGCACATCCACCAGAAGGCCGAGTTTGTCGACCTGCATGCGGTACCCAATGTACCACAACAGGACCTTGAACTGTGGCGTGGTACGATGGCGTAGCGCCTTGTACGAGGCCTTGAGTGCCAGCCCATAGTCGCGCACGTCGATCGAATTGACCCGCTCCGTGACGACGACCGCCGGGACATTGGCGCCGTCGCCGATTGGCCTCAGCGACCAACGCGCATCACCGGCCTGCGCCTCAATGTCGAATGGCGTGTAGCGATTCCCGGCGACGCGGGACGAGGAGCCGACCAGCCCGGAGAGTTCCGGACGGAGCGACTGGCCGTGACGGACCTCGCGCATCATGAATTCCGGCAGGAGCGCCGGGGCGCCGCGGTAGAATAACTCGACGGTCAGCGGATGGGAGCCGCCGACCCGGACACCACGCGCCGCCAACTGGCGCTCGAAGGCGTCCAGCGGCGAATCCAGCGGCGAGGGGTCATACTCCGGCATCTCCAGAAGCTCGGAGAGGGTGACGCCGCACGCCTCAGCTTCGAGATAGGTGTCGCGTGTGATGCTGATCTGTTTTGCGCGCCGCAGGTCCACCATCCCTTCCAGACGGGATTCCGCGGCCGCCCGCGCCAGAAGCGTGGGGGAGCTTTCCATGAGGAGCTTATCGAGATCCATGGTTGCAGTTCCTTCGTTCGGGTGAGCAGTGCCGTCTGGTCAACAAGGGGTCCAAGCCCCTTGTCAACCGAACGTGTGTCTTTGAGAGCGGGTGACAGAACGTGCCCATGGCGTCAGCGATGGGACCGCCGACGTCAATTCAGCAGGATTGTACAGTCGGTCGTGCCGTTGACGGCCAGCACGGTACCGCGGGCGACATTGCCGCCGGCGGGGTCATTTCCGGCCAGGGCCGGCGCCTGCTTCACAGCCGCGTTGGCACCGCAGAGCACGCGATTGCCGACCACCGGATAGGTCGTGGCGATCGGCAGCTTGCAGACGCCGCCGATCTGCACCGTGGCCAGCCGTTTGCCGGTATCCCGATCCTCGAGCGTGAGATCGACCAGTTTGCCCAGGAGAATGGCGCCGTCGGTCCCCGGGCCGACTTCGTGCGATGTGGTCAGGGTGACCGCCTTGTTGATGTGCGCATCGGTCAAGTCATCGACACCCGCGGTCTGTTTGACCTTGAAGGTGGCGAAGACCTCGCCGATGGATTCCAGATTGTGATCACGAACCGTCATGGATTTCCTCCTATGCGTGTCGGGGCGAGGCGATGCCTCATCCTCTTGGGCGACTCGGTCAATCGGTTACCGTGCTGCGCACGACAACATGCCAAGACGGTCAGCGGACCTTGAATTCATCGGCATGTGATTTCGTGGGCGCGTGGGCCAGCGGATCATTGGCAGCGACGCGACGCGCCCGCGGCGCAAAGGCAACGTCGAGCGCCCGATCAAGACGTTCGGCCAATTGCCAGAGAGCGCGGCCGTCGTCGCCGATCGCGGCCAGTTGTGCTTCCAGGACGTCGACCTGGTGCGCGTCGGGAGAAAGACGCGCCAGCGCCAGCCAACGGCGGCCAATGCGATCGCAAAGCAGGGCACGTACCGTGCGCCAGTTCTCCTCCGTCGACGATGAAGGTCGTGGTGCCGCCGTGCAGAAATTCTCGGCCGGGTCGGTCCTCGCGGGATGGGCCGATGCCTCGGGAGTTGTCACCGCGCCGTTCTCCTTTCTTCCAAGAGTGTCTCGATTCGTGTGAGCCGGGTGTCGATGGTCACCTCCAACGCCGCCAGATCGCGGCGGCGGGCCACGTCGGTGCGCAGGACTGTCTCGATCTCGACTAGACGCCGATCGATCTGATCGACCACGGCATGATCCGCTTTCTCGGTCATTGTCAGGCGGATGCCATAGACAGTGCTGTAGTAGGCGGTCAACGCGCCGGTCACCATTACCAGCACCGTTCCAGCCACACGCCACCACGAGGACGGAACGCGAACGACCGCACGTTCACCGATCCCGTTCATGCCGCGACCCTTTCCCGTTCCGTGGCCCCTGTCCCGAATGTGTGTCGGAGATGCGCCACGGTCACGCAGCACCGCCATCCCGGTCGTGGACGGCGGCGCCGCGTGGACAGAGACACCCGGAGAAGGGAGCGTGGAGGATGCCATGCCGAACGATAGTTGCTCAGATGACTGGGGCTGATGATACAGTTGTCTGCGTCGATCCGCTTCCAGCCGCCGGCTTCGTTGACGACGCGGTCGCCGATGTCGAACGCCACGGGCGAACGGAAGGCGAGTTCGTCGCAGACTCGTATGTCCCGCGGTCTACGCCGCCCGGCCAAATACTCATAGCCGCCATCCTGCCCACGGTGGCGATCCAGGATGACTGCGTACTCATCCTGCGCCAGCGGGACCGACATATCGGCCAAAGCCGCATGTCCAGACGGCTTGCGGAAGACTGCGTGGCTGACGAAGTGTGTCCCCGGCGTCGCGCCGCGAAAGACCAGCGATGTTTCCAGGACGCGGACGACGTCGCGGTACTCATAGTGGGCAGTGTGAACGACTCCGGCAGCATCGGCATATTCCTGAGCGGGAATATGCTCGCAGGTGCGGATGTCCTGGCCGCAGATGGAGCATTGCGGTTTGCGGAACTCGAAGCCGATCGACCCCTCTTTCACCACACCGGCGTCGATGTCGGCGGCCAGTTGATCTTGATAGGATCCGTCGCCACGAAGCCAATAGAACCAGACTTCAACCCACTGACGATCGCCGTCATTGATGCAGCGCGCGGCGAAGTTACGCGCCACCGGCAGACGCGTGCGGTCATGTCCGATCAGAACCGGCGTATCGATCAGCAATTCGCACAGGCGCTCGTGCTCCTGGCGCGGGAAACGACCGCCATGGTCGTTGATCTCGTCGGAGATCAGGCGCAACACGCGAATGTGCACATCCTCTGCCGTCAGTAGCGTCGGCGGGCTGATCCGCTCATTGATCTGGCGGATCAGATCCCCGCTTGCGCCCTCATTCGCCGCCGCACGTGTTTCGTTGGACCGCAGCGGCCGTGCTGACAACAAGCCAATCAGTGTGTTCATTCTCATACCTGTAGGTGCGAGGCGTCGCCTCGCCCTTCACCCCGCAAAGCGGGGCGGGTGACCCACTGAGTCGCCCCCGCAAATCGGGTGACCCCCGGACCGCCTTCCACCCTTCCCGCCGTCGCGACAATCACCCCCGAAGTGGGGTCGGGACAGGCGGGGATTCAACTTGTCGGCCGGATCGCACTAGATCACTTGGGATGGCATGAGCGACGGTGGGCACACAGTCCCATCCGGTGTCTACTTCTGGCAGTTGACGACGAAGGGCTTCGCGGCGACCTGGAAGATGGTCGTCTTGGGTAGCGGCTGTCTCTCCTCGTTCACGGACATCATCCTGCCTTCGCTACGCTCTGCTGTTTCGGCGGATACGGCGCGACGTTGAAGTAGTACTTCATGGAGTCTGCCTAGAAGAGAGAGCGCGTTCTGGCCCCCACCGTCCGCCATTTCCCGCGAAATTGACATGCACTTGCAACTTTGTCCCGGCGTCAGCGTAAGCGTGAAACAACCGGGCCGCGTGGTGCGGGTCGGTTGTTGAGTCACAGCTTTCTACCGGTCGGGATCGATCCGAATTGCAGCTTCTCACCCTCATCGTGTAGACCGTACTGCTTAACGCGGGACGGAGGAGGTCAGCATGCGCAAAGCGATTGTCCACACCCTGCTTTTTATCCTGACAGTGACGGTCGCGTTCAGCCCCGGCACAGCATGGAGCGGCGACTCAGAGGATATTGACCTGCTCACACCTGATGCTGTCCAAGTCCGCATTGACGTACTCCCTGGCCGGTGCCCCAACGTGATCTGGATCAGACAGCACGTGTCGTCAGCCGCGCCGCAGAGTGCGTGCGTGGGGCCGGCGCGTTCGATGGTTGCGGTCGCCATACTCGGCACCTCGGACTATTCCGTGGAGGACGTCAACGCCGCCACGGTGCGCCTGGAAGGGATTGCTCCCAGCGGCTCCTGTCTACGCGATGTCGCCAGGCCGCCGTTGACACAGGAATGGCCATGCGAATGCACCCGGCGGACGGGAGATGGATTCACCGACCTGGTACTGCAATTCGACCTCGGCGCTCTGGCCGCAGCTCTTGACCCGATCAATAACAACGACTGGCGTACACTGAAACTCACCGGTCTGATGTCCGACGGCACCAAGATCGCCGGGAGCGATTGTGCCAACTTCGGCGTGGTCCCGCCACCGCACGACGACCCGCGGGCCGCCGATGCGGAACCGGGCGAGTTCTCGCTGGGCGCCAATTCCCCGAACCCGTTCAATGCCGGTACGGTAATCACCTATTCCGTAGCGAATGACGGGCCGATCTCGCTGGCCGTGTACGACATTCTCGGCCGGCGGGTGGCGACGCTCGTAGATGAACTCCAGACGGCCGGACAGCATGGAGTCGCGTGGAACGGCAGCGACGATCGCGGTCAGCCGGTCGCGTCGGGGATGTATTTCTACCGCTTGACGGCGGGCGCGGCGAGCCAGACGCGGAAAATGATTCTGCTGAAGTAGGGTACTGCGACCGACAGTGCTCATCACGGCCGGACCGTTTCACACCGCGGTCCGGCCGTTCTGTTTCTGAGTCGCACGCGAACACGAGGGGACGGCGAGGCCGTGAGGTGTCTCACCGCCGTTTGCGCGTTGTGGAGCGCGCACGGGTCAGTTCTGCCGCGAACTCAAGCGTCCGTTCCGTGACCGTGTCACCAGCAACCATGCGCGCCAGTTCACGCACGCGCTCCTCGCCGTCTATGCGCATGATGGTCACCCGCGCGCGTCCGCCGGTCGTTTTCTTGATGATGCGGTAATGCTGATCGGCAACCGCCGCTAATTGCTGTAGATGGCTGATCAAGAACACCTGCGACTCACGGGCGAGGGCCCGGATCTGCTGCGCGACCGCGTGCGCGGTCTGGCCGCCGAGACCGGCATCGATTTCATCGAAGATGTAGAGCATGCCATTGTCGGGCGACGCGGTCGCTGATTTGAACGCGAGCAGAAGACGCGACAATTCGCCCCCGGAGGCGATTTTGTCGAGCGGCTTGAAGCCTTCCTTGGGATTGGCCTCAAAGAGAAAGCGCACGAGCTCGGCGCCGTTCTCGTGAATGCGCGACGACACGCCATCGACCGTGACCGCCAGTCCGCCATCGGCGTGTGGCGAGAGTTGGACCGTGACCCGCGCTTCGGCCATTCCGAGGCGGGAAATCGCCGCATCGACTGCCGCCTGGAGAGTCACGGCGGCGTCCCGGCGGCGCGCCGTGAGTTCGCCCGCAAGCTGAACGACTGCCTGTTCATGTGCCTGCGCCTGCTTGGCCCAGCGTGTGATGTCGCGCTCGAGTGATGCGTCGTTGTCTTCTTCTGATTCGAGACGCTGTAGGGAGTCGAGAATCGCCGCGCACGAGCCGCCGTACTTGGTTTTCAGGCGGTGCAGCTCGGCGAGACGGGCCTCAATCTGATCAAGACGGGCCGGATCGTAGGTTAACTGCTCGCGATATGTCACCAGCGCGCGGATGGCCTCGCCGGTGGCATCGAGCGACGAGGTGAGCAGCTCAACGATTGCCGCCCAACGGGGGTCGAGTGCGCCGCAGTTCTCCGCCTCACGCCGCAGACGCCCCAACACCGTCTCCACGGCATGCTCATCGTCCGTCAACGCGGCTAGGGCCTGTTCGGCGGCCTCAGCTAGACGGCGCGCATTCCGCAGGACAGTGACCTCGGCTTTGAGCTTCTCATCCTCATCCGGCTGCACGGCGGCCACATGCAGTTCGGCCAACTGAAAACGGCGCAGCTCCTCTTGGCGCCGTTTGTCCGCCAACATACTCGTCAGCTCGGCCTGCTTGCGGCGCGCTTCGGCCAGCTCGGACCAGGTTTGCTGAAACCGGGATAGCAAATCGGTTGTCCCGGCGAAATGATCGAGCCACTCGATATGCCGGTCGGGATCGAGCAACACCTGGTGCTGATGCTGGCCGCAGAGATCGGCCAGATGCTCACCGAGAGTCTGCAAAGCCGCGCGTGTGATCTGGCGATCATTCAGGAAGGCGCGAGCGCTCCCGGAAGATGAGAGTTCGCGTCGCAGCCAGAATGGTTTCGTGAGCAGATTGCGGTCGATTCCGTCGATTGCGACATCTCGCATCGGCGCAAATGCCGCTTCCACCACCGCGACCTCGGCACCGGTGCGGATCATCTCCACACCGGTACGTCCGCCCAAGAGGAACCGGATCGCCTCGACCAGAATCGTCTTCCCCGCGCCGGTCTCGCCGGTGAAGACAGTGAGGCCGCGTTCAAAGGCGACCTCGAGCGATTCGACAATCGCGAAGTTCTTGATGCGGAGGGTCTGAAGCATGGGAGCACTTCGGTAGGGGCGCAATTCATTGCGCCCGCGGAGGCCGGGCGTGATGAATCACGCCCCTACACTGGCGATGATACGAGACGAAGACCTGCGGGACAACACAAACGAAAGGGGCACAGTACCCTGTGCCCCTACTGTCATGTGACTTGGTTAACAACCCCGTCCTATGGGCAGTTCGTTGGATACGGGTTACACGCGCAGGGATTGCAGATCTGCGTCGCCGGGTCGTACCCTCGAAAGGCCACATTGACCATCCGGACCACATCAACCACTGTCGCCACTCCATCGCAGTTCAGGTCGGTGCGCCCGCCGGGAGAGTGAGGACAGAGAGGATCGACGACCGGCGCCCCGCCGCGAAACGCAACATTCACTGTTGCGACCACATCCTGAATGTTCGTAACACTGTCACATAAGGGGTCACCGTGGCAGGGACAACCAGTCTGGTCAGGGTTAGGAAAGTACGGGCAGTTGTCGGAGCCGCTGCAGATACCGTCTCCATCGGGATCGGTGCCGTCAGGACACACGACCGAGAACACGCTATCGCTGACGTCAGACGGAACGCCATCGTCTGCGCCCGACACCCGGATCAGACATCTCTTTGAAGTTATGAGAGGGAGGGTCCATGTGAAGAACGCGCGGTTGGGCAGATCAGAGGCGATCACCTCCCATGAAGAACCGCTGTCACTTGAGAACTCCAGACGGACATTTCCCGTGAAGCAAAAGGGATTCCAAACTATGTCCTTGGTCACCTGGGCCTCCCACTCCTCCCCTCCGTTGGGAACCAACACGATAAACGAGTCTGCCGGGGGGGCATTCATCGCGCCGGAGTACGGCAAATAGCTGATCCTGCGGAGGGTCGGGTCATCCCAGAAGTCGTAGAGCATGAGATCAATCAGATTGGGGTCAGACGTCCCCCACCAGTTCGATTCAGCTTCCATGTCGCCCGAGCCACTGCCCGCATATATTTCAAACACAGAGTTCGCGAGGTTCGAGTTGCCGTAGATGCTGTTGCTCATCAGCACCGTTGAGTCGCCGCTCGTGAAATGGATCCCTCCAGCACACACCGAACCCCCGCCCGTGGATCCGTAATACATGTGATTGCCAGTTATCGTGTTGCCGAACAGCGAGACTCGCCCCTGAACATAGAGTCCGGCACCTGTTCCGTAGTCGAGCGGGTGCTTCGAAGCGCACGTGTTGTCGCGAATCGTGTTGCAGGTGATCAGGGCGAAAGCGCCCGCTTCGACGTAGATGCCGCCGCCGTTGATAAGTGCCTCATTGGAATCGATGACATTGCCCACTATAATGGCAGAGCCAGTTTCGTGGTTGGGATCTCCGGGATAGGGACCTGCAACGTAGATGCCTCCTCCCCCAGTGCCTCCTGGCACAAGATAGCGCCCAGCATAGTTCTTCCTTATGACGTTGCCGATCACAATGGGGCTTCCTGCTAAGAAGAGGCCGCCACCGCATCCCCCGAAATTGCTGCCATAGGCCATATTGCCCCAAATCAAGTTGTCGGAGATGACTGGTGCACCGCTGTACACTCTGATGGCGCCACCATGGTCGTTGAAGATGGAGTTTCCGTGGAGACTGCAGTTGCGGATAGTCGGGGAGGCTTTGGTTATACTGACCGGACCCCCACCCGATATCTCGCAGTAAGCCAGAACACACTGCGAATCAAGGGCGGCATCTTGGAAACTGATTGATCCTCCCTGCAGCACCCAGAAGATCGAGTCTGTCTCCGCTCCCACAGCCAAAAGGCCACCATCAACCGTGAGACTCAGCCCGGAGTTGAACTCAACCCGCACACCCGGCTGCATGGTCAATACGACCCCGGTGTCCACACGGGTTCCGCCTATAACCAAGTACGGGTTTCCTGCTGGCGTCCAGGTGGTGTTGCTGTGAATCGTACCACTCACGAACGTTGTGTCCGCATCGGCGGCCGGTGGGTGTGCCGCAATGCAGAGCACCAGGACGCAGATTGACAGGACGGGCGCAACGCCACCTCTGTGAAAGCACGCACGACGCTTCATGGTACACCTCCCCGGTGACAACCGGCTTGCCCCCCGGAACGACGTCTTGAGCGGCCCCCGTGAAACTCAGCGGGCGGTCGTGCTCGTTTTCAGTTGCAGCATACCGTTCCCTGCATCGCAGGTCAAGGTTCTTCCGGGAGCAGACCGCGCCGGCCCCGTTCCGCTGCAATCTTGTCTGTTGCCGCCCAACGAGTTCTGGGTACGGGATCATTTTCTTGTCTCTGCCGCCCGAATCCCCCTTGACAGCTGAACGTTTGTGCAGTATCGTCCGATGGACAGAATGAGGCCCCGTCGGGGACTCAGGATCAGGACCATCGTCAAGGAGTGATGTCATGTCGTCGCCAGTGTCTCTCTCGGCTGCTCTGCCGGCAACGGGTTGGTTCGCTTCACGCAGGGAAGCGACCGGGCCTTTGTGTTTGTGCGGGACACCGTTGGCCTCGGGAGGTGCAGCGGGCGCGGTCACCCGCTGGTTATGCACCCACTGCGGACGCGCCTTCTGTCATGAATGCGGCGGGATGCTGGCGCGGCGGGGCGGGTGCGACGTTTGCACGATCTGCGGCGCGGGGGAATGCGGGTGAGGCGACCAGGTGGCGTTTGTAGGGGCAGGTCTGAGACCTGCCCGAGAATAAGGGCGGGTTTCAAACCCGCCCCTACAGCAACCGGTTTCACAACGCGATGCTGTGACCGGAAACCGCCTGTGGCGCCGGGTGCCCACACCCGGCGCTGCGGTCGGGTGTGGGCACCCGACCGCACAAGAATGGGCGTGGTAGGGCACGGCGCGCCGTGCCCCTACAGATGACGCAAGAACGGGACAGAGAGACCATCCCATGAAAATGGCGCGGCTGACAGATTTCGGGATTCCCCAAGCGTTTATCGAACGATGGACGAAGACGATCGGGCTCGAGCTGCTCGACTGGCAGGCCGACGCGGTGCGCCATTTCGATCTGTTCGGCACTGGCAGTCTGATCGTGGTCGCGCCGACCTCATCGGGGAAGACCTTCCTGGCTGAGATGGCGGCAACGGCGGCCCTGACCCGGCGTCGCAAGGTGGTCTATGTCGCGCCGCTCAAGGCGCTGGTGACGCAGAAGTACGAGCGCTTCCGCGCTGTCTTCGCCGGTCCGCCGTTGGGATTCCGCGTCGTCGTTTCCACGCGCGACCAGCGCGCCGCCGATGGGCGTTTGCGACGCGGTGATTTCGACATCGCCGTGACGGTGTATGAGAAATGGCACAGTCTTCTAGTCACCCATCTCGATCTGTTGGCCACAATCGATCTGGTCATCCTCGATGAGCCGCAACTGCTGGGCGATCCCAAACGCGGTCCGGTGGTGGCGGCGATTCTCGATGCGATGGCTGCGGTGGCCAGGCCGCCACGGGTGCTGCTGCTGACGGCGCGCCTGCCTCATGCGGCTGTCCTGGCCGACTATCTGCGCGCGCCGATCCAGACGGTGCATCGCCGTCCGGTTGAACTGCGCCTCGGGGTGCTGCACAATGGCTGTTTTCATTTTCGCGAGCACAACTCCAGCGAAGTCGGCGACGAAGCTCTCCCCTGGAATGGTGATCTCCCGGAAGCCGAACGGCCGCTGGCGCTGCTGGATGCTCTGGCGTCGCGCGGCGAACGGATCCTGGTTTTCTGCCCATCGAAAGCGGAGTGCCATCGGCGGGCCAGTGCGCTGGCCGAACAGCGTCCGGCGAACCACCCTCTCGGCGATGACGATCGCTGGCGGCTGGAGAGCGGGCCGGGGCTGGCGTCGTCGCTGACCGGGTGGCTCGAGCGCGGCGTCGGCGTGCATCATGCTGATCTCACCGCCCATCAGCGCGCGCTGGTCGAATCGTTGTTTGCCGCCGGTCGCATCGCGATTGTCTTCTGCACCGGCACGCTGGCCTGGGGAGTCAACCTGCCCGCGACCGCGGTCTTTGTCGACGCGGAAAAATACACCGGCGGCGCATATGCCGGGCGCGTTCTCCCGGTCCCATTGGAGCGCCTAGAATTCGAGGGAATGGCGGGACGCGCCGGGCGCCTCGGTTTGGGCGCACAAGATCACATCGGCCGCGGCATCCTCTGGAGTCACACCCCCTGTGAAGCCGATCTGTTGTGGCAAACATACATCGCCCCGGATGCACAGAATCACACATCGGGCGGGTCGGAGACCCGCCCCGACAGGGACGATTCTGCGGCGTTCGCCGCGTTTCCGTCGGAACGGCGTCTCCTGAATTGGATCGTCTCCGGTCTGGTGCGGTCATTGTCCGACGCGCAGGCGTTGGCAGATCGTTCGCCCTTTGGCCAGGATCGTCGGGGTGTATTGCAATACGCCCCTATACCGGGTCGCAATCCCCAAGGGGCTGTAGGGGCGGTTCGTGAACCGCCCGAATACCCGACCGGCGTCGGACAGACGGGCGCATCGCGACGCGCCCCTACATCTGCCCCAGAACGGATTGGTGTCGGGGATCGCGCCGACCACTGGGCCATCGCCCTCGACCGTCTGACCGCAACTGGACTAGTATATCAAGATAGTGACAATCGTCTCTTCCCCACGCCGCGCGGTTCGATTGCAGCGTCGGCCGGAGTCGGCATTGACAGCGCCGTCGCCATCGTACGCGCGCTGGCCGCCTGCAGCGACTTCGATCCCGCCCTCTGGTCGGCGTTCTTCTCCACGTTGGCGGAAGCAGCCGATGCGCGTCTGACCGGCGGCGCGCGGCGGTGTCACGCGACCAACGACCCGGTCGCCGCGCTCTGGCAGACACATTTCGGTGAGGACTTCACAGCGGCGGTCGCGCGCCGTTTCGGCAAGGCATCCGAGACCGTCACGGTCCATTTCCCCAATGCCGCTGTGCAGGGACGCGCGATGCTGACCGCGCTGGTCCTCGACGATTGGGCGGCGGGGCGTCCCACGCGCGAGCTGGAGCGGCAGTTTCGCCTCCCGATCGGCCGTCTCGAACCGGTCGCCGACACGATCTCGTGGATTTTCGAGACGACAGCGGCGCTGGCGACCACGGTTCCGGAGGCAACGCGTTTCGTCCCCGATTTGGAGCGCGCGGGATTTGAAATCCGCCACGGAGTGCGTCATGACGCCGCCGCACTGGTCGAGGCGCTCGCGGGTCTACTCCCGCGCCAGACACTTCTGGATTTGATCGTGCGCGGTTGGGATGACCCCGCGACTCTCGCGGCACGTTCGGCGGACGATCTTGCCGGCCTGGCGCCGCCGACAATCATCGAGAAGGCCCAGCGTCGCTGCCGCGCCTGGGTGCGAACGCAAGAGGCTGAAAGCCCCTTGTCCTCGATTCGCGGGGGAGTTGGGGACGGGTTCCAGTCAAGCGTGACCGATACACAGGTCCGCTCCGCCGCAGGCGCGGCGGAGAGGGGGACTGGGGTTTGCCCCGACCGAAGTGGTTCGATTTTGCTCACCACAAGTGAAGAGGAGGTTTCCATGTCACCCATTCTGCATTTGGATGGCGCCGCCTGCCGTGCCCGCATGTCGGTACAGTTGGCGGGACGGACCGTGATGCTGCGCGCCAAGAGCTTCAAGTACCTGCTGGCGTTGGCGGCCGCGCGCTTGTTGACGCGTGATGGCTGGGTCGCCAAACACGACATTGAAGCGGGCGAGAACCAGATCAAGTACCTCTACCAGTTGCGCCGCGAGTTGAGCACCGCCGGGCATCAGGCCGAGGGGCTCATCGAGAATGACGGCGGCGGGCACTACCGGCTGACGCTGCCGCCGCAAGCGATCCGTTTCGACCTCCCGCGCCTGCTGGAGCATTCCGATTGGGACATCCGTTCACGCGCCGAGCAGTTAGCGGCGGCGGGGTCGGCCAACGCGGCGGCGTGACGGCGTGCGGAGGCGCAGTGCCCCACCCGGAATCCGTCCTCGCCCAAAGGGGACGGATGAAGGGTGGGATTGTTCGTCGAGTGAGCTCCCACCCTGCGCCCGTCCTGACCCGCTGCCGCGGCTCAGGACAACCTTGGGTGGGGCACCGGACGGCGCCTCCCTTTGGAGAGTCATCTCCCGGGAAACCACAACGCCCCGCTACGTCCCTGATTCCTTCTCCAGGCGTTCGATTTCCTTGCGAATGGCCTCGGTGTGCTCGGAGGGGGGACTTAAGGCAAGGAAGCGGCGCCAGGCGGCCACCGCTGATTTGGAATCTTTCAGGTCGAAGCTGTAGATCACGCCCAGATTGAACCACGATTGCGGGTGCGTGGAATCGACGGCGATCACGCGCTTGAGGATCTCAACCGCCTCAGCGGGATGCCCGGCCTCGCGCTCCATCGTCGCCAGATCGGTCATCACGTCCAGGTCGCCCGGATGCAATGCCAACGCCCTGCGGTAGTGCGTGATCGCCTCTGCCGACATGTGTGCATCGAAGAACAGATTCCCCAGGGCCACCCAGGCATCGAAGTCGGCGGAGTCCTTCGCCAGAACCGTGCGGACGTGCGCCACCTGCTGCATGATATCCTGCATCACGGCGCTGTCCATCACCGTGCCGCCGCCGGCAGAGCCGGAATCTACCGCATCGGCACCGCTGTCCGCGCGCTCCCTCTGGAGCGGCTCCATGTTGGCCTTGAGGAGATAGACGGCCGCGACCACCGCGACGGCGATCACCGCCAGGATAATGTAGCGATTGGTGGACGCGCCTACCGGCGCATTCGGAGTATCGGAGGAGTCATGCTGGAATGAAGGATTCATGATCCGGGCTCACTGCGTGTTGCGAAACCGCATGGATTGTCTACCGTTTTCCGCCGTCAATGGATCCATTGTAGATGATCACCGCTGCCGGGTCAACGCGGAATCACGACCCCCGTCTCGGCGCTATCGGGGTCGAGCCCGTTCGAATGCCGGGCCGGCGGTGCCCCTGGTCTCAAGCCGCGTCCGAGGGCTGCCGATATACCGAGGAGAAGCACCCAAATGAGAAACATCGGCTTACCTTCGCCAGGAGAGAAACGTGGACACTCCCCCCTCTTCGAATCGGTCCGACCAGGACAAGCCCGGCTCACTACGGACCACCCGGGCCACCGGGGATCACGAGCTACACCTGCAGGATCTGCCCCGTGCCCATCGCAACCGGCGGCGCGGCGACGCCGGACTTGGGGACGCCGCTGAGATCACGGCTACCGTTGTTGTCGACCCCGGCGAGAAACTCCAGCCGGTTGAACTCGAAACGAAGGCTCCGTCTCCAGTGGCCCACGATGACGGCATCGTCTATGACGCCAGGGCGCGCGAGGCGGAGTTGATGGCGCTCAACGCAGCCCCGCCGCCACCGCCGCCGAGCACCAGCGCGCCGAAACCAGCGCCTCCCAAGACCGCTGAGCGGCGTGAACCGACCCTCGCACCGCCTCCAGCCGCGGCCGTGGCCTCTCCCGTTACGGCGGAAGTCACAATTCCGCACAAGACGCGACCGCTTGGTGGCGGTTCCACCGAAGGCGTGCGGCCACCCAGCGGCATGGCGCGCCTGTCGGGGCAGTCGCTGCGTTTTCCCATCGGCGCAAAGCTCTCCCCTGGCGAGAAGGTGAGCATCGGTGGGCGCTCCTATGAAATCAAGAAAGAGCGGACATTCACATCGGCATTCTGGTTGAAAGGAGTGGCACTCGTGGTACTCGTGCTGTTGGCTGCCGTCGGCATTTCCCATATGGTGGCCGGACCGCGGGGCGGCTCGATCACCGGCGTGGTCATCGACCGCATCTCCAGCCGGATCGTTCCCAATGCGAAGATCACCCTGGCCGACGGCAGGCAGGCCAATGCCAATGTCGCCGGTATGTACACGTTCGCTGATCTGACGCCCGGATTGTTCAAGCTCACGGCGTCCGCCGACGGCTATGAGAGCCAGTCCGGCACGGTGGTTCGGCCCGCCAGTGAAAACGCTCAACTGGCCTTCGCCTTGCTGCCGCTGGTGATCGACACGACCGCGCCAGTCGCTTTCACCAGCCGAGGGCCGTCGGAAACGGCGGCCGTGGAGACCGAAGAGACCGCGCCGGTTGCCTACGGCAACGTCACTCTGAATACCGACTTTGAGGGCTACCTTGTCTTTGTCGACGCCGTGCTGTATGGCAAGGATGCCAAGAAGCTGAAGCGCATGCCAGCCGGTGAGCACAAGGTCGTGCTGCAATTGGAGGGATTCGAGGACTACTCCACGTCCGTGGAAGTCAAAGCGCGCGCCACCGCGACTCTGACGGTGAGCAAGAACGATCTGGTGCCGAAGGTCGATCCGTTCAAACGCGCCAAAGGGCACTTCGTTGAGGGGAAGAGCCTCATGGACCGCGGGCTCTGGCAGCAGGCAATCGAGGCCTTCGACCGGGGGTTGGAATTCGATCCCGAAAACGCCGAGGCGCTTCAGTACCGTGGCTGGGCCTGCTTCAAATCGGGGAACATCGACAAGGCCCGCGCCGACTTTCTGGCGGCGTCGCAGTTGCATCGCAATGCCAACCGCTACCTCGACGCGGTCGCCTGCGCCGGGCATTTGATCGATCTGGATCCCACCAACCCCGAATCATACCGCCGCCGTGCGGAGTTCTATATCGCACTGACCGAATATGGCAAGGCGATTGCCGATTATGAACAGGCGGTCAAGCTCGACAAGAAGTCGGTAGTGAGTCAGATGGGGCTCGGCGAGGTCTGCTTCCTCGCCGGCGACTACCATCACGCCGCCAAGGAGTTCGACAAGGCGCGCAAACTCGCCAGCGATCCGGTTGACGCCTATGTACGTCTGCTGATGGCGCTCACCCGTGCCGGTGAAGATGATCAGGTCCGCAAGAAGTATAAGGAGTTCTCCGGCATCGCGACCCCCGAACGGCTGCAGAAGTTGCGCGACGATCCCGAATGGCTGCGGGTGCTGCAGATCGTTGACCCCACAGTGCGATCGCAGGGATAGACGCGCGACCGAGAATGCGAGCGGCCCACGAAGAGCTCTCCGTGGGCCGCTGTCGTTTCTTTGGGATACGAGGGTTACTGCTGTGTCGACCCGGCGGTCGAGTTAGTGGACGCACCGGAAACGGCTTCCACATAGGCGAAGCGGCGGTCGGGCTTGGCCATCAGGATTATGACTTTCTTGGTCGGGTTGCGGCTGGCACTCATCTGGATATGCCCGGTGACGCCTTCGTGATGCGCGTTCGCCAGAGCGGCCTTGACCGCCGGCGGCGTGAGGTCGGTGGCATCCTCCAGCGCACCAGCAATCACTCCCATCGCGTCGAAACCCAATGCCGAGGAGGTATTGGGGCGGCGCCCGAACTGCTCGCGAAACGCATCCACGAAACCGCGCACCTTGGCGCGCCGGGCGTCGGCGGAGAAGTGCGACGCGATGTAGATGCGCGACTTGTCAGTGATCGCATCACCGGCGACGTCGAATAGACCATCGGATTCCCAGCCGTCGCCGCCGAGGAAGGCAACATTGAGATTCTGCCGTCGAGCCGCGGCCACAAGGGCCCCGGCCTCGAGATAGAACCCGGAAACCAAGATGGCATCGGGTTTGGTCGCCGCTACCTGACGTACGACATCGGCGAAGTCGGTTGTGCCGGCGGCATATCCACTCTGGTGGACGATTTCCCCACCCAACTCGATGAAGCGCTCCCGGAAATAGCGCGAGAGTGACGCTGTGTAATCGTGTTTCTCTTCAGTGAGGATCGCCACCCGACGCAGGCCGAGCTCCTGATAGGCGTAGGCGGCCAGCGCCCCCGCCATGTCGGGATCACAGAAGCAGACCCTGTAGATCCAGTCGCCGATTGAGGTGATCGCCGGGTTGGTGGCCTCGGGGACCACCAGCGGCACCCCAACCGACTGCGCCGCCACGGCCGCGGCGGAGGTGACCATGGACGTGTTCGAACCGATGATCGCCACCGGGTGATATTGCTTGACGAGTGAGCGCACTGCCTCGGCCGCCAGGATCGGGTTGGACTGATCATCGAACACCTTGAGCGCGATCGGCCGCCCTTTGATGCCACCGTTGGCATTCGCCTCTTCCAGGGCGACGTTGATCCCCGCTAATCCTTCCTGGCCAAAGGCCGCATCCCGCCCGGTCAGCGAATATACGGCGCCGACTACGATCGGCTCCGACGACTGCGCCGCTCCCATAACGGGAGGAAGAACTCCCAGCAGCACACCCAAAGCCAGTGCTGCCGGCACCAGACTCCTATTCCACCGCCGATTCATGACACCCCTCCTTGCATTCGGCCCGCTGGCTGCAGGCACAAGCCGACCCTCCAAGATGGACCCGGTCCGGCACGCCGCGCAAGCGCATTCTCCGCGGCGTCCCCGTGATGATACGCACAGAGTGAAGAATCGGTGACCGTTTGCCGGGCACTCCGGGGGAAAGCCGTTTGTTGACTCTGGCACAAATGGTTGGGACTTCCTCAGGTCCGAGATTAGACCAGGTGTCCCCTCACCCTCCCCTCTCCCCAGAGGGGAGAGGGGAAGAGGGTGCGACCGGGCAGATAGGTAACACTTTAGACCGGGCACATGGGTAACACATTTGCGTGCGGTGAGGGGTGGTTTGTCATGGGTTTGATCTCCTGCGGCCAACAGGCCGTTCGAGTTCTTGT
>Ga0315277_10002640_pt1 | contig 24897 bp, 23 predicted proteins | sample YL17G05_15_MG_FD_203695 | JGI IMG/M metagenome (GOLD analysis project Ga0315277, IMG submission 203695) | Sediment microbial communities from Yellowstone Lake, YNP, Wyoming, USA - YL17G05_15 | ecosystem: Environmental > Aquatic > Freshwater > Lake > Sediment | place: USA: Wyoming | collected... | reverse complement strand
ACGATGTACACCGACATCGCCTGCGTCGCGGCGCCTCGCATCTGCCCACCCGGCGCTCGCGCCAAAATGCCAATTAATTCTTGCGCGAGCCCTTAGCCAATGGATGCAGCAACTCGAAAATTGAATTTTGCAGATACGACCCCAGGCCCTCTTCTCCTCGAGGTAAGGCACCTCACCACTTCCTACCCGACCGTAACGGGGCCGCTCCCGGCCGTCAGGGACCTCTCTTTCCAGATCGCAGCAGGCGAAATCCTGGCGCTGGTTGGCGAAACTGGATGCGGGAAATCCACGGTAGCCCTCACGCTCTTGGGACTTCTGAATGCGGGCCAAATTGAATCGGGCGAGATTCTGTTCGAGGATCGCGATCTCAGGAAGCTCGGAAAGCGGGAGTGGCGGAGCATTCGGGGCTGCTCTATGGGCATGGTCTTCCAGGATGCCCGCAGCGCTTTGAACCCTGTTCTCACTATCGGCGATCACCTGGTCGAATCGATTCGCGCCCATCAGCGGCTTTCCAGAAAGCAGGCTCGCGCATTAGCCATCGGCCTTCTCCACGAGGTGGGTATACCTGAGCCACAGTTTCAGATGCGTAGATATCCGTTCGAACTCTCCGGCGGCATGTGCCAGAGGGTCGGCATTGCCCTTGGGATATGCAACAAGCCGCGACTGCTCATCGCCGACGAGCCCACCAGCGCTCTGGATCCCACCATCCAAATACAGATCATGCAGCTCCTGGGGGAGATGAAGCATCGGCTCGGATTATCCCTGCTCTTGATCAGTCACGACCTCGCTCTGGTGTCGGAATTCGCCGATCGCATTGCAGTGATGTATCACGGCCGCCTGGTGGAATCTGGCCCCGGACTGAGAGTCTTATCCTGTCCGGCGCACCCTTACACCCGGGCGCTGACGGAGTCGGTCCCGGATCTGAGGCATCGCTGTGATTCCCGCCCGCTTGCCGCCGTCCCGGGCGCGGCACCGGCTCCGGGCGAGGAGTTTACCGGTTGTTCTTTCGCGCCGCGCTGCAGTCTTTGCGAACCGCGTTGCACCGATGCGTTGCCGGCACCCGTAGCCGTGTCGGATGGCCATTGGGCAGCCTGTTTCCGGATGGAAACTCGGTGACGGGCACCGAATTTCACGGCACAGCTTGGCGGCCGAAACCAGTTGGCTTGGTGTCCTTGGTTCTCTTGGTGTCTTGGCGGTGAGGTTTTTGAAACTGACACCACCAAGTCACAAAGAACACCAAGAACACGGGGATTTCCTGGAAAAACGGCAAGGACTTGCACGGTAGTAATATAGGATTCTCTGTGACTTGCGAAACGGCCCCTCTGTTGAGCATCAAAGGCCTGTGCAAAGAGTTCAGAGCCGGCGGCCTGTGGGCCGGGAGGCTGATCCGGGCGTTGGACCACGTGGATCTCGAGGTGAACTCGGGAGAGACACTTGGGTTGGTGGGCGAATCAGGCTGCGGGAAGACCACACTCGCGCGCTGCATTTTGCGCCTGACGGAACCCTCCTCCGGATCCGTCTGCTTTGATGGCTCGGATTTGAACCTCCTTTCGCCCGAGGCTCTGCGCCAAAAACGTCGCGAGTTCCAGATCATTTTTCAGGATCCCTTCGCCTCCCTCGATCCAAACTTGACCATCCGGCAGATTCTCTTCGAGCCGTACGAAGTACACCACCTGGGCACACGCCGGCAGAGAGAACAATGGATTGAGGATCTCGCGGACGCTGTTTCCTTGGACCGTGTCCTGCTCCGCCGACGCCCCGCAAGCCTGAGCGGCGGCCAGCAGCAGCGGGTCGGAATCGCAAGAGCGCTGGCCTTGAAACCCCGGCTCTTGGTTGCCGATGAGCCGGTTTCCGCTCTGGACGCCTCCGTACAGGCACAGATTCTCAACCTTCTCGCAGATCTTCAGAGGCGCTTCGGCCTGACGCTGGTCCTGATCTCTCACTCGCTCCAGGTGGTTCATTACATATGTTCACGCGTCGTCGTAATGTACCTGGGACGCATCGTGGAAGAGGCTCCCGCGAAGGAGTTTTTCGCCAAGGCAAAGCATCCCTATAGTGAGCTGCTGCTCGAGAGCATGCCGGCTATGGAAGTGCCTGGCACTAGGCCGCCGCACACGGCTCCGGGAGAAATTCCCAGCGCCGCTGCGCCGCCGGCGGGCTGCGCCTTCCACCCGCGCTGCCCTCACGCCCAGACGCGGTGCAAGGAGATGGCGCCGGCGTTACAGGCTTGCGGTCCCAGTGCGAAAGTTGCGTGTTTCTTGTATACTTGAACCACGCCCCGTCGTAAAAATAGCCATTGAACTCAAAGAGGAGGAGTACATGGAAAACAACCCCGATGTTACCGGCGTTCCCGTAGAAGGCGCCGGCGCGGCACAGATGAACTTCATACAGCGGCTGGCAGGTGTCTACTTCGAGCCGACAAAGACCTTCGAGGACATCAATCGGAAAGGTTCATGGTTGGGAATCTTTATAATTCTCAGTATTCTCGGCATGGCTATGAGCTACGTGGCCAACCTCCGAATCGATCGGGAAACCCGCATCCGGCAGGGCATCGAAATGAGCCCCATCAGGCTATCGGAGGAACAGAAAGAGGCTGCTGTTAAAGCGGCTACCGAGCATCCTCCCGGGATCATGGAGCGCTTCGGTTTCGTTTTCGCGCCGATCAGCGTTTTGGTTCTCAATCTTATCCTGGCCGCGGCCTTTCTGCTCATGTTCGTGCTGATGGGAGGGGGCCTTACTTACAAAAAGAGCCTGACTGTCTCATTTTGGGCAATGGCTCCGCCAGGAATCATCATGTCCCTCGTGAGCGTCGTGCTGATGTTCGTCAAGGATCCCGACAAGCTACAAATCGACCCATCCTCGAACGTGGCATCGAACCTCGGCATTCTGGTTGCAGATCAGAAAGCTCACCCGGTTCTGGCAAGCCTGTTAACGTCCATCGATTTGTTTTCCTTCTGGAGCATTGCCTTGCTCTCGATTGGGTTTGCCGCAGTTTCAGATCGCAAGATGACTACCAAAAAAGCGGCGACGGGCGTGCTGATTCTCTGGGCGATCTGGGTACTGGGCAAAGCCGGATTCAAGGCCATCTTCAGCTGATATCAGTGGCCAGTGATCAGTAGACATTGATCAACCCGCAATCCGGTATTGACAATTGGGGGTATGCACATGACTCCAGTAACTAGCGATGTTACGACCCCAACCTGGGCTGAAAGGAATCCTTGGCGATTCTTGGCGTCTTTGAGCCTTTGCGGTGCTTTTTTATAACCCCACCACAAAGACGCAAAGGCGCGAAGATTCGCAAAGGCTCATCTGGCTCAGACCGGACCGTTCAGGCAGTCCTTACTGGAGTCAAATGCATAGCCCCATTGACAATTTACCTTTCTACCAGTCCGAGTTCTACCTCGGGGCAGACGGGCACCCACTCGAAATATTGGCTCACGGTGTGCGTGAGGAAGCGATCCTTTTTGTGGCCCCCGTCGAAGCGCACTTGGGGTCCGAGCAGGCATGCCGAGATACCGATACGGATCGGGGTGTCGCGAAGCTCCCTATAATGCGTCATTTTTGAGGAACACCACGGAGACACAGAGAACACGGAGCTTGACTCTGTGTTCTCTGTATCTCTGTGGTGAATTAGCGCCTGGGGACGGGACCGTCGCCTGCAATCATGCCGTCCAGGAGCCGGATGGCGCGGTGTGCGTGGGCCGCGATATCCGCTTCATGGGTGACGAGGATGATGGTGTTGCCTCGCTGATGAAGGATGTCGAAAAGAGCCATGATCTCGCTGCTGGTCGCGGAGTCCAGGTTTCCCGTCGGCTCATCCGCCAGGATGATCGAGGGATTGTTGACCAGGGCACGCGCGACCGCCACGCGTTGGCGCTGGCCTCCCGAGAGCTCATTGGGCTTGTGATACATGCGCTCGCCCAGATCGACGGCCTGCAAGGCTTTCATGGCGCGCTCCTTCCGCTCATGGGCTGGAGTTCCGTTGTAGATAAGCGGAAGTTCGACGTTGTGCAGCGCCGTGGCCCTCGCGAGGAGGTTGAATGTCTGAAAGACGAACCCGATCTCCTTGTTCCGGATGTGAGCCAGATCGTCATCATTCATCTCGGAAACCAGCTTTGAATTCAGGAAGTACTTTCCCTTCGTGGGCGTGTCCAGGCACCCAATGAGGTTCATCATCGTGGATTTGCCCGAGCCGGATGGGCCCATGATGGCCACATACTCGCCTCGGTGGATTTCAAAAGAAACCCCTCTCAGGGCGTGAATCTCCTCCGCCCCCATGATATAGGTTTTCCAAAGGTCCTCGGTTTTGATCAGGACATCATTCTGACTCATGCTTCCGTTATTTCCGCTCATGATATTCCTCTGAGAGTTCGCGCCGGCGCCTCTAGCTCTTCTTCTCGCCCTGGCCCTTGACTACGTTCTCAATCTTGACTGCCGTCCCGTCCTTAATGGTACGGAGCGTCTGGAAGCTGCCCGATACGACCTCTTCACCTTCCTTCAGATTATCGATGATTTCGATCTCCAATTCGCCCGTGATTCCAGTTTTCACAGCACGGAATCGGGCGACCTTATCTTTATTCACAACGAAGACGCCTTCAAGCTCCTTTTTCTTCGGCTTGTCTTTGGAGGTGTCCGCCTGGGCCACGCCCCCCTGCTTCTTCTTCTTCAAATCGGGCTCATGATACTTCCCATCCTTGTCCACTTCCACTTCGCGAATGGTCAGAGCTTGAATGGGAATGGCCAGCACGTTGTGCTTGGTGTCGGTGATGATGTCGCCTGTGCAGGACATGCCGGGGCGCAGTTTGTTCGACGGGCTCTTCAGTGTCACAATGACTTTGAAGTCCTTGGCTTCCTGCTGGGCCGATGAAGTCTGTAAGCGCGATTGGGTCTGGCCTATCGGGCTGTTCCCGATTTCAGTGACCTCACCTTCAAACGAAACGTCCGGCAGCGCGTCGACCTTTATAAAGGCCGGGTCATGGAGCTTCATGTTGATGACGTCCGTCTCATCCACCTTAAGCTGGGCTTGGATCGTGCTGAGGTCTGCGATAGTCATGAGAGTCGCCTGGGGATTGCTCATGATGCCCGGCTGAGCCCTCTCGCCTTTCTCTACCAGCAACTGGGTGATGACGCCATTCAACGGAGAGGTCAGGGTAGTCTTGCTTTCTATGTTTGTATCGCGAGTGAGGTTGGCCGCCATGGATCTTGCGCGGCTCTCCACGGCCGCCTTGTTTACCTTCATCTGCTCGATGTTGTTCCGGGCGATCTTGACGCCGGTTTCCATCTGCGAGGTCTGCGCTTGCTGCGACTCGAATTGGGACTTTGCGGCCTTGAGGTTGTTCTGGGCCTCCTCGTACTGTTCTCTTGAGATCAGCCCGTCTTCGTTGAGCTGCTGCTGCCGCTTGAAGCTGCTTTGGGCACGATTGTAGTTGCTCTCCGCTTGTGCGAGTAGCGCTCGCGAGGAACGAAGGGCTGCTTCATCTCTGGCAAGCTGGGCATCGACGTTCAGGATAGTAAATTCCTGGGCTCGCACGTCGGCCATTTGGGCCTCATATTGGGCGCGGGTGGCACTGGTACTGGCGGAGCTCTGAATCGGATCAATCTTGAGCAGAACATCGCCTTTCTTGACCCTGTCTCCCTCTCTTACCGGCAGATCAATAATCACACCCGCTATCTCCGACTGGAGGTCAACGAACTCTTTTGCGCGAATCTCACCGCTGGCGGTAATCTTCGCCTTCAGCGTTTCCTTGCGCTCGGCTTTGGCAGTTTGTACACCCACCTCGTCCTTGCGTGTCGCGTTGATGCTAAAAAACACAATCACAGCGAGAGCGACGACTGCCCCGGCACCGATCCATATTTTCTTGGCTTTGCTCATCCACACCTCCAGTAACCAGAAAGACCAACATTACTACGAGATTTGACACCAAAAGGTTTCATTAAACTCCTCTTTCGGGAGACCTCCGGATCCAATGCAAATGCCTGCCGCTCAGCAATTAGTGCCAAGAGAGGAAGAAAAGTTCCATTTTATCGCATTCGTGTGAGAACTAGAACTGACGTGTGATAGAACTCGTAATTCGTTACTCTCTTGAGGAAGCTTTGGTGGTTCTTTGGGTCTTTGCGTCTTTGGAGATTTTAAGAGCCACCGATAAGACAAGGAGCCCTGGTGTCATTGACCGCTCCAGCCTTCCTCCTTTTTAATATCGACGAGATTTCCAGCGGTAGGGCTCAACGCGATAGAAGTCGCGCTGATCTATACATTTACTACACCAGTAGTATGTTCGTATTGCGAGACCTTACCTTCTTGCCATGCCGGCCGTTGTCGGGCTCGCGGCCGTCTACTTGGTGCCCCGCGACTAATCGGGGGCCAGGGATCAGGGGTCAGGAATTTGGGGGCACGAGCAATGAAAAGGGACTGTGGAAGAAACGAATAGGAACGCACAATCCAATTGAAGATCTCAGAAGACCCCTTTTATCATCGACCGTGAATTCGTCAAACCTGGTGATCTCGTTGCACCTTCCGCAATGTGGTTCCGGCCCCTGATCCCTGGCCTCTGAAGCCCCGTTCAAACAACAACCGATTCGCGGTATTCGCCGAAGACTTCGCGCAGGCAGCCTGAGATCTCGCCGACAGTGGCGAGTGATTCGACAGCCTCGAGGATATGCGGCAGAAGGTTCTCTTTCCCTGCGGCCGCATTTCGAAGTCGCAGGAGGGACTGCTCTACGGCTTCCGCATTCCGTTCCGCCCTGAGTCCCTTGAGAGCTTGGCGCTGGTTCTCGCCCACGCGCTCGTCCACGACGAGCAGGTCCACTGCTGTGGCAGTCTCGCTGGCGAACTTGTTCACACCGACGATGACCTTTTCTCCGGACTCCACACCTCTCTGATGGCGGTAGGCGGATTCCTGAATCTCCCGCTGAACATAGCCGGTCTCGATCGCACGCAGCATGCCGCCGAGTGCGTCGATCTTTCGAATGTACTCCGCCGCGCCGACTTCAATTTCGTCGGTCAAATCCTCAATTGCGTAGGCGCCGCCGGTTGGATCGACAGTGTTGGCGACACCGCTTTCGCAAGCAAGGATCTGCTGCGTCCTGAGCGCCGTTCGCACCGTGATCTCACTCGGCAGTGCCAGAGCTTCATCGAGCGAATTGGTGTGGAGTGACTGCGTGCCGCCCAGGACGGCGGCGAGTGCCTGGACGGCCACGCGCACGATGTTGTTCTCAGGTTGCTGCGCCGTCAAGGTGCTGCCGGCGGTTTGAGTATGAAAGCGCAGGGGCCAGGAACGCGGATCCTTCGCACCAAAACGCTCCCGCAGGATGCGTGCCCAGACGCGGCGTGCGGCGCGAAACTTGGCGATTTCCTCCAGGAGGTTGTTGTGGGCGTTGAAGAAGAACGATAACTGGCCCGCAAACTCATCTACTTCCATTCCCGCGTCCAGCGCGCTTTGGACGTAGGCGATGCCGTCGGCCAGTGTGAAGGCAACCTCCTGCACCGCCGTGGATCCAGCTTCGCGGATGTGATACCCGCTGATCGAGATCGCATTCCAGTTCGGAACGCTCCTCCTGCAGAAGGCAATAGTGTCGGTAGTGATGCGGAGCGAGGGGCCGGGCGGATAAATGTAGGTGCCGCGCGCGATATATTCCTTCAAGATGTCATTCTGGATGGTGCCCCGGAGAGAATCCCAGGAGACTCCGCGGCGCCGCGCAATGCAGAGGACCATGCATAGCAGAATCGCCGCGGTGCTGTTGATCGTCATGGAAATCGACACGCGTTCGAGGGGAATCTCCTGCAGGAGGATTTCCACGTCGCGCAACGAAGCGACCGAAACGCCAACCTTACCCACTTCTCCTGCCGCCAGTGGATGATCGGGATCCATGCCCATCTGCGTCGGCAGGTCAAAGGCAATGCTAAGCCCTGTCTGTCCCTGGTCAAGCAGGTAGCGGTAACGGCGGTTGGATTCCTGGGCGGTGCCGAAGCCGGCGTATTGGCGCATCGTCCAGAGGCGTCCCCGGTACATGTTGCGATAGATGCCGCGAGCAAACGGATATTCGCCCGGCCGTTCCAGTTTTCGGAGGTTGCCGGAGGAAGGATGATAGATTGGTTTTCGCAGCATATCGAATTCCAAGCAAGCAGCTGATAGCCAGCAGCAGGCAGTTGGCTTTTCCGTTACGCAGGTTTATCCTGGGTCTTTTTTGCCTGCCGGCCACTGCCTGCCAACTGCATGTGGCCGATTCCGCTCTGTTATGGCATCAAAGAGGCAATCAGGAAATATGACCATTGCCGCCTTTTCATATAGTGCCAGTTCAATCTTGACAGGCATTTTTGACTTTTTTAAGATGATTTATACTAAGCAGTGCTTTAAGAGCATTCTTCCTCCAAGATGAGCCGCCAGGAAGACAGCCTTAGGAGACCTCCATGCCCGACGCCGAAATCAAACGTCTCATGAAGAAGCTCGGAGAATCCATCAATGAGACGCTAAGCGAATCTCCCAAAATAAACGAGTGCATACAGGACATTCGGGATGCCGGGTACGATGTTTTTCTGATCATCGAGGCCAAGATCGGCTTTAATCGTAAGGGAAAAGGGGACGGCGAAACCATCTCCACGCCCGCCAAACCTGACGAACCCGTCCATCTGCGAATCACATCAGATGACGCTAAGTTCTTGAAATCATTGAAGATAGCTATCGATTCGGAAGAGTAACTTATTCCACCAGGATTCTCAAACCTCGACTCTCCTCGACCATGCCGATATGTCTGGCTTCGACCTGCGACCGGTTCATGTCTGCCATTAGGGCGTCCAAGTCCCTTGAATTCAGTGAAATAAGTAGGCCACCCGACGTCTGAGGGTCGAGGAGGATATTTCTCAGCGGTTCCGAGATCCGAGGGTCGATGCGGGCTTTTCTCTCGATCATCTTCCAAGTGGCGGCAATCGTCCTCGGGAGCAAGCCAGTCTTAGCGAGATCGTAGGATTCGGGAATGAACGGAACCTTCTCCGCCTGGAACCTCAACATAACCCCGCTCGCCTCCGCCATCTCATGGGCATGGCCGAGCAGGCCGTTCCCGGTAACATCTGTGGCGGCGTGACAATCGTAGCGAAGCATCACCTCCGATGCCGCGCGATTTAGCGTCGTCATTACGCGGATGGTTTCACACTCCGCACCGGGAGAGGTCTTCTTGAACTTTATGCCGCTGGTGAGCAAGCCCACGCCAAGGGGCTTGGTAAGCACAAGAACATCCCCAGGACGGGCGCCGGCGTTTGTTATGATGCTGCCGGGGTGTATGAGACCCGTGACGGAATAGCCAAACTTGATCTCCGTGTCCGTAACTGTGTGACCTCCCAGGAGCGCGACTTCAGCTTCCTTCAACTTCTCGAGTCCTCCACGCATGATTTGCACGAGAACGTCCATGTCGACACCTTTTTCGGGAAAGCAAGTGATGGCGAGCGCCGTGATGGGCTTTCCGCCCATGGCGTAGACATCGCTGAGAGAGTTGGCAGCGGCGATAGCGCCGTAGGTGTACGGATCGTCGACTATGGGCGTGAAGAAATCGATGGTCTGCACCAAGGCATGCTCCGCATCGATACGGAACACCCCGGCGTCATCGGCCGTGTCGTAGCCGACCAGCACGTCCGGGTTCGCATAGTTGGGTATCTGGCCCAAGACTTGGGCTAGGCTGTTCGGATCCAGCTTGCTGGCTCAACCAGCGCAGGATGCCATTTCCGTGAGTCTTATTACTTTGGCCAAGCCTTCTCCTGTCCGACAGCCTGCGGAGGTACCTTGGTCGTGTCCCCTGCGGACTCGACGGCTTTCAACTGGGGACTACCCTCTTCCGCTTTTGCGGCCTTTCGATCGCTCATGTTGCACTTGCCATCGAACAGGGCGCCGGCTTCTATGATGAGGCATGGAGTGAAGATGTCGCCATAGACTTTTCCCTCCTTGTGAATCTCCACGCGATCCGAGGCATGAATGACCCCGTGGAATTCCCCGTTGATCGAAACCCTGCGGATGTAGACATCGGCCTCTATCCTGCCTTTGGGTCCAATCACCAGGGCTGCTTCCGAACGAATCTTGCCTTTGACCACGCCATCGACTCGAAGTCCGTTGGAGAAGGAGATCTCTCCGACCATCTCGACCCCTTCGCCCAGCAGACTGACGATTTCATCGGGCGCTTCCTTTCTGAACATCATGGATTGACTCCGCGTTTATCCGTGAGAATACCATAGATTCGAGTGAGATCTTCCTGACTGTAGAAATGTATGCGAATTTCCCCCGCGCCCTTCTTGCCCATGTGAATCTCGACCTTAGTGCCCAGAAGAACGCGCAACCGGTCCTCAGCAGCAGCTTCATTCGGATCGCGGCCAAGGGGTATAAGAGGCGGCTTCTTCTGCCTCTTCGCCCATCGCTCCGCGTCGCGGACCGACCATCCCTTCTCGACCATGAGCGCCGCCGCCTTTGTCATTTCAGCCGTGGTGGCGCTGGAGGCGAGCAAGGCTCGCGCGTGACCGGGCGAGAGCTTCCCCTCGGCGACGAGCTGTTTGACGGCGGGAGGAAGCTTAAGCAAACGGAGGGAGTTGGCCACCGTGCTGCGTTCCTTGCATAGGCGAGTGGCCAGATCTTCTTGTGTGATGTTCAGCGTGTCAAGGAGACGCTGGTATGCCTGCGCCTCTTCGATCGAGTTGAGTTGCTCGCGCTGAATATTCTCAATGAGCGCCAACTCTAGGATCTTGTCGTCCGGCACCTCCCGGACGACGGCAGGCACTCTGAGCAATCCCGCGCGTTGCGCCGCGGAAAGGCGGCGCTCACCCGCGATCAGCTGATATCTGGAGCCGAACGGGCGGACGAGAATCGGCTGCAACATACCGTTCTCGCGTATAGACGCGGTGAGCTCCTCCAAGGCGCGCTCGTTAATCTGGAAGCGTGGCTGATCGGGATTGGGCGCGATCCTGTCGATGTCGATCTCACTCGGGGATGTGTCGGCGCGCTCCATCTCCGGAATCAACACTTCTAACCCTCTCCCCAAGGCCTTTTTTTTCATGATTCAAGATTTCCTTGGCTAAGTTGATATAGCTCTCGGCTCCTTTGGAGCGAATGTCGTAAAGGATGATCGGCTTCCCGAAGCTGGGTGCCTCCGCCAAGCGCACGTTGCGGGGTATCACGGTTGTGAGCATTTGCTCGGTGAAGTAGCTCGTGAGATTAGCCCGCACCTGCGAGCTCAGGTTCGTGCGTTCATCGAACATCGTAAGAAGAATTCCCTGCACGGCGAGATGCGCATTAAAGCTCCGGCGCACTCGAGCAAGGGTATCAAACAGATCGGTCACCCCCTCCAGGGCAAAATATTCGCACTGGATGGGAATCAAAACGGAATCCGCCGCCACCAAGCCGTTGAGCGTCAGGATATTTAAAGAAGGCGGACTGTCGATGAGAATGAAATCGTAATCGGGCAGGACCGGAGCGAGCAGGCGCTTGAGGATAAACTCCCGGTCGGGAAGTTCGATCATTTCGATTGCCGCGCCCGTCAGGCTTTTATCTGCGGGCACCAGCTTAAGGTTCTCCAGCTCGGTGTTCAGGATGATGGTAGCCAGCGGTTCGTTCAGGATCAGCGCATGGTAAATGCTTTTTCGTACCGATCCCTTGGATATCCCAAGCCCGCTGGTGCAGTTCGACTGCGCATCGGTGTCGACGACCAGGACGCGCATGTCTGCGACAGCTAGCGCCGCAGCTAGATTAATGGCCGTGGTGGTTTTACCCACACCGCCTTTCTGGTTGGTAATCGCGATTACCTTCCCCATGATATTCCGGCGCCTGCGGATCGAGAATAACACATCGCAATCCGCTCCCTCAAACCAAAACGGTGTTTCACGTGAAACAGAAAAGAGGGGTCAGGGACCGGGCGTCGGGGTGGATAACGGTCAAAACAATGTATTTGGTGCCCCAACAATTCTAACAGAGTTGCGGATTCAAGGACTTTTTTTGTCAGCTTTCATTCCGTTTCCCATTAGTTATTCCCCCACCAGGCTTCCGACCCCTGACCCCCAACCCCTGATCCCTATCTCGCGTTTCACGTGAAACACTATTCCGGCACACGCTTTCGATAAACGGAAAGCCACCAACCATTCCTCGCCGGGCACGCCTCCCGCCGTTCCAGAATGAGGAGTTGCTCTAAAGCCCCGACATCTTCAACCGCCAAGTTTTTCCCGTGGAACATCCAGAAGCGGGTTCGCTCCGTCGCCCGCATTGCAAGAGCGGACAGGTTCCGCGCTCCCAGTTTTACAGCCTTCCAGCTAACGCAGTCCCAGGTTCCTTTTCTAGCTTCCAGGAGTGCCTCCACGCGCTCGTTGATAACACGCGTATGCTCCAAGCCCAATTCCTGAATGACAGTTTCCAGGAACAAGCAGCGCTTAGTGCGGCTCTCCACCATGTCGAGATACATTCGGGGGATAAAAATGCGCAGCGGGAGCGCCGGAAATCCTGCCCCACTCCCAATGTCAAGGTGGGTTGCTGCATCCTCAGGATATCGACTGGCCGCCCAAATGGCTTCTTCAAAAAGCGGCCGCACGGCCCTCCATTCTGTTGATCCCGTCAGGTTGATCCCCGCATTCCACTTCTCGAGCAGCGCTAGAAATAAGCTCATCTGTTGCGCAGGCTTCGACTCGGGTCGAACTCCCGCACGAAAAAGCAGCTCTTGCAGGGATTCCATGAGCCAGCCCTTGGCTAGAGACTTGGAGAAATGCTCCACCCGCTCAACCGATGGAGTTGTTATCCGGAGCTGCAGCTCGCTGACGGCCCCGCCGCAGTTCGAGCTCGATATTGAGAATCGACACTGCCGCCGGCGTGACTCCAGGAATTCTAAGCGCCATGGCCAGATCCCGCGGCTGCACTCGAGCGAGTTTCTCCCGGATCTCCCGGCTCAGCCCGTCGATTTTCGCGTAGTCGAAGTCCGGAGGAATGCGACGTGCACTCATTCGTTGCAGCTTCTCAGCGTCGCGGACCTGTTGCTGAATGTACCCTTCGTAGCGGACTTCAATCTCCACCGCCTGCCGAATTGAAAGGGGCGGCCAGCAGTTGTGTTTCTTGAGAACGGGCGAGAAGTCTACGAGAGAAACTTCCGGGCGTCGCAACAGTTGCTCCAGTGTTGCTCCCTTCACAGCCGTCGCGTCAATCTTCGCAGCCAAGCTCGCTCCCGAAGCCTCCTCCGGATCCCATCGGTGCTCCCGCAAAAAGCGCCGCATCCGTTCCACTTCGTTATACTTAGCCCGGAAGCGCGCATGGTCTTCCTCCGAGAGCAGACCCAGCTCGTATCCCAGCGGACTCAGCCGCCGGTCGGCGTTGTCGATCCGAAGAAGCAGACGGAATTCCGAGCGCGAGGTAAACATCCGATAGGGTTCGTCCACGCCGCGCGTCACAAGGTCGTCCATCATGATCCCGATGTAGCTGTCCTGCCTGGGAAAAACAACCAGGCTTCCTCCTTTTGCCCGCAAAGCCGCATTGATCCCGGCAACCATGCCCTGCGCCGCCGCCTCTTCGTATCCCGTTGTTCCGTTGATTTGCCCGGCGTGGAAAAGCCCAGAAACCCGTTTGGCTTCCAGCGTCGCGTGAAGCTCCGTCGGATCCACGAAATCATACTCGATGGCATATCCTGGCCGGATCATGCGCGCATTCTCCAGCCCCGGAATCAAGCGCACCATTTCCTGTTGGACCTCGGCCGGCATGCTCGTAGACATGCCGTTCAAGTAGACCTCATGGGTTTCCAAGCCCTCCGGCTCAAGAAAGATCTGGTGTCGCTCCTTGTCCGCGAACTTAACCACCTTGTCCTCGATGCTCGGACAATAGCGCGGCCCGATGCCGACAATCCTGCCTCCATAGAGTGCGGATCGCTTCAGGTTCGCGCGCAGGAGGCAATGTAGTCGCTTGTTGGTGTATCCGACGTGGCATGAGACTTGAGGAAGCGACACGCCGCTCGTTCGAAACGAAAAGAATGTTGGCTCCGAATCTCCTCTTTGCTCTTCAAACTGCGCGTAGTCGATCGTGCGTCCGTCCAATCGCGGCGGCGTGCCGGTCTTAAGCCGGCCTATACCGAAGCCGATCTCCTTTAAACACTGGGCCAGCAGGATTGACGGAGACTCCCCAGTCCGTCCGGCTGGATAACGCCGATCGCCGATGTGGATCAACCCGTTCAAGAAAGTTCCCGTCGTGATCACAACTGCCATGGTTCCGATTCGTCTGCCGTCCAAAACCTCAATGCCTTCGACCGAACCGCCCTTGAGGAGCAAGCCAATAACTTCCGATTGCCGCAGGTACAGGTTGGCCTGCTGTTCCAACAATCTGCGCATCTCATTGCGATATTTAGATTTATCAGATTGACAACGTGGCGACTGGACCGCTGGGCCACGGCTGCTATTGAGAAGTCGAAACTGGATTCCAGTACGATCGGCTACCTGGCCCATCACTCCGCCAAGCGCATCGATTTCGCGCACGAGGTGACCTTTGGCAATACCACCGATTGCAGGATTGCAGGACATCTGTGCGACGAGATCCAGGTTGATGGTGAACAAGGCAGTCTTCGCCCCCATCCGTGCGGCAGCCATGGCGGCTTCGCAGCCCGCATGTCCACCGCCCACGACGACTACATCGAAGACCTCCTGAAAGTCGGACATGTCCAAGCCCCTGCGTAAGGGAGTATTTTAGCAAACAAACGAGCAGGCAGATGGCAGCAAAAACAAGCCGCCTGCTGCCGGCTTATTTGCCGATGCAAAACCGGGAAAAAATCTCACCGAGCAGGTCCTCGACGCTGGTTTCACCGGTAATGGCGCCAACCTTGTTCAGCCCGGCATGCAGGTCGACGAGCACGAATTCCTCGGAAAGTCCCTGACGCAGCGCCGTTGCGGCACGGCTCAATGCTTTCTGAGCCGCCTCGAGACACTGGCAATGGCGCAGGTTTGTAACGAGGATCCCATCCCTCTGCGGTCCCGCCTCTCCGAACAGACGGCTCAGAATCACCTTCTTCAGCCCATCGATGTTGGTCCCGGTCAGGGCCGACACTTCTACAGCGGAATGGCCGCCGGCGTAGCATTCCTTTCGCTCCGGCGGCCATACCACGGGCAGATCCGACTTGTTCATCACCACAATGCACGATAGCCCTTCGAGACGCTCCCGCAATTCTTCATCCTCCACTGACGGAGGCTGGCTCGTGTCCACAACTAGCAAAATGGCATCGGCATCCGCCATCACCCGCATGCTTCTATCGACGCCGAGTTGTTCGACTCTGTCCTCCGGCGTGCGCAGGCCGGCGGTGTCGACCAGCCGCACGGGAATACCTTCCAAGTTGGTAAACTCGGAAACCCAATCACGCGTGGTGCCGGGAATCTCCGTGACGATCGAACGGTCCTGCGCGAGTAGCGCATTGAACAGGCTACTCTTCCCTACGTTGGGACGGCCGACGATCGCCAGGCTGAAACCGTCGCGGACAATCCGCCCGCGCCGGTACGAGTCGATCCACACGCTCAGCTCTTTCAGCACCTTCTCCAACTTCCCCGCCAGTTGCTCCCGCGATTCCAACGGCAGGTTCTCTTCCACGAACTCTACCGCAGATTCAAGGTTCACAATGATGTCGACCAGCAGGTCCTTCACCGGCTGCATCTGCCTGGCGATCTCGCCAGAACGCTGCCGCGAAGCGACCTGCGCCTGAAACAGCGTCCTCGCTTCAATGACATCGCGCACGGCCTCCGCCTGGCTGAGATCCATCCTGCCGTTGAGAAAGGCGCGCATCGTGAATTCGCCCGGTTCCGCCACCCGCGCGCCCTGGGCACACAGGCAGTCCAGAAGCGCCGAGACCAGGACGGGGCTGCCGTGCGTGGAAAACTCGGCGACATCTTCTCCGGTGTAGGAATTCGGTGCGGGAAAGCAGGTGACGATGGTTTCATCGATCTCCGCACCGCTGCGAGGATCCAGAATCAGGCCAAGGGTTGCGCGGCGCGGATCCACAGGTTTTTGGGAATGAAAGATCCTCGCCAGCAGCTCGAAGCTCTCCGGTCCGCTGACACGCACTACTGCAATGCCGGAGCGGCCGGGCGCGGTGGAGAGAGCGCAGATTGTGTCGCGCAGATCCATATGCCTGCCGAAAAGATGTATTCACCGCAGACACGGAGAAAACTGAGAACCCGATTATCAATCCGCAATTCGAAATCCGCAATGGGATCAGGTTGGATAGATCGTGATGCTGCGGTGGTCGCCGTTGCCCTCGCTCTGGGAGCGCACACCCTCGATCTCTGCCAGTGCGAGGTGAACGATCCTGCGCTCGCGTGGGGTCATCGGCTGCAGACTGAGCGGCCGACGTTGGACAAGAACCTTTTTGGAGGCCATTTGGGCAAGCAGGACCAGTTCCGCCTCCCGGTGTTGACGGTACTTTTCAGAGTCGAAGACTATCGATGAGACCCTTTCATCTTTCTCCAAACGGAAGATCTTGTTGACCAAATACTCCAAGCTGTTCAAAACGGCAGCCGCGTTGGAGAGGAGCAACGGCCGGTCCGGACCCGAAAAATTCACGGTGAGAGTCGCTTCCTCGATCCTTGCTTCGACACGAAGATCCATTTGGAGCCGGCCGACGAGATCCTGGCAAAAATGCACCATCACATCAACAATTCCCTGAACGTCACCCGCATCAGGGTTTGGCTTTGTCTGCGGATTGTCCACCACCTACCCACCTCTCGGCGATCTTCTGGAATCCGATTTGAAAGATGTTACTGCACAGAAAATAGAGGTTCAAGCCGCTGGAAACGTTCAGGAACATGAATGTGAACACGACCGGCATGATCATCATCATCTTGGCCTGAGTTGGATCCGTCCCTGGAGTCATCGGGGTCATTTTCTGGGAGATCAGCATTGTGATTCCCATAACAATGGGAAGAATGTAATAAGGATCCTTGATCGAAAGATCATGGATCCAGCCCATGAATGGAGCTTGACGCAACTCAATCGACGCTGCCAGGAGCGAATAGAAGGCAAATAGCAACGGCATCTGCAGGATCAGCGGCAAACATCCGCCCAGCGGGTTGACGTTGTGTTCCTTGTAGGCCGCCATTATTTCCTGGTTCATCGCCGCACGTTTCGGGTCCGTCTTCTTGTATCTCTTGTACCTTTCCTGGATCTCCTTGATCTTCGGCTGCACCACCTGCATTTTCTTCATCGAAAGTATTTGCTTGAGCCGGAAAGGGAACAGCAGGAGCGTCAGCAGGAGGGTGAGGATGATGATGGCGGCACCGTAATTATGAACGTATTGAAAGATGAACTTCAGAGAGGCTAGGAGCGGAATGACCAGGAAGGAGAACATGCCGTAATCGATCACGCCGGAGAGGCCGGCGCCCTTCACCGCTTCCAGGTAGGACTGCCTTTTCGGGCCCAGATAAACCTCGTACTTCGCCTGACCGACTGTAGGAATTGTGAGTTTGAGGAGATCCCGGGATACTTCCGTTCCATCCAGACCACGTGTCTTGACCGGCCTCTTCTGAAGATCAAATCCCTCGATCGGCCGCGGCGGAATCGCGATGATGGCGAAGTATTGCATGTCGAGGCCGACCCATCGGATATCCCCTCCGATGCGGCGAATCTCCTTTTCATCCTTGGGCGGCCCGTCCCGCTCGACCTTTCCACCGCGGTAGGAAACGGCGCCAACCTGCGGGGAACGGGAGACGAGGTGTTCCTGCTCGGGTCCGATGTCCTGTCCAAGCATCAGGCGCGCGGAGAGGGGCTTTCCTCCTTTGTCCATCGCGGCCGAAAAATCGACGAGGTAGTTGTCTTTCTCGAAGTGATAGTGCTTCTCGATGGCGAGATCCCCACGCCTCAGCCGCAGCGTAACGGTAACGGGAGGCGCAAGCTTTTCGCCGGTGCCCCCGTGGTCCGAGATCTGCACTTCGTAAAACTCGTTGTTCGCCAGCGTGGTGAGGGCCGGATCGTCGAAGATGAGCGATCCGGGATAGGGCCGTGTTTCGGCATCGTGCATTGCCGCGATCATTTCAAACGTCTGGCCGCTCATGGACTTGTACTGCTTGAGTTCCCAGCTGGTCAGGAGTGCTCCCCGGTTATCCACAGCCGCCCGATAGAGATTTCCTTCAACCAAGAGTGCTTTTGCTGTCGCCGAAGTGTCCCCCGGAGACGGAGCGTTTTGCTCAGGGGCCTCAGGCGTGGCCTGAGCGAGTGTGGCGGGGCCGGCTGCCGGCGCGGGCACCGGGGCAGCGGGAATCTCCGGAGCGGATTCGGCTGTCTTGCTCGCTTGCTTTTGTACCGGCGGTCTCAGCCTGCCCAGTTCCGCCATCCGGCGCTCTTCAAAATACCGGAAAGCCAAGAGAATCAGGACCGACAAAGCAATCGCAATGATGATGCGCTTTTCCATGATTTTCTCAGGGGATTCTTACGGCACGGGATCGAAGCCGCCCGCACAAAACGGATGACACCTCAGAAGGCGCCTGATTCCCAGATACAGTCCCCGCAGGACCCCTTTCTTTTCGATTGCCTGATACATGTAAACCGAGCATGTCGGCTCGAACCGGCAAGCGCTGGGAAGCCAGGGCGAAACGAAGCGCTTGTATACCCGCAGAATCCAAAGGATCGCGGCTTTCATTCGAGCTTCCCCGACTCGTCGTGCGGCAGCCGGCGTTCTCTGCGGCTAACAATCACTCATCGTCCGCAAAATCTTCGCGCTGCGCAGATAAACTCAGCGCGCAGGTCGCTGTACGAAACGTCCGCACAAGCGCGCTTGGCATTCACGACTAGATCGAAGTGCTTAGGAAGGTCGGCGGAGGATTTTCTAAAGATCTCCCGGAACAGTCGCTTCACGCGGTTTCGGACGACGGCTCCGCCGACCTTGCGCGAAACCGTGATGCCTAAGCGGTGACGGTCCAGGCTGTTCTCCCTGCCGAATAGCACGAACCTTTCAGAGTTGAGCTTCAGCCCGGTGCCATAAATTGCCCGGTAGTCCGAGCCCCGTACAATTCTTTGCTGCCGAGGAAATCCCTCGCGGTGTGCTTTAACCACTCACTGTCAGCCTTTTGCGTCCCTTGGCGCGCCGGCGCTTCAGCACCAGCCGGCCGCCCTTGGTCGATATTCTGGCTTTGAAGCCGTGCGTCTTCTTTCGCCTGCTGTTGTTGGGTTGGAACGTCCTCTTCGCCATGGTACGTGTGTCTCCGGCTATACAATTCGAAAACAAGAATCATAGATATTTGCCGGGCAAAAAGCAAAGATTTTTCGCCGCGTCGTGCACCCGCCGATCGAGTTGCGGCGTTGCCATCTTCACCGCTCCGTTCCGGTTCGAACCGTGGTTCGACTAAAGAGGGATGAGGTATCGCGCTTGATCCGCTTCACTGCCAAGTCGTAATAGTGCGGGTCGATCTCGCATGCGATGCTGTTTCGTCCCCACTTCGCCGCGGCAACCGCCGTCGTTCCCGTCCCAAGAAATGGATCAAGCACGGTACCCCCCACAAAGCTGAACATGCGTACAAGCCGCTCTGCGAGCTCAAGCGGCCCAGGGCCTGACCCCCTCACTGAACGTTCACAAGGCAGGAAAAACGCGGGCGAAGATGGCATCTACGTTTCGAAGCTGGTGGTGGGGATTGACCGCCGCTTGAATCTCCTGGATTGATAGAATACGAGTGATGTCCCGATCCTCTTCCAAGGCATGGAGAAAGTCAATGTTCTCACTCCACACCCTCATGGAGCAGCGTTGCACCCAGATATAGGCATCTTCGCGCGAAACGCCGTTTCGTGTCAGGTCGAGCAGGAGCTGTCCGGAGTAAGCAAGACCCCGCGTTAACTCCATGTTTTTCAACATCCTCTCTGGATACACCACAAGACCACCAATAATCCGCGTCATCGCCCGAAGCATGTAGCAGAGAACGGAGGTTGCGTCCGGCAGAATCACCCGTTCGGCTGAAGAATGGGAGATGTCACGCTCGTGCCAAAGGGCGACGTCCTCGAGGGCAGTGACGGCGTACCCGCGCAGCAGGCGCGACAGGCCGCAGACTTGCTCACACTTCACCGGGTTCCGCTTGTGAGGCATCGCGGAGGAACCTTTCTGTCCCGCGGCAAACGGTTCCTCGACTTCCCGCACCTCGGTCCTCTGCAGATGTCGGATCTCAGTAGCGAACTTATCCAGGGATGCTCCAATCACGGCGAGGGTGCTCAGGTACTCTGCGTGGCGGTCACGCTGGAGAGTCTGCGTGGAAACGGTTGCGGCCTTCAGTCCGAGCCGCTCGCAAACCCGCGCTTCGACATCCGGGTCCAGGTGAGCAAAGGTCCCGACGGCGCCCGAGATCTTTCCGACCCTCATCACCTCCGCCGCGCGCTGCATTCGCTCGCGGTTGCGCTGCATCTCGTCGTACCAGACGGCCAGCTTGAGGCCGAACGTCGTCACCTCGGCGTGAACGCCGTGCGTGCGGCCCATCATCAGGGTCCTGCGGTGTTCCTGCGCGCGCCGCCTGATCGCTTCCGCGAGCTCGCCGATGGCAGCGAGGATTCGCTCGCTGGCTTCTCTCAGCTGAAGGGCGCGCGCCGTATCGACCACATCGGTGGACGTCAGCCCCCAGTGGATGAAGCGTGAGTCGGGTCCCACGCACTCCGCGAGGCTCGTGGTGAAGGCGATGAGGTCGTGGTGCGTGACCTTCTCGATCTCCTGGATGCGCGGCACTGAGAAGTTCGCCTTGCGCTCGATGGTTTCCATCGACTCGCGCGGAATCCAGCCCTTTTCCGCAAGTACACGGCACACCTCGATCTCCACGCGGAGCCAGGTGCGAAACATGTTTTCCTCGGACCAGATCTCCTTGAAATCAGCGGGAAGGTAGCGATCGATCATTCTAGATATTCCTCTTGTTAAGGGCTCGCGCAAGCAGGCAGCAGGCTGCCGGCAGCATGCAGTCTACCGCAGGTACATCAATTTTTCTTGGGTTTCTGCAGGCCGCCTTCTGCCTGCTTCAATAGCTGTAGCGCCGGCTGACTTCGTCGGCCTTGGCAAGTTCGAGCTGAGTCTGGCTGCAGAGCAGGCTCGAGCGCTCTTCCAGGGCGCGCCGGGCTGACAAGTGGGCCAGTTCCGGGAGGTTGTTTTTTTTGCTCAGGTGCGCGAGGACGAGGTGCCGCGCCCTCCCGTCGAATCCGTTGGTCAGGTACTCCGCGACGAGATCGTTGGAAAGGTGACCCCGCCGGCTCATGACCCGCTGCTTCAAGGACCACGGGTACGGCCCGACCTTCAACATGTTAACGTCGTGATTCGACTCGATCACGATGCCATCGCAGCCTTTGAGGCGCTCGATAACAAGATTCGAAATGTAACCGAGGTCCAGAACAATTCCGATCTTGACTCCGGCATTCTCGATGCAGAAAGCGATCGGGTCAGCAGCATCGTGAGGCACGGCGAAGGGTGTGAATTGCATCCCGTGAACATCAAAGGGAACGCCGGATTGTATCCTATGGTGCTTCCTCGGATCGAGAGACATTCCTGACGCTTCCAGGGCCGCATCTGTCATGAAAACAGGAATTTCGAGGTCCTTCGAGAACGGTGCCACACCGCGACAGTGGTCTCCGTGTTCGTGTGACACGACGATGGCGGAAATCTCCCCTGGGCTCACGCCGCACTCTCCGAGGCGCCGCGCCGTCTCGCGGCCGCTGAGGCCCACGTCCACCAGGATGTGCGTGTCCCCATCGCTGAACAGGGTGGCATTCCCCGAACTGCCGCTGCCCAACAACCTGAAACTCAAGCCCATGGCGTTATAGACTCATGGCCACCGATTCGAGATCGCGGCCGTTTTTGCTCCCAAGGGAGGTCAGCGTCAGGGAAGACGAGTCGAATATCCGGTTCGCCAGATGCCGGACGTCTCGCGCCCTCACGCGATCGACTTTACCCAGAATCTCCTCCAGGGGGTGACATCGACCAAAGTAGATCTGCTGCTGCGCCAAGTGAGTCATGCGGCTGCTCGAGCTCTCCAAGCTGAGCATGATGGACCCCTTGATGTTTTCTTTGACTCTCTTCAGCTCCTCTGCCGGAACCAGCTTGTCGCGCAGCTTCCTGAATTCCTTCAAAGTGAGCTCCACCACTGCGGAGGCATTCTCAGGCGCCATTCCCGCGTAGACCACGAGCGCACCGGCATCACGATAGAGGTTCAGACCGGAAAAAATGGAGTAAACCAGTCCGCGCTTTTCGCGGATGTTTTGAAACAAGCGCGAACTCATCCCGCCCCCCAGGATGTTGGCAAGCAGGTGCGCGCAGAATCTCTCTTCCGAAGCCAGTGGAGGTGAGACAGTGCCAAGGCAGATGTGGGTCTGCTCCAGGTTGGGCTTGCGACGAACGACGCGCCCGGGACTTGCAACCGGCGGAATTCCCAGGTCCGCCTGAACACCGGATTCCAGGTTGGAAAAGTAGCGCTTAGCAAGTTCGTAGACCTGCCTGTGGCGAAGATTTCCGGCGGCAGAGATGATCGTGTTGTTCGCGGTATAGTGGTCTCTGAAGTACCGCATCACGTCCTTACGGGCGATGCGCGCGACCGACTCCTTGGTTCCCGAGATGGGCCGTCCCAGCGGATGCCCCTTCCAGAAGTTCTCCATGTAGATATCCTGGATCAGTTCCTGAGGGGAGTCCTCCACCATGTTGATCTCCTCGAAGATCACGTTCCGTTCGCGGATCATTTCCACAGTGGGGAACGTCGGATTCAAGACGATGTCCGACAGAAGCTCAAAGGCGAAGGGCAAATGCTCGTCGAGCGCCTTGGCGTAAAAGCCGACGTACTCCTTTTCCGTGAAAGCATTGAGCTGGCCGCCAACGGAGTCTATCGCTTCCGCGATCTGAGCTGCCGAGCGACTCGTTGTGCCTTTGAAAAGGAGGTGTTCGATGAAGTGGGAAATGCCGGTGGTGGTCTCGTCTTCGAATCGGGATCCGCTTCTGACCCAGACACCGATCGATACGGAGCGCAGATGAGGCATAACCTCGGAGACTACGACGAGGCCGTTCCTCATCTGTCTGATCTGGACATCCATGCGGCCCCCGGTATGTTGTGCACTGCCGTTCGTCGTATTACTACCACAGTGCCGCGCCCGCCGCAACTAACCAGACAAGGCTTCCTTGTAGACAGCAGGCAGTCTGCTGATGAAACAAACGCGTTTTCCAAGGATTTCATTGCCGGCTTCCTGCTGCCGGCTTGTGTCCTTTCAGAGATCGCGGCAGTTCACAAAGATTTTACTCGATGGTATCGTGACTGACGTGGAGAAACAAAATCTGGTTGGCGCCGATATGGAAGAGATCGAAGCTCTTATCTCCGAGATGGGAGAGGCGCCGTTCCGCGCCCGTCAGATCTTCGCCGCGATTTATAGCCGCCGCATCCGCAACTGGGACGACCTCACAGACCTGGGAAAAACGCTGCGCGCGAAGTTGAAGGACTGTTCTGCGATCGGGTATCCGCCCGCCGAGCGTGTCTTTGAGTCGCAGGACGGAACCCGCCGCTACCTTTTTGCTGTGCCGCCGGCGCAGAAGATTGAGTCGGTTTTTATCCCGGAAGAGCGCAGGGACACATTCTGCATCTCGACGCAGGTCGGCTGCGCGGTCGAATGTCTGTTCTGCGTCACCGGAAAACTGCCCCTGCGCCGCAACCTTACCGCAGGCGAGATAGTGGGCCAGGTGCTGGCGCTACTGGCCGACCGGGGGACGCTGCCAAAGCGCCTGAACATCGTGATCATGGGAATGGGAGAGCCCTTGCACAACTACGACAATGTGATGAAAGCCATCCGGCTGATCACCGACAAGCGGGGACTGTCGCTCTCTCCGCGCCGAATCACGCTATCCACTTCCGGCATCGTTCCGGGCATTCAGCGGCTCGCCGCGGAGCCGGTCATCCCCAATCTCGCCATCTCGCTCAACGCCACGACCGATAAGGTGCGCGACGTCCTCATCCCGATCAACCGGAAATGGAACATCGCCACTCTGGTCGACGCCTGCCGGGAGTTTCCGCTGGAAAAGCGCCGCCGTATCACCTTCGAGTATGTCCTGATCGAAGGCGTGAACGACACGCCCGAGGACGCCCGGAGACTGGTTGGACTGTTACGTGGGCTAAAGAAGAAGGTCAACCTGATCCCGCTGAACGCGGATCCCTGGATTCCATTGAAGACGCCGAGCGACGAGCGCGTGCTTGCTTTTCAGAAAATCCTCGTAGACCATCACATCACCGCCTATATCCGACGACCCCGCGGCGAGGATGTCTCAGCAGCCTGCGGCATGCTCGCAGGACGCGAACAGCCGCGCGGAGATCCCGTCCAGCGGCCGCCGAAACCTGCCAAGCCGGCTGCGCTCGCCAAGCTCGAAATTCGGACTCGGTGACACGCACCTACGCTCCTTTGATAAACAGCGACGGTGAAACTAGGTGCCTGTCACGAACAGCGCTTAGGGCTCGCCGGAGTTTTGTTCTCCTGGAAGCAAGAAGCCAGAATTTCATTGGTCGCCTCCTACGCCGCCCGAAGGCCGACAGCCTCGACCAGGTTATCCAGCGCGGCCGTGACGTCAAGTTATAGCTTGTCGAGATTGCCGATTCTGTTGGTGGGAAGACTTATCTCCCCTCTGAACCGATCCGGGAGACCGGCTGTCAGCGCGGCGTAGATCTTTTGGAAAAGTCTGAGGAAAACGAGGCCAAGTCGGTATCCATTCTGGAGCAGGCAATATCGCCGCGAGTTCTGAATCTTTTCGACGATAATCATAAGTGAGGGCTATGGCGACTGAGTTGCTCAAGACACGTGAGACTGCGATCCGGCGCGTATAGCCCAAAAAGCCCCTAAGGGCCTGTCAATGAATAACGTTTACACTTTGCTGCTGGCCCCCAGGCCCGAAGGGGCGCGGCGGCGGGCGGGCATCTGCTTCGTTGCCGCTCCTCGACGATGCACACTG
>Ga0315277_10002639_pt1 | contig 24904 bp, 25 predicted proteins | sample YL17G05_15_MG_FD_203695 | JGI IMG/M metagenome (GOLD analysis project Ga0315277, IMG submission 203695) | Sediment microbial communities from Yellowstone Lake, YNP, Wyoming, USA - YL17G05_15 | ecosystem: Environmental > Aquatic > Freshwater > Lake > Sediment | place: USA: Wyoming | collected... | reverse complement strand
ACATGGAAAATCGGTGACAGGCACTCCGCGGCCAGGGGCCTTGCGTCAGAGCCTGTCACCGATTTTCTGCGCGGTTACGCCGGGCCTCTCGGCCTTCGTTACGTCTCCAGGAGCGCCTGCGCACACAACGCCGGGTGTTTTCAACAGAGCAAGCCAGTCCCCGTTTTTCCGAGCCCGTCCCCGCTTTTCCTGACTGGCGGCATTCGGAGTCTTCAACAGAGCAGCTTCGTCCCACCTTTAGTCTCTGCGCCGGCATGAGGCTCACACGCATATGAAGGGCCCTGGCCGACGCTTTCGTGGTTGGCGGAAGCCTATCCCTTGATGCCCGTCATGGTGATGCCCTTGATGAAGTATTTCTGCGCGGCGAAGAAAAGGGCTATGACCGGGATGATGTGAATGAGGGAGGCGGCCATGAGGAGTTCCAGGCGGACGTAGTAGAGGTCCCGGAACATGTTCAAGGCTATCGAGACGGTGTAGTTCCTGAGCGAGTTCAGGTAGATGAGCGGCCCCATGAAGTCGTTCCATTCGCCCAGAAACGAGAGTATTACGATGGTAATAAGCGCCGGGCGCGAGAGGGGCATGATTATGCGCCACCATATCCCGAAGTAACTGCAGCCGTCGATCATCGCGGCCTCGTCGAGCTCTTTCGGAATCGTCATGAAGAACTGCCTCAGGAGAAACACGGAGAAGGCGCTCGTGGCAAACCACGCGGGCAGCACCAGCGGCGCGAACGTATCGACGAGGTGGAGTTTGTTCCAGAAGACGAACACCGGGATCATCGTCACCTGCCCGGGCAGCATCATCGTGGAAAGAAGGACAAGGAAGAGGAGGTTTCGCCCCCTGAAGCGGAAGCGGGCGAAGCCGTAGGCCACGAGCGAGCACGAGAGGAGCGTGCCCGAGGTCGCGATAAAGGCTATCGTATAGGTGTTGATGACGAAGAGGTGGAACGGCATCGGGAGCGTCGTCCAAGCCTCGGCGAAATTCGACCATACGAATGGCTTCGGGATCCAGACGGGGGGATATGCGAAGGCCTGCTGGTAGGACTTGAGGGCCGTGGTTACGGTCCAGAAGAACGGGAATATGAATAGCGCCGCTCCTGCCGCGAGAACGAGGCCGACGGCGGCCGCGCCGACGACGGTGTACTCGCGCCGCACCAGTTTCATTCCCCGCCCCCTTCGTAATGCACCCAGCGGCGGGAATGCCGGAACTGGATGTACGTGAAGACGAGGAGGATGACGAAGAGTATCCAGGCCATGGCGCTTGCGCGGCCCATTTTGAAGAACTGGAATGCGTTCTTGTAGAGGTAGAGGGCGTAGAAAAGGGTAGCGTTATCAGGGCCGCCCTCGGTCATGACATAGGCACTGGTGAAGACCTGGAACGCGCCGATGACGCCGAGGACGAGGTTGAAGAGGATGACGGGGGTGATGAGCGGGATCGTGATGTGGACGAAGCGCTGCCAGGCGTTGGCGCCGTCGATTTTGGCGGCCTCGTAGTAGTGGTCGCTGATGCCCTGAAGCCCCGCGAGAAAGATTATCATCCTCGCGCCGCCAATCCCCCACAGGCTCATGATGATCATCGCGGGCATGGCCCAGGTGGGGCTTTGCAGCCAGCCGGGAGGATTGTCGATGCCGATTGCCTTGAGGGAGTAGTTGAGTATGCCGATGTCCGGATGGAAAACCCACATCCAGAGGAGCGCGGAGGCCACCGCGGGGGTGAGCGACGGAAGGTAGTAGATCGTGCGCAGGATGCTTATGCCGCGCAGGCGGACGTTGAGAAGCATCGCCAGAAGAAGCGACCCCGTCAGGCCGAGTGGCACGCTTACGGCCACGTAGACGGCGGTGTTTTTGAGCGACTTCCAGAAGAGCGGGTCCTTCAGGGTAAGAAAGCTGTAATTGTGGAGGCCTTCGTACCGGACCTCGGCGAGGTTATACGTGGTGAAACTCAATGCCAGCGACACGAGCATCGGCCCGGCGGTGAAGACGAGAAAACCTATAATCCACGGCGCGATGAAGAGATATCCCCAGAGGCCGATCTTGCGCGCAAGGGCGCCGGAAGGGGCATCGAGGCCGGGCGGGCCCGCGGGCGGCAGTCCGAGGACGTCGCGCCAGCCGGCCATCAGTCCGTCTCCCCGTTGAGGATCATGTCCACTCTCACCGCAGCCTCGTCCAACACCTGTTTGGTGGGTTTGAGGTCGAGCCATACCTGGTCGAGATGGCTCGTGAGCTCGTCGGTCCACTCGAGCCACCGTTCGTCGTAAGGAAACTCGCGCTGGGGGGCGTCGATGTCGGCGACGAATGCGCCCATGTTGAAGGGCGACTGGTCGGCTGAGAGATACTCCTTGGAGAATGCAAGGGCCCGGCGCGACGGGATGCAGCGCCGGAGTTTCACGCCGAGGAGCGTCTCGGCCTCGGGGCCGTTCATGAACCTCATGAAGCGCCATGCAGCGTCGGGGACTTTGGTGCCTGTATTCATGACGAGTATGTGCGAGCCGTAGCCCGCGCCGTTGTCATAATCGCCCCGCGGACACGGCGCAACGTCCCACCTGAAGTCCTTTATGGCGTCTCGGAGGCGCGGGCTTTCACCTGAGGAGTCGAGCTCCATCGCTATGCGCCCGGACTCGAAGGAGAAGACAGAGAGCGCCATTTGCGAGGGCGTCGGCGCGACGTGCCACTTCCAGCGCAGGTCCTTGAGCCATTGGACCCCATCCACGGCTTCGGGGGTGTTTACGAGGCACTTCTTGCCGTCCGGGCTCAGGTAGTCGCCGCCGTGGGCGCGAATGAGCGTGCCCGCCTGATAGACATTTCCGGGGAAACTCATGCCGAATATTGGACGGCCGCTTTCATCGGTCTTGGTCAGGAGTTTCGCGACCTCGAGATAGTCGTCCCAGGTCCATTGCCCTTTCCGGTATCTCTGCCATGGGTCCTCGATGCCGGCCTCGTCGAAGAGTGTCTTGTTGTAATAGATGAGGGTCTTTGTAAGGAGGATGCCGATGCCGTGGTGGCGGCCGTTGTAGAGGGCGGCGTCGCGGGAAATCTTGAAGAAATCCTCAGCGTGGTAGCCCGGGTCGGCGGCCATGAAGGGCTCGAGGTCCCTGAAGTAGCCGAGGCGAATGTAGCGCTTGAAATGCTCGGGATTCGTGCGAAGGACGTCGGGGCCGGTGCCCGTGGCGAGCATCAACTGCACCTTGTCGTAGTACGAGAACATCGGCGCCATGATGAAGGTGACCTGGAGGTCGGGGTTTGCGGCGTTGAAGGCGTCGATGAGTTTCTGCTCGGTGTTGAGCTGGCTCGGGTATCCCCAGGCCATGTACCTGACGATTGTCTTGCCGGAAGAGTCGACTTTGCGAGGGTTTCTCCAGGAAAGGCGGTAGGCAAGAGGGGCGACGAGCGCCAGGATTACCAGGGCCTTCCAGATCTTCATCGAGGGACCTTTCGAGCGGCCGCGTGTGCCCATCCCACCTTCGCTTACCAATCTTACGCGGGCGCTCGACGCTGGCAAGGCCGAGAAAGCCGGGCGAGAAAGCCGCACCTGAAGCGGCGCGGCGCCAGGGCCGGGCGTTCGCGCCGGATCGGGCGAATGATAGCAGGCTGCGGCGTGTACATAAGTCTTGAAAAGGGGAACGCCAGGTGCAAGAATCTACGTCACGCAGCGCGGGTCTTGTACGACCGCAGCGCAACTGCCAGGTCTGTCAGGAAAGGAAAAGCGATGAACTACTCATCAGGGCCCCCCGCGGCAGCCGTCGCCGTCTTTATCGGCTTCATTGTTCTCTTTGTGCTGGCGATGAGCACCGTTTCGACGATCGCATGGTGTTTTATCTTCAAGCGCGCCGGCTATTCATGGGCGTTGGGCCTTCTGACGCTTGTGCCGATAGCGAACATCGTGGTCTTCTTTGTACTCGCGTTCTCGCGCTGGCCTATTCAGAACGAAGTGGACCGCCTAAGGGCGGCGGCAGGGCCGGCGGCCTCCTCGCGGTACGGCGGCGTCTATTACCCGGTCCAGCCGCCGCAGGGGCAGGCGCAGGAGCGCACCTGAGGCCCAGGGCGCCGTTCGGGGATCCGGCCAGCCGCACGACGCTTTGACGCCGGCGGGAGCCGAACCATGCGGCGAGAGGGCCTTGACGACCGGGTTTCGCGCAAGACGCGCGCGCCAAGGCACAGCAACCTTCGAAGTCCGGAAGCGGCTAATGACCCTAAGAAGCGACAGACCGAAACGTCCTGACGAAGCGGCCAGAGGCCCGGAGCCGGCCGCCGGGAACCTGGCCGGTCACGGCACCGTCCGCCCGCAGGGCGCCGACGAGAAGGAATGGGCGGAGATTTTTAAACAAGCCGCGCCACCTGGAGACTCTGTGAAGACAAAACCGCCCAGCGGCCGCATGGGGCAGTTCGTGGAATTCGAAGGGGCCGGCAACGAACGAAATGACGTCCTGGCGGCCTACTTCCGGCTCGCCGCGGAGGGAAGGCTTTCCGCCCTGGCAGATATTTACGATATTCTCGCGCCGGAGATGTTCGGTTACGTGCGAAGCATCGTGGACTCGGCGGCGGACGCGGAAGACGTCTGCCAGGAGGTGTTTGCGAAACTGGCGGCCCAGGGGCCGAGGCTGGTGCGGGTGGCGAAGCCCCTCGCCTACATCTTTGCCATTGCGCGTAACGAGGCTTTCCAGGTCCTCAGGAAACGCTCGAAGGAGCGATGGGCGGGACAGGAAGGCGCCCTTTTCGAGGAGATCGCGGCGCCCTCAGGCCCGGCGCCGAGGCTCACGGCAAGAGAAGCCGAGGCGGCGCTCAAGGCGTTGCCGCTCGAGCAGCGCGAAGTTGTCATACTAAAGATATATGAAGGGTTCACGTTCGCCGAGATAGGCGAGCTTACCGAGACGTCGCCGAACACTGCGGCGAGCAGGTACAGGTACGCGCTGGAGAAGCTGGCGCAGAAGCTGCACAAGCAATCGGGGAGTTAGTGCGATGGACCGGATCGAGAAGGATCTGGAAAAGCTGCGGTTCTCCCCGCCGCCCCGGTGGCTAAGGGCGCGGGTTCTCGTGGCGGCGCAGAACGCGTCCGAACCGCTGAGGCGCCGGAAACGCATCGCGACCCTCGTCTGGATAGCCATCGCCGCGGCGGTAATGCTCGGGGTGCTCGGGCACTACGTCGCGGGAATCCTTGCTCCCATCACGGGAGGGAAGGCCCCGAGCCCCGCGGTCCAGGCGGGGCCGCTGGAGCCGCTGGGCGGGGCCCTCGACGCCGCGCAGGATTCCGGCACGCCGGCTGGCGCTCCCGCCCAAAAACCCGCGGACGAGCAGCCCAAGAAGACCGATGCCACGGACGCCAAAGATACCAGGTGAGCGCCGACCGGGCCTGTACGGCCGGATTGACGCGGCGCTCAAACGGCACATTCCGTGGCTGTGGTTCAGGCTGAAAGTCATCTTCGCCGTCGCGGCGGCGCTTGCCGTCCTCGTGTTTCTTGTCTCCGTCGGGCTTGACGTCTGGGGGTCGCTCGAGCTGCGGAGTGCCCGAAGCGAGGCGGCGGCAAAAGGCGTCAAATTATCACGGCCGGCCGCGCCGTCTGTAAGCGAAGAGAAGAACGCCGCCAATTATTACGAGGCGGCGTTTTCGCTCCTTAGAGCCGAGGGGGCAGCGCCGAGCCGACAGGCCGTCCCCTTGGTAAGCGGCATGGTTTACGCACGAAGACGTGACCTTACCGACGACCAGTGGCGGGTGGCGCAGGATTTGAGGGGCATCAACGAGAGCCCCGTGTTTCCCATGCCCGGCTATGTCCTCGCGGACACCAAGGCGTACGTCAATGAGCGAGCGGTGATTATCGACCTCTTACGACGAGGATACAACCTTCCCGAAGTGAAATACCATGAAACGTATATTGATCCCGCTGCCTTCTCATCCTGGAGCTGGGAGGAGTGGTACCGTAACAAGGCGGGGGCGGCTTCGCGGCTAATGGCACTTGCGGCATGGGTCGAGGCCGAGGAGGGGCGGGGCTCCGACGCCGCGGCGACGATCCGACAGAACTTGGCCATGGCGATGTCCTTCCGGAACGAACCGCGCATGGCACCGGCGCTCGTCGCGATGGCCTGTACATCTATGACCGTTTCGAGTCTGACGAGGGTTGCGTCGCGCTCGGAGCTCTCCAATGCGGACCTCGAAGCCCTTCAGAAGGACTTTGAAAAACACGCGGCGGAATTGTCGCTGCGGCCATCCTGTGAGGGAGAACTCGCGCTTCTCTGCGGCAGGTATCAGGCGCTTTTGACGGGTCGCATAACCTTGAGAGAACTCGGCGGTGAGACTGACGACCATTGGCGTCGCGCGCTGGACGAGGGGCTTTTGACGAGGATGCTTGTCTGGATGTGGGACGCCGACGCGTTCCGGCAGGACATCCGGGACATCCGGTGGCACATGCCCGTCTGGCTCATGAGGGGCGTGGTCAAGGCCGACGAGGCCGCAGTGATAAGGTACAGCATCCGCATTGTCGGGCACGCGGATAAACCGACGGCGGCCTTCTTCAGGAGCGGCGACCCTGCGATGGCTAAGGCGCTTGAGGGCTTTCACCCCGTCGCGGAAGGTACACTGCCTGGGGCCGAAAGGGCCTTGCTTCAATGCGAATTGACGCGGGCGAAACTCAAGGCGACGGCCGCGGGGATTGCGGCGCTGCGATATAGAAACGACAAGGGAAGGTGGCCCGAGACGCTCGAGGCTCTTGCGCCAAAATACCTTGACAAGGTGCCGATTGATCCGCTTTCGGGAGGCTCGCTCATGTATAAGGTGCTTGACGACGGCATAGTGATTTACTCGGTGGGCGAGAACGGCGTTGACGATGGCGGCCAGGGCTACATAAGCGGGACGGGCGCGCGCACGGACGCGGACGACGTGGGGTTCTGCGTGAGGAAGCCTTCGCCATGATCGGGCCTGTGCGACTAATCCGAAAAGCAATGGAAGCGGCGAGGGCGCGAGCGCCGTGGTTGTGGCTTTGGATGAAACTATGCGTTGCCCTCGTGGCGGCCGAAGTGCTGGCGTGCGTAGCATGGGACGTTTATTCGTCGGCGCGGCTCAGGGCCGTCCGGGAAGAAACCGCCAAGAAGAACCTCGCTCTTTCGATGAGGGAACTCACGGCCAGGCGTCCCGCCCCGCCGGAGACGTCCAATGCGGCAAACTTCTACGAGGCCGCGTTTTCAATCCTGGCGGTCAAGGGCATCTCGCCCGCGAAGCCGACCTTGCCGCTGGTGAGCGGCATATCGCGGCAGGCCGACAAGACGCCGGCGGGCGCCGACAGGTCGGTGATTGTCGACGTAATCAGGGTTGAGGAGGATCCGCACAGGCCGATGCCGGCATACATGCTTGCGGACGCGAGAGTCTACGTCGCCGAAAGGCAGGACATCGTCGACTTGGTCGGACGGGCGCGGGAACTGGCGCAGTCGCAGTACCACGAGGATTGGTCCCAGGACACGCGCGACAGGGCGCGATTTACGAGACTCCGCGAGACTGCGCGACTCATTGCGCTTGCGGCATGGGTCGACGCGGAAGAAGGAAGGGGCGCGGAGGGGCTTTCGAAAGTCCGCACCGGCTTGGCGCTGGGCAGGTCGCTCGAGGACGAACCGTCGCTCTGGTCAGCGCTCAACGGTATCGCGGCGTCGTCCGTGGCCATGTCCACCGCCCTGCCCCGCGTTCTGGCGCGGACGGAAGTGACAGACCGCGACCTCGCTACACTCCAGCGCGAACTCGAGCTTCTGGCCGAGACGTTTTCGGTCCGGCCGGCGTTCGAAGGCGAACTGGCGGACATTTGCGACACGTACGCGGAGGTGCTCGCGGGTCACAAGCCGCTCAGGGAGTGGAGCGCACCAGGGACGGTTGCGATGAGCGCGGCCGTCCGCCGCCAGTCACGGTCGGGAGATTCTGGAGACGCGCGCGCGTGGGCATTCGCGGCGCTGCTGAGACTCACCCCCCGCTGGCTTACGGGCGGCTACATCAAGGCGGACGAGGAAACAGCCATACGCTATTACCTCCACCTGCTCGACGAAATAGACAAGCCGACGCTCGAGTACCTCACAAGGAAAGACCCGGCACTCGAGAAAATCGGTGACGGGATATACATCATGTCAAGGCTTCTGCTGCCGGCGGTGTCAAGGGGGATCGAACAAGGGGAAGCTTTGCGGGCGAGGGCGCGGGCGTCCGCGGCGTGCATCGCGGCGCTGCGGTACAGAAACGAGACGGGCAGATGGCCGGCAAATCTCGATGAGCTCGTGCCGAAATACCTTGTCAGGACGCCCGCGGATCCCTTCAGCGCGAAGCCGCTCAGGTACGCGGTGCTCGAAGACGGCGTCATGATTTACTCGGTGGGCCCGAACGGCGTTGACGACGGGGGGAAGCCCGTGCTCGTCAGACCCACCGAAGCGCCGGCACGTTATGACGACACGGGGTTTCGCATCTGGAAATAGGCGAAGCCAGGGAAAGGCGAGACATGCGAGGATTGGGCGCGGTTGCGCGGTGGCTCAAGGAGCACTTCCCGACGCTGTGGCGCACAGCCAAGGTAGTCGTAATGCTGGCCGTGGGGCTTGCGATCCTGGCTGCGGTTGCAGCGATAGTGCTGGACATATATGGGTCGCAGAGGCTCGCGGCCGCCAAGAAGGAGGCGGCCGCAAGGGGGCTGCGCCTGTCGACGGATCAGGTCCTGGCGGATCCCGAAGCCCGGACGCCCAATATGTCGAACGCGGCCAACTACTACGAGGCGGCCTTTGCTGTACTCAGCGTAAAGGGCGTTCTCTCCCGCCAGCCGACTGTGCCCCTGGCAGGCGCGGAATCCAGCCCAGGGATGGATAGATCGGGCAAGGAAAGATTCGAAAGGGACATGAAGAGGCTCGAAGAGGACCCGAGGCTGCCCCGTCCCGAATACATGCTAAGAGACGCAAAGGAATTCCTGGCAGAACGGCAGATAGCGCTCGACCTCATTGCCGAAGGGTATGGCCTCCCGGACTCGCGGTACCACGTGCACTGGCAGGGATACAGCACGCTCATGCCACATCTGACGAAGGTGAGGGCTGCCGAGCGAATAATGGCTCTTGCGGCGTGGGTGGACGCCGAGGAAAACCGGCCTCACGAGGCGTCTGCAACAATACGCCAGGGTCTCGCGCTTGCGAGGTCGCTTCGGAACGAGCCTGCGCTCATTGCTGCGCTTGTGGAAATGGCGGGCGTAAGCATCTCATTGTCACAGGGCCTGACACGGGTAGTGGCGCGCACGCAAGTTTCCGACGAGGACCTGAAGGCGCTTCAGGCCGACATCGAGAACGACGCGGAAACGCTCTCCGTCCGCACGGCGTACGAGGGCGAATTGGCGATGTTCTGCGACTTCGTGGACTCCATCATAGACGGACGAATGACGCTGGCCGAGTCGCTATGGTCGGTGCGGAACCCCGGCGCCACCGGGGGCGTCCGACGGTGGCTCCAGAGAAGAGGCATCCTCAACCTCGCGACGACATGGCTCATCAAGGGGTACCTCAAGGCGGACGAGGCGAACGCAATAAGATGGCACGTGAGGATGTCAGAGCACTTGGACGATCCGGGCCCCGCCTTTTTGAGCGATCCCAGCCGGGAATTCGAAGAATTCAGCGGAGGGCCGTACATCCTCTCGCGCATGATGCTTCCCGCACTGTCGGGCGGTGTCGAGCAGTGCGAATTGACGCGGGCAAGGCTCCGTTCGGCCGCGGCGGTCCTTGCGGCGCTGCGGTTCAAGAGAGACACGGGCAAGTGGCCGGCGATGCTCGATGACCTCGTGCCGAAGTATCTTTCAAAGGTGCCGATTGATCCCACGACGGGGCTGCCGCTTGTGTACGTGGTGCGCGAGGACGGGATTCTCGTGTATTCCGTCGGCGAGAACGCGTCCGACGACGGCGGCAAGCCGTACCTCGTCAAGCCCGCGAGGGGGGATACCAAGGGCTACGATGACGTGGGATTCCGGTTGTTCACAGGAAAAACACAGGCCGGGAGCACCCAGTGACGACAGCGGGTAAGGTCGAGGAAGGCAAGCGCGGCTTTCGCGCGTTCGTGCGGCGTCGAGGCAAGGTGCTCCTCATCGCGGCACTGGCGCTCGTTGCGGTCGCGTCGTCGGCCGTGATTTACTCATACACGAGCGGAGCACCGGAACTCGACGAAGCTCGCAGGCAGGCGACGGAGAGGGGCCTTGCCCTGACGATGACGGAGTTCCTGAGGAGACTGCCCGATGCCCCCGAGGGGGAGAACGCGGCAGCCGTTTACGAACTGGCCGCGGCGTCCGCCGCCGGCAAGGGGATAGAACTGCCCACCGGTGTGGTGCCGCTTGTGAGCCGGAGCCTCTATCTCTCAAAACCTCCTACCGAGGAAATGGCGCGGGTGAAGGCTGACAGCGAGAGGATCCTCGCCGACCCGCGAGAGCCGGTCCCCGACTACATGCTTGCGGCGACAAAGGAATACGTCGAGGCCCGGCGCGAGGCAATTAACCTCGTGCACAAGGGCGCGGCCTTGCCCGGCGCGAAGTTTCACTTCACGTATCAGGGGTACAACACGATTCTGCCCCACCTTTCAAAAGCGAGGAGCATGACGCGCATGTTGGCGCTTGCCGCGTGGGTGGATGCGGAAGAAGGCAGGCCGCGGGAGGCCGTCGGGAAGGTTCGCGACAGCCTCGCGATGGCACGGTCGCTCAGGAACGAACCGTTCCTCGTCTCGGCGCTCGTCGAGGCGGTGTGTGTTTCGATAACGGTGTCGGTCGCGCTGCCGCGAGTGCTTACGCGCACAGATGTGCCGAACGAGGACCTCGAGGCCTTGCAGAGGGACTGCGAGAAGATAGCCGAGGAGTTCAGCATCCGACTCGGCCTTGAGGGAGAGCTTGCGGCGTTCTGCGACGCGTATGGGGACATCCGCAGCGGCCGCGTGAAGCTGCAGCAGGTCATAGACCAGTCGAGATGGTATGGGCTCCAGCAAGGTACGGGGCAAAGCGCCGGCTCGATAGTCATTGCGAAAATGCCTCATTGGCTCATCAAGGGGCAAATCGACAGTGACCAGGCCGCGGGGATGAGGTACCTGGTCGATATTAATGACCACGTTGAAGGTAGCCCCGCGGAGTTGGCACAGGTGAGAGAACGCTTCGCCGCGGAGATGGAGAACGAACGGCACCTACTTGCCTACGTGCGGTCCCGGACACTTGAGAGTGGTCCGGACACGGTTTTCGAAACGAGGGCGAGGCTCCGCTCCGCGGCTGCGGCGCTTGCGGCTCTGCGGTTTAAGAACGACACGGGGAAGTGGCCGGACACGCTCGCGACGCTTGTGCCGAAGTACCTTGACAAAGTGCCGCTCGACCCCTACGCCGACGCGCCACTGGTCTACAGGGTACTCGACGACGGGATCCTCGTATACTCCGTCGGCGTCAAGGGCAAAGACGACGGAGGCAAGCTGAGCCCCGCGCTGCCCGCCGGGGTCGGCCAGTCGAAGGATGATGACGTGGGGGTTCGGCTGTGGAAATGAGCGGTCGCGCAAGGCCCAAGTCGACGCGGAGGAACCGGTGATGTGCGATGCCGCCGGCAACGGCGAACGGGGCAGCGGACTGTCCGAGCGGCGGATGCTTCTTGCGGACGACGCGACGCGCGACAGGCGCCGACCAAGCGCAAAGATCGTGCTTATCATAGCGGCTCTTGTCACGCTGGTGGCGGCCCTCGTGACTTCGGCGGTTCTTGACAGGCGCGGTTCCGCCGACCTGGCGAGGGCCGAGGCGCAGGCACGCGCTGCGGGCGTCGCGCCTACTTACAAAGACAAGTATTACGACCAGTGGAGGGAGGTCGGCAGACTTACCGACAATGCGGCATTCTACTATGAAGCGGCATTCAGCAACCTGAGGTACGACGGAAAGATCGAGGAGAGTACGAAGGCACCGCTCGTGGGAGAATCGACGCAGATGGCGCCGGAGGACGCGCGGACGCCCCTTCCTCCCGAAATGCTTGCCGAGACGCGCAAATACCTCGAGGCAAGACGGAACGTCGTCGAGCTCATCCACATGGGAAGCGCGCTGCCGCGCTGTGTTTACTCGGTGAGATGGGACGGGTTAATGACGCTCGTGCCTCATCTTACCTACGCACGCAGGTCGGCACGCATTATCGCGCTTCAAATGTGGCTCTACGCGGAGGAGGGACGCTCGGAAGACACCGCGATGCTCACTGAAGACGGCCTTATACTTGGCAAATCACTCCTTGCGGAACCCGCGGGAATAAGCGGCAACGTCGCAATTGCGATCGAGACCTTGATCGTCGACCAGGGGCTTTCGAGGGTTCTTTCAAGGACGAGCCCGTCGAACGAAGAACTGGCCAGGGTCGAAAAGGCGTTGCTGCAGGCGGCAGAAGACGTGTCTTTACGCACGGCGTTCGCGGGCGAGGTCGCCATGGTCAGCGACCTGTACGACCGCCTGCTTGGCGGACAGGTTTATACCACTACGAAAGAGGGTCGCCTCGTGAGTGCAACCCCCGCCAGAAGGGCGTGGCTCTGGTTCGTGAGGGGTGACGTGAAGTCGAACCGCGCGAAGGCGATACGCCTTGTGCTCGAGATGGTTGAGAAGGCAGGTAACCGAGCACCAGAAGCACTCAAGGCAGACTACCGCGACGGATGGAAGGCGCGTCTTGCGGGTGTCAAGTACGTCGATTGCGGGCTCCTTGCGGAGGGCTTGGCGAAGCTACCCGTCGCCGGAGAAAAGATGCGCGCGAAACTGCGCGCCGCGGCGGCATGCGTTGCGGCGATGAGATTCCGGAACGGTACGGGCAGTTGGCCGGAGAGGCTGGAGGAACTCGTGCCTTCTTATCTCGACGCCGTGCCGCTCGACCCGTTTACAGGCAACCGTCTTCTCTACTCGGTGAAAGATGACGGGATAATCGTTTACTCAGTCGGCGAGAACTGCGTCGATGACGGGGGAAAACCAAACCTTGTGCAACCCGCCAAGGACGACAGGAAAGTGTACGACGACGTGGGGTTTCGCGTTTGGAAATAATCGGCGTCGGCGCGTGAAGGACGGGTGAAGAGAAGCATGGCAACAGGGAGGGGCGAAGACGGGAGCGATGGGCCGCGTGAGGAGCGGCGGATGTGGCCCAGGGTGAAGGCCACTCTCATCATAGCCCTTTGCGCGGCGCCAGTCATCGCGCTTCTGGCATCGGAGGTACTCGACCGCAGGGGTTCACGGGAGCTTGCCGAGGCCGAGGCACGGGCGCGCGCTCTTGGAATCCCCATCGACTACAAGGACCCATATTACACGCGCTGGACGCTTGGCAGCATGGGCGAGAACGGCGCGTTCTACTACGAGACCGCGTTCACGCTTCTTGCTTCCGACAAAGGCGCTGACGCCATGCCCGCGCTTCCGCTCATCGGGCGAAAGGGCGACGTCGACCCTGACCCACGCAAGCCCTTGCCGCCCGATAGGGTAGAACAGATGAAGGCATATCTGTCGGACAGGGCAAACATCCTTACACTCCTTCACCAGGGCGCCGAGTGTCCGACGTGCCGCTTCTCCGTGGAGTGGCGGGGAATGGGCACCTTGCTGCCCCATCTAACACGCGCCCGCCAGTCGGCGCGCATGGTCGCGCTCCAGATGTGGCTTTACGCGGAGGAAGGGCGGCCGGCTGAGGCAATTCGTCTTTCCGGGGACGCCTTTGCGCTGGCAAGGCCGCTCTTTGAAGAACCCGCGACCATCTCCGCGCTCGTCGGTTCGGCAATCGATTTGATAACCGTCGGGATAGCCGTCAGGCGAGTCCTCGCAAGGACGGAACCGATGAACGAGGACCTTCTCGTGCTGCAGCAGCGACTGATGAGAGCCGCCGGCGACGTTTCCCTTCGCGCCGCCGCGCGCGGTGAGGTGGCGTATGTCGGCGATCTCTACAGGCGCATGGCGGGCGGGCTTCCGTACCGGGACGATAAGGAGCTTCACAAGTTCACATCTGACGGCCCAGGAAGAAGAGCCTGGCTCTGGCTGCTGAGAGGAAGCGTGCAGGCGGAGAGGGCCCGAGTCCTTCATGTGATGATTGGATTCGCACAAAAAGTGGAAAACCCGGCGCCCGACATTCTGGCTAAGTCGTATTACTTCACTGACTGGAGCCCCGCTCTCGAGCCGCTGCGTTATTTCCCGTCCATCGACGAGGTGCCGAACCTCCCGAGCGCGCTTCGCCAGCATGCTTGTACGCGCGCGAAGCTTATGTCGGCAGCCGCCTGCGTGGCGGCGATGCGGTATAAGAACGACAAAGGAAAGTGGCCCACTACACTCGACGACCTTGTCCCCTCTTATATCGACACGGTGCCGACAGATCCCTTTACCGGCAAGGCTCTCATTTACAGACAGCGGGAAGGCGGCATTGTCGTCTACTCCGTGGGCCTAAACGGCACCGATGACGGCGGGTCAGGCTCAGACCTGTCGCTTGGGGAGCATTACGACGAAGCGCATGACGACGTGGGGTTTCGCGTCTGGAAGTAACTTGAGGCCATCAGGCCGCGCCGGTCTCCCCGCCGCGCGAACGCTCAGCCGTCCGCTTTCCTTGACCCCATGGGCGTGACGGTCATAATGTGTGCCAACAAAATCTCCGTGGAGAGTGCTAATGCGTTCTTACACAGACGAAGAGATTAGGAGGGTCACGTCGGCGTACGATTTTTCGGGGACGCTGACACAGGGGATCAACGCGCAACCGATTATGCGGCGGTATCTCGCTCGCGAGGTTGTGACGCCGGAAGACTACTTAGAGGCCGCGGCGCGCATGGCGGTCAAATATCGCTTCGCGGCGTTCGCCGGCTGGCCGTTTCAATTGGAGTGGATGAAGAAGTACATCACGGGCCCCTACCCCAGAAAGCAGATGGTCGTGAACTTTCCGTACGGCACGGACCCGCTCGAACTGGCGCTCGCCGAGATGAAGTGGGGCCTCGACAGCGGCGCCGAGGAGATCGACTCGGTCGTGCCGCTGCAGTTCAGCCAGGCAGGCGACTTCGCCGCGATAGAAAGGTACGCGAAGGCGCTTCAGGACGCCGCGCGGCCGTACGGCGTCCAGGTGAAATCGATTATCCGCATCGGCGACCTCATGCGCACCGAAGACGAAGTACGCACGCTCTCAAAGGTCATAGGCGCGTCGAAGGCCGTCGCGAACGCCGGAGGGGCATTTGTCAAGACATGCACGGGATTCGACGACGGGAAGGCGACGGTGCGTGTCATCGCGACAATAAAGGAGGCGGTCGCGGGGACGCGCACGAAGGTCAAGGCGTCGGGCGGCATCACGTGCATCGGCGACGCGCTGACGTTACTTGACGCGGGCGCCGACCGGCTTGCGGGGAAATGGCCGCTCGTGGCGGAACTGGAGTCTCTGGGCGTATGAGCACACGATCCCGGCACCGACGCAGAGGCACCACGGGAAATAAAGCGGGCGAACATGGATTTCGGCGGTACGCGATGGAAAGGGCGTGAATGGATTCGGCCGAAAAGGCGGAGCGCCTCCTGAGGGACTGGAAGGGGGAGGCGTACTCGTTCGGGTGCGGCGTACTTGGCGAGACGGGGGCGCTTGCCGCAAGGTACGGAAAGCGGGCGCTTGTCGTCGCAAACCGTTCGGCGTGGCTTTCGCCGATTGTCGAGCGCGTGAGGGAGTCGCTTTCTATCTTAGGGCTTAAGGTCATCGGCGATTGCGTCGGCGCGCGCCCCAATACGCCGCGCGAGGACGTGTACGCGATAGAGGACGCAATCGAGTCCGCCCGGCCGGAAGTAATCGTCGCCATCGGGGCGGGGTCGACGCTTGACGCGACGAAGGCCGCGGCGGCAATCGCGGCGGCCGCGCCGGGAAGCCACAATGTCGAAGCGCTCTTCGGCGCCGGCAAGGTCTCCCAGGCGCTTGGCGGCAAGAGGGTCACGCCGCTTGTAGCGGTGGAGACAGCGGCGTCGTCAGGGTCGCATCTCACGAAGTACTCAAATGTCAGCGACGTCGCGGCCGGCCAGAAGAAACTCATTATCGACGAGAGAATCGTGCCACCGGCGGCGGTGTTTGACTACGCTGTCACGGCGTCGTCGCCGCACGAACTCACGCTCGACGGGGCGTTCGACGGCATGAGCCACTGCCTCGAGGTATATTACGGGGCAAAGGGGCCGGCGCTCGACAAGGTGGAAGAGATTGCCCTGACGGGAATCGAACTCATCATCTCGTCGGTGCGCGCGGCCGTCACCATTCCGCATAATCTCGAGGCGCGGCACCGGCTCGGCCTCGGCACGGACCTGGGCGGTTATGCGATAATGGCAGGCAGCACCTCCGGCGGGCACCTGACGAGTTTCAGCCTCGTAGACGTGACGACTCACGGGCGCGCAACGTCGATCATGAACCCCTATTACACGGTCCTTTTCGCGGAGGCCATCGAAAGGCAACTGCGGCACGTCGCTCTCATTTACGAGCGCGCGGGGGCCTTGAAGGCGGACGTGTCGAAACTCGAGGGCCGCGACCTCGGCATTGCCGTCGCCGAGGCGATGATCGCATTTGCAGCAGGGCTCGGAGCGCCAACTTCTCTCAGGCAACTCGACGGATTTTCCGAGGCGCACATCGAGCGGGCGCTCGCGGCCGCGAAGGACCCCACCCTTTCGTCGAAACTGCAGGCGATGCCCATCCCCATGGACGCCGCGATGATCGACAAGTACATGCGGGCACTTCTCGAAGCGGCCGCAGCGGGAGACTTGACGCAGGTTCTCACCTTGTCCTGATGGCGGCGGCGGGTCCTCGTGAGGCGTTCAAACCGCGGGATTTCCCCAACTCGGCGCGCAATTCCATGGGTTTCTCGCCCTTTTTCGGGATTTTGCGGTCAAGAATTACTAAACGGCGGAACTCCTTAGCGCGAGCCTTGTCTCGACGAGTGCAGTTTTGAATCAGGGCGCTTTGGCCCGGCGTGCGGCTGCGGCAAGTGAGTTTTCTGCAAGGAGGACGAAATGGCAGAGGCTGAACTCAAGAAGGAATTGGATGACATCAAGTCCGACCTGCGGCAACTCAGGTCCGACTTCGTCGGGCTGGTAAAGACCTTGAAGGACGAGGCGGGCGAGAGGGCCGCAAGCGCCGCGTCCGAGGTGAAAGAACGCATGGGCGAAAAGCTTTCCGAGGCGAGGGAGTACGGGGAAAAGGTGGGCAAGCAGCTCCAGACGACGATAGAAGAAAAACCCCTCGCGAGCGTCCTCGTGGCCTTCGGCGTCGGGTTTCTCATGGGAAAACTCATGGACCGGAGATGACGCGTGAAGGCACTCACGGAGTACATCATATCCTTGAAGAACCTCGTCAGGGCTGAGGTCGACTCCGTCCGGCACGACTTCTTCCGGACGGCGGTCGCCCTCGTGATAGTGACTCTTGTGGGATTGTTCTGCCTCGCGGCCATCGGTCTCATCTTTCTTGCGCTGTTTCTTTACCTTGCAGGTTTCATGGCGCCCGCGCCTGCGGTCCTCATAACCGGCATCGTCGCGCTCGTCTTCGCGGTGCTCCTGGTGGAAATCGCAGTATGGCTCGCCCGATGACCACGGCGGAGGCTGAGGCGAATCTCCGGGAAGCATCCGACCGCCTCGGCAAGGAGCTATTCGGCGAGGTCTTCAGCAACCCTCTTCTTGCCGTGGGTGCGGCTTTGGCCGCGGGCGTTGTCTTCGGGTCATCAGGGGCCGCGCGCGGCTTCATCAGCGGGTTAGTGCGCAAGACCCTCGACTCAAAAGCCCTGGTCGATGCGCTTTTGGCCTGCTTTTGCTCGGGGCACGACGACAAGAGACCATGAGACAGCACGTCTCGGCACCCTTCTCAAACGCGCTTTGAAGCGCTCTTTCGCGGGGGGCAGTGCAAATCAGACGAGGTCGATAGGAGGCAAGTCCTCCTGGGCGGCTTGGGCCTTTTTCGGCTCCGGCGTGGCTTCGAGCGACTGAGGCCCCTTACCCTCAGAGCCGGGCGTCAGGAGGATGCGCTGCAAGGGCACGCCGGGAACCATGGGTACACTCGACGCGGTGCCAATGGGGATGACCGTGCGCGGCCGGTCCTCGCGCTTCACGCTGATGCCCACCACCTCGAGGAGCGTCTTTTCGCCGGCGCCGGGTTTCACAAGGGCCGCGAGGAGCAGGGCCGCCGCGACGCCGGCGCCTACGAGCATTCCGGAGACGTGGCCGATGTGGGCGACGTTGTCGCGCGGGCCGATGACGCCGATTACGTCGAGCGCGAGGTAGATGAGAAGCACCCAGACGGCGCTCAGGTGGAACACGACCGGGCGGTAGAAGATGATGGTGAAGATCGATATCTCGTTCAGGGGATAGAGAACAGCGAACATGCCCGCCACGCCCATCACCGCGCCTGATGCGCCGACAAGCATCAGCCCCGAGCCCGGCAGCATGTACCATGCGGCGCCCGTAATCACCGCGAAGGCGAGATACAGGCCGACGTACAGGGCGTGGCCGATCTTGGCGTTTACGGCATTGCCGAAGACGAAGAGAAACACCATGTTGCCCACGAGGTGCATAAGCCCGCCGTGGCAGAAGGCATAGGTGAGGAGTTGGTAGGAATGGAACCCCAAGCCTTCCAGGTCCTCAGGGGTGATGACGACGACGCCGGCCCGGGCATTCAGTTCCTCGACCGCGCTCGCGAGGTTCCGGTCACTCCAAAGGGCGAGGCGTACCCCTGATTCGTCGGGCAACCCCCAAAGGACGAGGAGGCTTGCAGCGACGGTCACGCCGATGATGACCCAGTTGGCCACGGGCCAGCGCGACATCATCACGTCGGCCTTATATGGAATCACCGTTATACCTCCTGCGCCGAAACGCGGCCCGGATTAGCACCCTTTTACCAGAAGCGATTCTTCCTGGCAAGACCGATTATTCGCCCGGCCGGCAGGCACATTTCGTCTTCCTTCGGCCTTGGATGTGGGCTAATACACTGAGGGAGAGCCGTTTCGGATTCGGGGCGGCGATGCGGCGGTTCGCCCGGCGGTGGGCATTGAGGCCGCTCGAAGGCGCCCGGCCAGACGAGGAGCCGACGCAGGACTGACGCTTCGCGCGAGCGACCCCTGAGGCCGCTGCCGGCAGGCCATCGAGATTTGACGCCAGAGCCCGGTGCGATTGGGCACCGGCTCGTCCTGCCGGAAGTTTTTTTTCAGCAAATCCGGATTTTCCCGTTGACGGCGTGCCATGAAGGGGTACTATGTAATAAGTAGTACGTATTACGTAGGAGCTCGAATGAACGTTTGGATAACCCAGTTGCGCAAGGGCCTCCTCGAGTTCTGCATCCTGAACCTCCTCTCCAAAGGCGAGAAGTACGGCTACGAGATCGTTCAGGAACTCGAGGCCGTCGAGGCGTTGGCCGTTCCTGAAAGCACCGTCTACCCCATCCTTGCGCGCCTTTCAAACGACGGGTATCTCAAGGTGCGGGTGGTCCCCTCTCCCCAGGGGCCGCCGCGACGCTATTTTGCGCTCACGGTTATCGGGAGGCACCGGGTGAGCGAGATGAACGATTACTGGGACGAACTCAACGGTTCGATTGACCGGCTGAGGCAGATTTCCAAGGGAGAAGGTAATGACTGACGAGAAGGAAATCCGGAATGCGATTGGGCGGTACCTGGAGAAGATCGCAGCCGAACTCGGCGATGTCCCCGCGCAGGACAAGGACGCCATCCTCACGGACGTCGAGGCGCATATCTACGAAGCGCTTAAGCAACGCGCGGGCGAAGACGCGACGCTTGGCGACCTCGAGGCGGTGCTTGCGCAGATGGCGCCGCCTTCTTCATATGCGACAAACGGGGCGGGGGACGGGTGCGCGGCCGAAACGCGCCCGCGATTCGCGAAGTTGCCGATCATAGCGGCGTGCCTGGCTCCGTTCGGGTTCATCATGATTCTCTCCGGGATGAGCAACGGAATGAACCCTTGGCCCGCATCAGCCTCGTGGATCTGGTATATCGTTCTGCCGCTTGGTGTGGCGTCCCCTTTCGCCGTGACAGTCCTTGGGTTCTTGAGCATATCTAAGATACGAGCGTCGAAAGGGAGACTCATAGGCATGCCTTTGGCTGTGGCTGCGACGATTTTCTACCCCATAGTGATCTCCAATGCGGCACTGGCCGCCGTATTTGAGCCAATGGGGCGCAGGGCGCTGGCCATTTTCATTGTCATAATGATTCCGTGCGACATCGCGCTCGCTATCTATGTGCGGCGACGGGCGACGAGGCCGCTTAAGCCGGGGGAATTCGCGTAAATGCGCCTGCGTCTTCAAGTTGCGGGCAGAGTCGCCAGCGCGCAGACCCAAGTGCGGCAATTAAGTTGGAGCTAAGTTGTGTGTCCCCATAATCGTGACCCCTTCTGGGAGGTCCATACCGCCCCGAGAAAAAAATGTAATATATCCTTGACATAAGGTATGGCCGCTATTACATTATGTCCGTCCTGTTAGACAAAGGAGGCCGCAATGAATGCCGAACAGAAACGGGCATGGCTTGGCGTAGGTAGCGGAGTGGCGTGCGTTGTTGCATATCTGGTCATCCTGCCTTTCCTGGGATCTCAGGTGGCCGGTGCCGCTTTCGCCATACTTGGGCTCAATGGTTTCGCGCCCCTGATCGGACGCGGTGAAAAACCGGACGAACGCGACATGAGCATCGTCCGGAATGCGACACTCGCAGGCGCCGTGGCGTCCTACATGACCTTCATCCTCGGTTGCATGGGGACGTGGTTCATTGTCTTCGCCTGGCACAGAGAGCCGCAAGTGTCCGTGCACTCGCTGCCAATGATCACATTCTGGGCCGTGCTCGTCGTTTACTTGGTCCGCAGTGCAGTGATCTTGGTGCTCTACAATCGCCACGTGGAGGCCGACAATGTATGAGATTACCAACTGCATCCGCCGCCTGCGATTCGAACACGGTGAGATGACTCAAGAAGAGCTGGCGCGACGCACAGGCTGCACGCGGCAGACCATCATTGCGCTGGAAGCAGGCAAGTACACGCCGTCGTTGGCATTGGCTTTCCGCATCGCTCGAGCGTTTGACCGCGGGGTGGAAGATGTCTTCGAGTTCAAATCTGATCATCCGCAATAATCGTGTTTGACATCGTGCTTGCCGTGCACGTCCGCCGGCGGGCGACGAGGCCGCTTAAGCCGGGGGAATTCGCGTGAATGCGCCTGCTTCTTCGAGTCGCGGGCAAAGTCGCCGGCGCGCGAAAGGTAAAGGAATGTCGACGGACGGTGAAACCGGGAAGCGACGCTGCACTGAAGACGGGAACGCATCAGGGAAGGGACAGGGTGTCCATTGAAACAACGCCAAGGCGAGACGGGGTTTGAGCCGTCGCACCCCTCAGAGGTGACCCAGCGCACCCAGTCCGGCACCGAGTCGCGCAGCGAGGCAGCGCGAAAATGCGGCGCGGCATCCGGCCGCTCACGCGAGAATCTGAACGCTGTTCTCATGGCGTGTTTCGGGAGCGCGGCGCGGGGGCGACTCGCCGCGCTTGGAGATATCTACGACCTCGTCGCGGGCGACCTCTACGGGTACCTGAGAGGCATCTTGGGCTCGGCGGCCGACGCTGAAGACGTGCTTCAGGAGGTCTTCGCCAAACTTGCCGCCCAAGGACCAAGGCTGGTTGGCGTCGAGAGGCCTTTGCCGTACATATTCGCCGTCGCGCGAAACGAAGCGCTCTTAGTAAAGAGACGTTCCCGGGGACATGACGGCTACACGGAGGGACCGTTACTCGAAGAGATCGCCGCGCCGGCAAGCGCGCGACCGACGATAACCGCCGCAGAAGTGGAAGAGGCGCTTCGCGCCATTCCGGTCGAATGGCGCGAGGTCGTGATACTCAAGGTCTATGAAGGTTTCACATTAGCGGAAATCGGCGAACTCACCGGGACCTCGCCGAACACAGTGGCAAGCCGCTACAGGTACGCGCTTGCCAGACTCGCTCAAAGGCTTCGCAGGCGGCCAGGGGACTGACGAGGGGATACCTTCTGAATGTCTACGTTTTCCGCGCCGTATGGCGTGGGCCAACCGCCCCCTCGCCCGCGGCGAGTTCGCGCAGCGTCACTGCGTTACTGAGTCGCGGCTGGCGCGTCTCGGCTTTTCGGCGCCGCCTTAGGCCCGCCCGCCGCCGCTACCTCCGCGACAGCCGCCCCGCCTTTTCCGCGTACTCCCGGGCGAGAGCGAGGTACAGCCGGTAGTCCTCGTAGGACACCTCCGGCGGGGTCTGATGGTCGCACCCGACTATGAGGCCGCCGCCGGCCGCCACCGGCAGAAGGCGCTCGAATTCCCTTCGCATGGCCGCCTCGCCTTTCGACATCGTCATCTTGTCGAAGGCGCCGATGAAGCGCATTTCCGGGTAGTCTCGCCGCAGGGTCGCGACGTCGACGCCGGACTGGCGTTCGAGTGGCAGTATCCCGTCGAGGCCGGCCTCGTCAAACCACCGTGCGGCCGCAGTGATATCGCCATCGGAATCGATGAAGGCGAGGATGCCGCGCGCCTTGAGCGCAGGCACGACGCGGCCGTAGTACGGCATCATGAATTCGTCGAACATCGCGCGCGAGAGCATCGGGCCGTGGTTGTAACTCATGTCCTCGGCAAAGGTCATGAAGTCCGGGACGGCCAGTTTGCACACCTCGTCGATGAGGCGGAGTTGGTGATCGGCGAGGTCGCTATTGATCCTGTGAATGAGTTCGGGGTTGTCGTAGAAGGCATAGAGGTGCCCCTCGATGCCAAGAATCTCACGTGGAAACCAGAAGAAGCCGTCGAGTGTCATCCAGATGACTTCGTCGCCCGCGGCCTGTTTGGAGGCGGCTTCGAGCCACCAGTCGCGGTCGACCACAGGCCAGGGGTAGAGATGCTCGCGGATGCGCTCGTAGTCGGCGGGCGTCTCAGCGATGCCTGCGCCGCGACGCTCGGGCTCGGGACAGGCCGGGCCGGCGGACCTGAACCACCACTGCCTGTAGACCTCGAGTCCGAAATGGCGATTGATGTCGTAGCCTTCGAGATGGGCCGGCAGGCCCTCGACCCGCCACCGCTCGATTGTCTTATCCCACCAGGGCGCCCATTCGACAACAGGCAGCCGGTCGAAGGGTTTGAAAGACATCACCGCGTGGAAACGCTCCCTCGGGGTCATGCTTTCCATCGGCCGCACCCCTATGCCGCGCCCCACTTTTCGATTGCCTCTGTTATGGCGAAGACGTTTTCGGGAGGCGTGCCGGGGATGATGGAGTTTGACGAGCCGAGGATGAGGCGCCTGTCGGCCTTCACGGCGTCGATGCAGTGCTTGCAGGCGGCGAGGACCTCGTCCTTAGTCTTATCGCGGATGAGCGCGGGCGGGACGTTGCCCCAGAAGGTGACCTTCGGGTAACGCCTCTTCAACTCGGCGAGGTCCATCCCCGCGGCCCAGTCGATCTCGCCGTAGCCGTCGCAGCCGGCCTCGTCAAACATCATGTCGGTGACGGACCAGAGATTGCCGTCGCTGCGGTAGACGTAGTAAAGCCCGAGTTTGTGGACTTCGTCCATAAGGCGCTTGAGGCGCGGCAGCATGAGAGCGCGGAAGACGGAGGGGCCGTAGAGGGGCCCGCGATTATCGGCGAAGTCGCCGCCGGCCCAGAGGATCTTGATGCCCATCTCCGCCTGGCGGCGGAGGTTTCTCTTCTGGCCTTCGACGGCGAGGTCGAGGTACGCGCCGACGAGGCCGGGGTCCGTTGCGCAGGCCATGAGCCAGGATTCGGTGAGCGGTATGGAAAGCCACGCGGAGCCGGGCACTGCTTTCGAGTCGCCGAAGTCCTCGAGGAGGCGCTTGAGGTACCATGCGCCGGGCGAGTCGTCGTCCTCCTCTTCGCCGGCATCGGCCGACTGCTTCAGTTCGGCGACATGTTTCTTCAGGTCATCGATGGTCTCGTGCTTCGCGCTCGAGTCGACCTCGCCGTAAGTCTCGCTTATAGGGTCGTAGCGGTAGATACGCCAGTCGGCATCGGGATCGCCATAGAGAAACTCGTACTCGTTGAGCCGTTTTGCAGGCTCGGACTCCATGAGCCAGGGCCTGCCGATCATGTCAAAACCGAGCTTGGTGCGAAGCTCGGCGTTGTCGGCGTACGCGCGTTCGATGACCTCGCGATGGGCCGCCTTGCCGCCTTTCACCCATGCCTTGGCCTCTTCGTAGTGAAGCGATGTTCCGCCCGTGAGTGCGGGGCGGCCGAGGATGGCGCTTGCGACGGAAGAGTAGATGGACTGCTCGTAGCGGCCGACGCGGTCGGGCTTCTTGCCCGCGAAGATGGCCTCTATCCGTTCCTTTGAAGTCAAGTCCTGCTCCGAAAACCTGTCACGGGTGTTCCGCGGCTATTCGTCGGCCGGCACGAGCGTCTTTTCGGCCGGCGGGTGCGCGGCGGGCGCGCCCGACGGCTGAGCGCCCTCCTGGCCGGAAGACGGGCCGGCGGCGGGCAGAGGAACGGCGGCTGGGGGCTTTTCACCAGGCGACGAGCCTGCGGTCGATGCCGGCTTTGGCGCCTCGAGCGCCTGCCTGATTTCGGCTGCCCAGCGGCCGGCACGATCCTTTGCTGAACCCGCGGCGAAGGCCGCGAAGGCTTCGATCGTCTGCAGGTGCTCAAGGGCCGCGCCCCTCGAGCCGAACGCGGCCTGGAAGTTGCGAGGGAGAGACTCAAGGTACGCGCCGTACACCTCGTCGGAGAAAAAGACCGCGGGGCGCGCCGTAGCGAAATCGCCCTCCCATGAAATCACGTATTCCGCGGCGCAACCCTTCCACTGGAGATTCGCCACGTACTTGAAGAGGGGACCATTCGCGGCGGCGGTGATTTCCTCGCCGGTTATTCGCAGGTTGTCGAGCTGGATCGCCTCGGCGAGGACGCTCGGCTTCTCGTCGGGCGCGAGTCTTATCGACAGGGCGTTCGAGAGGTACGCGAGGTCCTCTTCACTGACCATCCTGCCACCCGCCCTTGCG
>Ga0315277_10002638_pt1 | contig 24906 bp, 31 predicted proteins | sample YL17G05_15_MG_FD_203695 | JGI IMG/M metagenome (GOLD analysis project Ga0315277, IMG submission 203695) | Sediment microbial communities from Yellowstone Lake, YNP, Wyoming, USA - YL17G05_15 | ecosystem: Environmental > Aquatic > Freshwater > Lake > Sediment | place: USA: Wyoming | collected... | reverse complement strand
GTTTCATAACATCATCAGTTGCGTATTTCGAGGTCTACTTCTTTTTGGTTATGAGCAGCTTTATTGCAACGTCAACTGTAACGCCTTTTTCATGACTTTCCACGTTAAAATGCCAATCTTTTGATTCGACATTCATGTTCTTTGCTATACTGGCCACGTTTTTCCTGAAGTCGCCAGCTGCTTTTCTAATCTGGTCTATTTTGCCTATAGCCTCATCAACTACTTCTTCTTCCTCTATTTTTTTATCTACCATATCCTTTCACCCCCTACTTCTTCATCTTTCACCGTGCGACTGCTCAGTATTTTGAGCGCTTTGTATTTAAATTTGTACTTGTATGAGGGTGCAGCAACATCTGCCAACAGCTGATTCAGAAGAGTATTTCCTGATTGAAGATGAAGAGAGCGCGCGCTAAAAGCTGGATATACATAGTATTGACGGAACCATAACAAAATACTCCAAAACCTAATCGTTCTGTATTTTCCCTGATCGGTGACATCCTGCCAACAGCAAATGCTTTGTTGTGTGTGTGGGTAAAGTTCTATCCAACCAACTTGTGTAGACTGATAGGATGTGATTCTGAGTGCCAGAGAAGTCGGAGAGCGGCTAGTAGAGCAACCAGAACAAGACTAAATAGCAATCCTTTCTGTTATTTCACGTTCCTCAAAGATAGACAGTGTTGGTTTTCCGCCGCTTAGTTCTACGACCGTGTTATGGACAGGTGAGTCTGCGACCCAACAGCCGGAGTTCACGACGTTCTCAGCTTCGTTTATGAACGGGTGATGCGTGTGGCCGAAGACCAGTATTTCTCCGTTCTTAACTGTTGAGCATGCACGGTGCTCGACATCTCCCAGGATTTTGGATAATCGTGTTTCCGGTGGCTGTGTTACTCCCCCGATGACGTCTGCAAGGTCCTCTATCTTATCGTACATAACATGGCACAGGGCTTCCATAAATGCGGTTTTCTGGTGGGGGTCAAATTCGTAACCATGACATATCGTGTAAGTGTGGTCTCCATCTGTAAACTTCAAGTTCTTCGCAAAACTGATCGGGTAAGAATGACGTCGTATGTTGAGGACATGGTAATCATGGTTTCCTGCGACGTAATGTACTCTCATCTTCTGCTTCAGACTGATAATCTTCTGCACGATGTCCCAGTTTTCCAGAAATACTCCAGCGGCGTCTCGTCTCCACATGTCCACGATGTCTCCCAGCAGGACTAGGTCGGTGGTTTCCGTATCAGACTGTAGACTGTCGAGAAACCTGTTGAACGAGTCTTTATCCGCATTCTTGTAGCCCAGATGGATGTCCGATACTATGATGAGTTTCAGAGGCTTAGCATTAGCAGCTGAAAATGAGCCGCCCTGTTTCTCGCTCGCTTCACCGAGAGTATCCATAGAGTAAACCGTCATTAGCTTAACCTCAAAAATGGAATTACATATGAATAGCGGCGATAAGCCCAACTATAAACAGAGTTTTTGACATACCCATGCTTTTCCCTTCGGTCATCTTATCACCTAATTCTTAACCTTTTATTGATTGAATTAGCAGATATGATTTGCGGAAAGCGCGCTTTTTTGACGACGAAGTTTTTTGTAACAAAGTGTAACTTGAAGCTCCTTATGGCAATGTTGGAAAGTCAATGAAATATGACGAGTGGCTTAGCGCGCAAAACAATTGGGAACCAAGATGTCGACGAACCAATCCAGTGATCCCATCTGCCCCAACAACCCTGGATAAGCATTGAAACCTATAGCGCGGGCGGCAGAAATCCGCGCGTCAGGTTGCCCTTATGTAGGGTGCACGTTTTTGGAAAGTTTCTGTAAGTATTCCTTTGGCAAGCTGTAATTTTAAGTGAATTTCTGGCGAGCAGCTCGCTAATGTAGACACTGATGCATTAAACTGCATATGGGTCATGGCCATTTCTCATTCTCGAAATTGACTTTGAAGAATAGATTCTAAGCACGATGAAGGCAGTTAAGAATACTACCAAGATTCCTGCCGCCAAGTAGGGAAGATTGCTTGTGAATGTAGTAATTGAACTAGGGTTGAGGTAGGCTCCAAGCCCAGCCCCAAACGCGATCAGGAAATTCGAGAGAAAGAATGATAGTTTCCACAGCATCGGCGGTGCCCGAGAAGCTTTTTTCGCCTCTATGTGCCTCTTTATTTCACCTACGACCAAAACTAGAGAAATGCCCAAAACACCGATTAGCAAAGGACCAATAAAGTTGAAGCTAAAGTGGGGGTGGTAAAAATCGATGAAAGTCTTAACCCCAAACACAGACAGGAGAGTCAAAAACAGGATGAGCGCAGTTGAACCGACAAAAATTCCTATATCCAGGATACCGCCAGAATAGAAGGGACCGTAAATCCTTCGCCAAGGCCTGAGAGTAAAATCTTTCATGTCCTCAGCGGTTTTTCTGGTGAGCTCAACTGGGTCGTTTTGATACATATATACCTTAGTTTTGATATCGAACGCAATTTTTTTACCTTCGTGATCATACCTAGCTTTCCTCACTAGCCTTGAAAAAGGATAAAGCCACTCCACCCCACGATCTTTTGCTGTGTTGATGGCATCAAGAAGAGTATGACAGAAGGCACCTATTGCAAGGTAAGGATTAATCAGAAAAAGGATCCCAATGAAAACGAAGTTGTGGTATAGCGCCCGATGGAGTTGATGGTCGCGGAAGTAATCTTTGCTGAAAAAACCATACTCCCTATCCATATCAGGGAGGACTGACCCGAGGGCAACAAGCAAAATGATGTCCCACCTCCCAAAGAAAAGAGCTCCGATTAGCGCACCAAACATTATGTGCGTAGGAAGATTCATGTAAATTACCTACTCCCGATTCGTCAAGGACCTCAATTTGAGAAAGTCCAAGATTCTGCTCACCTTAGCCACGCGAATCTAAGCAATTGTACGCTGCAACTCTATATATTATTTTTGCGCGCGCGCCGACGTGGGGAAACACGCAGCTCGGATTACGCTGCAGTTAAAGTGCCGTGGGCCGGCGAATGGTTGCCATACACTTCGGACAAGGCTCAAGTGGAGGGGCTCTTGCCGTGGCCGCTGAAGCGATTACTTGGGAGCTTTAGGAGCGTCGGGAGCGTTGGCATATCCGGTTGAAAAAGGTGCTTGGAATCTGCCCACGTTCTCTCTGATGATGCCATACCCCTTTTCTGCAAGGGAGGTTGGTAACTTGCCCAACTCTAGTGGTTCTCCATCGCGCTTGAGCGTAAGTTTGATTGTTGATCTCATTATTCCCTTGTCCAACGTTACACCCGCGATGTCCGAGTAACTGTAATCAGTGTAATCCTTCTTCAATCTGAGCGCGTGGGGGTGTCGCAGAATTATCCGTTCGTTCGTAATGATTAAGGAGTCGATGTTGATCTGAGGATGGTAGATTTTCTCCTTAATATACAGCTCAACCTTTTCGTTCGGACCAAGTATGTTCTTTATGTCATCAGGCGTAGCCATGACTATCAACCTACTTAGATGAGCATTCTTAGCTGCACTATTAGTAGCCGCTTAGAGGATAAATAATTATGTGTTGGGAGGCTGCAGTGACAAGAGGCGGTTAATTTTTGTTTCTTTTCTTTTTTGCAGCGCGCGTGTAAACGGACAATACGATTTGACTGGCATACTCTTCACCTAGAAGTGATTCATGATAAAATCCCTAACGGTTCTATGACTAGCCATGAGTTCAACGATTTTTTTTGTAGCTTTGGTTATCTGCACATCAAACAGTCTTGTTATGACCAACGTCAACACAAACACAAATATGCCGAATTCAAACATCCCAATAGCGTCTATTGAGCCAACGTACCATATGAAAAGGAATGTGACGGCCGCACCTATCTCTCCCATGAGGAAGGATCTTATGATGAAATAAAGTCTCTGCACCCACGTAGAAAACAACAGAACCTTGATCACTGCTCTTCTCTCGATGTCACTTTCAGCTCCACTGCTTTGCTTTGTAACACTTCCTATCTGTTGCAGTACCCTTTTTGCGTAATGAACGTCTGATAAACGCAACATCATTCTTGCATAATGAGCATCTGATAAATCCTTGGAACTTGCGCTTTCAAGCTCTAACAAAATCCTTTGTGCTATTTCGTCTATTTCAGCATCTACTCTTTCTATTTTAGCATCTTTAGTTACCATTATCCCACCCGAATATTCTAAGTATTTTGGTTACCAAGTCATTTAATATGATTTTTGCCTGCTCTGCAGTTAAAACGATTCTTATGTCTATTCTGTAATGAAACTTGCCAGTCCTTACGGTTCTTGTACGGTATTCATCAATTGATCCTTCGGTTTTCAATGCCCTCAATGCTCTCTCTAGAAAGTATGAGACAAAAACAAGAACGAACCGTTCAAAGATAGAGTATGGCAAGGTATGGCTTTTTCCAGCCTGCAGCAGAAATAACAGAGTACATTTTAGTAGTTCATATGGGCGTTAGGTATTATGTTGGAAAAGGACTAAAACATTCCCGTTTGTTTTTCCAAAAGTTCAGAACCTTGTCTATAGGTATATTTCTCACGCCTACGGAATGGACAACAAAAAAGGCAAAGAGAAAACCAGCACTAAGAATGAAGACTGAAAGTATGAAAAATGAAGACTGCAAATTTAAAGTATTGTTTGTATGTACTGGTAATGGATATCGTAGTCCAATATGTGAAGCACTTCTCAAAAAACTTAGACCAGATTTGGAAGTGGATTCTGCAGGGACAAAAATTACAGGTAAAATCACAAAAGAAGCAAGAGAATACTTGATGTCAGAAGATGCTATACAGTATCTTAAGAAGACACCTGAAAGCATTGACAACAAACAATTGGAGCAGTATGATATTATTATTGCTATGGAACAGAGGCACAGAGACTCAGTCTTAAAGAAATGTCCTGAATGCAAAAATAAAGTAGTTGTTTGGGATGTTCGAGACAAGATTCCCTTTTTGCATAGACGAACCGAGAAGATTAACAATCAGATGAAAAAGAATGTCACCGAATATGCAGGGTCATTAGCATAAGACTCACACGATCGATCGATAGTCGGTAGTCATTTGTTAATCAAAAAAACGGTTGGAAATCTCCAAGTCGGCTTGGTTGATTGCTATTTTTTCTGCGCATAGATGGACTCTGTCTTGCAACCTATTCTTCTCCCTTCATGGATTAAATACGCGTACATGGTGTAGTACCCTGTTTCCTTTGGTGTAAACTCAGCGGAGTAGCGGGCTTCCTCTCCAACGGAAAGTTCCTTTATATTCATTTTGGCCTGCTCTTCAAGCTTTCCTGAGGGGGGTTCCACCCAGAATTCCAGTTTGAGACCTGCACTTTTTTCCAAGCCCTTAATGGTTGCCTCGGCTTCGAGGGCCTTTCCAATTGCCGCATACGGGTTTGAAAGCACTAGTAAACGTTCGATTTCTGCTTTTTCCTCGCTTACATGGATATGCATCCAACCGGATTCCCACCAGAAGAAGTCTCCACCAAACTTACGTCCAGTGATAGTGGCGTATACATCAGCTGATCCGTATGCGTTAACCCGGAAAACCAATTCTTTCTCTTCATTTGGCTTAAGCTCTGTGAGATAGTGTCCTTGATAGATGTAGGGAAGAGAAAGATAGAAGGTGTCTAAAGAGTGCAATTGCACGTCAAGTTTCTTAAGGGTTTCCTTTCCTATGTTTTTCAGTTTCAATGTTAACCATTGTATTCCTTTGTCTATCTCCGTAGGATTGAATTCATACTCAATAGGGTGCTTATATCTCAACACTTTTTTCACCTCCTTTCATCTTGCAAATTTACTCCACTCGCGCGCGGGAGATATCTCCATTCTGTTGAGACGGCAAAGCCGATGTGTTACCTGAAGCCGAAGACTAAGACAAAAAAAGAGGGTTTTGGTATAGGTTTTGGCATAAATTACAGTCTGTGAACGCTATCTTTTGTCTCCACTCAAGATATGCCTTCCAGTCAAAAGCCGATATACTACTACAATCACGGCAATCACAAGCAGTATATGTATCAATTCGCCTAAGCCAGCAAAGAAACCCAGTGCCCACAATATCACGAGAATGATAACAATCGCCCAAAACATGTCCATAGCAAATCCCCAACTAAGTTTCAACTACTGGTTTCAAGTACGCGTGAAGTTCTGCTTTTGGGACCCTTATGTTTAGCCCTTTGTCTGTCCAGCGTGCAATCCCACTCTCTAGAGCTGAAGTGTCCAACATGTTTCGCACTCCACCTTTCTTTGCGCCAAGCACTGATTCAGCTGCATCCTTGGTCAATTCGACTTCAAGATGAGTTACTTTCCAACTTTCTGGACTTATTCCGATTTCTTTGACTTTGCCTATTTTCTCGTCTCCAGCATAGACATCTTTGTCCATAAACTCTTTGCTTTTCATCCTTATTTTTCCCCGCTTTTTGAAAATACGTTATTTGAAGCACATATTTTAAGCTTTTTGGCTTAGGTGCTCCTGATAGAATGCCTAGAAGATGAACCGTGTCATGCAATCAGACGACATCGAAAGAAATGTAGCGCGCATCTGTTCTTTTCTTCTGAAGAGCATATATCCATTGTGAGAGCAGATGTACTCGAAGCCTACCGCTATCAGCTTCTGGGCTTCTACGCTACTTGCTACAATACTCGTCTCCTTCAAACTCTAGAATTTGAACGTAGTCTATGCCGATCTTAACTAGATATTGCCAAACGAGCCGTTTCAACAATAATGCGCAGTAATGTCACAAAATGTGTTTCACACGCTGAACAAAAGGCCTTGCAGGAATTTATTGGATTTGTAATCATCCAAAAAAACGAAGTCTAGCGCGTGCTAAGTCACAGTGATTGATGATAGAAGGTTTCCTATCACATAAGGGATCACTGTAGCGACGATTCCTGCAACAACCATTTCAATCCCTGACACCAGCTTGTTCTTCCTAGTGAAAGCTGTTTTCCACACTCCTATCGCAAACAAGGCAACGAAGGTAACAACGATGGCTGCAATAAAACCTATTCTAGTATTTTGCGTAACAAGTAAAGGAGCAAGCGGAACGAGACCTCCGACCGTTTCAGCAACCATCATGATTAGGGCCACTTTCAATGGGTGCACAAAGCGTTCCCTAACGATCCCAAGTTCCTCCTTAGCCATGGTGTCCAACCACGCTTTCTTATCTGAGGTTATGCGGTTATCGATAACGGACAGTTCATTCTCCGTAAATGGTGCTTTCTTCATGTAGATTTGACGCACTTCTTCGCGTTCGACTGGTGAATTGTCTTGGATCTCAAGACTCTCGCGGTTAATCTCGGCTTCAAAGTACTCTACTTCCGATTTGGAAGAGATGTAGTCACCTATCGCCACAGAGATCGCGCCTGCAATAACGGCAGCTAGACCAGCCAACAGTATCTGTCCACGTTGGAGTGAACCTCCAATGACTCCTGCCAGCACAGCGAGAATTGCGATAGAATTGTCTTGGAATCCAAACACTATTTCTTTGACGCCGAGTTTCTTGTGCCAGCGCTCGCCTTTTTCAAGATTTTGTTTTGCGATTTTCTGCACATTTTCTGTTTGCAATCGCTTCTCCTCAGTGATAGCCGAAACTCGCACTTTTATAAGCCTTTTTGCAACATTGGAATCGGTTGCCTAGAAGAGTATATCTGCTGACGATTGGAATTGTTGTAGCGCATGCTTCGTGAATTGGTTTGCCCATTCTCACGAAGAACACGGTAAGTCGACAGTCGTTCATGTTTCTTGCCACTCTTAAAGGAAGTATAAGGTGATGAGAGTAACTCCAACACCAGCTCGTATAACTCTTATTAGATGTTCTTGAAGTGTCTGCTTGCGGTATTCGAATATGCTGTAGAGTCCATCAATGACTAACCATATGCCAAGTCCCACGATAACTATCGCAAATTCCATGTTCTTACCTCGGGTGGACTATACCTAGCATTTGCTGTAGAGTTATTTATGTAAATAGTTGTCTAAGATCCGTATTTTGAGTCGTTTCATTTGCATTACTGCTTATTAGCGCGCGCGCTTGAAATAGACTAATGGTGAAAAATCATGGCAAAAATAACTTTTGTTGGGGGTGTCTGTGACCAAAAGAAGGCAGGTGAAGTTGTTACTATCACAGTGACTCTTCCTAGTGGAGATACAATGCATGTCGCAGCTGCAACTTTAGAAGACAGGACCTATTCTGTTGTTCAAGAATTCATTGCTGAAGGAGATTATAGTGCAGTTGCAAATGTCGAAACTGATCTTACCACGAGTGATGTAGTTTGCTTCACAGTGACAAAGGCACTGACAGAAAGGATAGTGACTCTAAATCTGCGAAGGAAGGTAAGAAACAGAAAGGGAAAAGCGAAAAACAGAAAGAAGGACAAGAGCCATTAGCGCGCGCCAAGAGAGTGTGGGGTAGGAGTATTGGAGGGTTTAGGTTAGTGTTTTTGGGGCTTCGATCTTCCAGCGCGTGCTACAAAAGTCCTTGAGAAAACCCCCTCTAAGAAATCGGCTAGTCAAGGCGCGAGCTTCCTTCACTCTCACTCCGTGTGCGTTGTATATGCGTAGGTAGGTACAGGTAGGAGTAGGAGTAGAGGAGCAGGTTGGCAAAGTGAGTGATTGATAGTTTTAGTGATTGGTAGAGTGTGTGACCGCAGAAGTGGTTGGTTGGGGTAAAGTTTTATCCCAAAACCCCAAAACCCCTAAATAGACGAAATTCTGAACACAATTATGGGGATCCGATGAAGAACCCTGATTTGTGTAGCACGCGCGATTTGTGTGAACACAGAAGAGGGCGACACGACATCATCATGTCCATTCTAGCAACTGCTCAGAAAGGAGCAATAAAATCCAAGATTGTCGAGAAGGCGAACCTGAACACAGCCCAAGCCAACGCTTACCTCACCGAACTTGAATCACGGAATTTTCTGTCAAAGCATAGAATGCCAGGGAAAAAGTCAATTGTCTGGAAAACGACAAGCAAAGGACTTACTGTTATTGAGGCATGTCAAAAATGCGCGCGCTTGGCTGACAAACCCACTTAGATGCACCCGCGCGCGCTATCAGTCACAAAAACTTGTACACAGTCCTTGGTGGGTAAATTGAAAATCATTTTGGCGCGCGCGCTAAGTAAGGCGGGTTAGCGGAAAAGCTAGACTGCGCATGGTTTTCTGTGATAGTCGAGTTTATATGTGTTAAGAACGTCCTAAATCCTAAGAGGTGATTGAACAAATGCAAATGCGTCGTGGGCGTGCGGGTAGTATCAGCGGATGGCTAATTTCTGCTATTGTCGTAGTAGTATTGATAATAGTGCTTGTCGTTGTCCTCAGAGTACTTATTCACTTGTTCTAAGGCAAACTGAAAGAATCCCAAGAGCGGAAAACCTAGATGAGCGCGCGCTCTACTCAAAAGAAAGACCGTAACCAATAGTAAATCATGTAGCCAAAATTTCTGAAACGTAAGAAAAGACGAAACTTCGTTTTACCCAATCGTTTTTTGAATCCCACGGGCACCTCAATGCATTTCAGCCCAACGTCCAATGTCAACACGAAAATCTCCATTTCTATCTCGAATCCCTTAGCTTTCAACCTTGGGTAAAGAGTTTCAACCGCTTTCCTGCTGAATGCCCAATAGCCTGTTTGCACATCTGTAAAAATTCTTAGGAATCGCAACCCAAGAAACAGCGACACAATGACGTTGGAAAAAATTGTAAATAGAGTCATAGCACCTTTTTCTCGTTTCCCTTTTACCCTTGAACCAAGCACAACCTCGGCCTTTTCATACTTCATAGCCTCAATCATCTTTGGCAACTCCTCAGGATCATTGCTTCCGTCGCCATCAATCATGCATAAAACGTCGTATTTACTGCTGAGAAAGAATCCCATCCCTGTCCTTACACCGCAACCCTTACCTCTCCCGAACTCCTGTTCAATCACTCTAACTCGATATTGCCTTGTCACTTCGACGGTTTCATCTGTACTGCCACCGTCCACAACCAAGACATCGATATCTTTTGGCACATCTTTTAGAACCCTTCTTATCCCTCTCTCCTCGTTTAAGGTTGGCACCATCACAAGAACGCTTCCAGTTGAACCCTCACTCACTTAAATCCCTTCAACCATAGTTCATTCATCAAGACTAATAAGGAGCTGTTGAGCGCGCGCTAGAAAAAAGATAGCGTTTACAGACTGGACCGCACGCATCTGAGGCGCACTCATTTTTTTCAACCCATGTCTAGTTTCTCAAAAACGCACGAAGTTGCAGCGTAGGCTAGGGAAAAGAAGTCAACGGAAGTTTTGTCAATGGGATGCTTTACTATTATGTCAAGTCGCGCGCGCCGCCTTATCCACGTGCACTGTCCCGTTGTTATCATTCCGTTTGGTTCCACCCGACTTCGTAGAAACATTCGCCATCTCTCTCTTGAATATCCGGCAAACGTTCTCGGCGCCGATGATCTCCTCCTTCCCAAGGTCCCATTCAGAAGGATGTAATATGAAGGGTTTCGACTGGGTGCCGCCCAAGCCGCCGTGGCTACCAATGAGCTCCTCAAATGCCGCCACCTCATCTTTCTCCGTGTCGTACATGCTTACGAGAAGGATATCAGGGACGCAGTTGAAGCTGTCCAACCTGCGCAGGTGCGCGGCGGCCCGCTTCCCGAATTTGACCAACGGGTTCTCACCCTCGATCTTATCGTCCGCGAGGTAATATTCGCCCTTCGCACCTATGACGACCGGTCCCCGCTCCTTCGAGCGGATCATGGCAAAACTCACGCCCTCATGCTGCGACAAACCCTTCACCATCTCGGGATAGGTCTCATTGATATCCTCCAAGCTTATCCGATCCGCCCATCGTGTGAAGTATATCAGGCCCACGTTTCCCGAGGCCAGCACGATTGCATCAATCTCTTTGTCCTCCTTTTTCTTTGACTCCCGAGTCACTCTATTTCTTACGTTCTGCAGAGGCACCGTCACGATCTGTCCGAAGTGGTCCTGGTTGGAGTCAAGCTCGAAATACGTCCTATGTCCCTCAGGCAGAAGCTTCTGTACAAAATCTGCCAGGGTGTGACCATAACGTTGCTTGAAAGTGGCGCCGTTGGTCTGACCGTGGTCTGAAAGGACGCAGAGGTAGTATGGGCGTTGGGCGTATGCCTTAGCCGCCTCGATTCTTTTTATGCATCTGTCCAGCTTTCTTAAAACGTAGAAAGCCTCATCGTCAGAGATGCCGCAGTGATGCGCAACCTCATCGTACCCCATGAACGTGGTATATAAGACATCCTTGTCACCCGCGATGATGTCGCCTATGACCGTGTAGGTGCTTAACTCGCGAAGGAAGACATCCGCCACCACCCTTGTGAAGTAGTATACGAGTGCGCGGTGGCGCAGTCTGGGTAGAGTATTCCTTCGCCACTGCCTAATCCTGGACCGGGCCTCCAGCACTATCTCCCAGAGGGTGTACGCGATCGTGTGGACAAGATTGAAGGAGACCGCGTAAAAAGTGTTCCACGACTGACTGTACAATTGCCTTATCTTGCTGAGCTTGCTGAAGACGAAGATGTTGTCTTTGGCGTCACCTGAATAGAGATTGGCTATAGCGCGTCCATTGGTTGCAAGCAAACCGTTCCCATCCGAGATGCGTGCCTCGATCGCCTGGGCATCGCCCATGCCGACGGTTGATATGACCTTGTTGCCTTTGGCTTTTTCCACCCATCGGAAGGCAGGGATGTCTTTGTTGTTTCCGTGCAATATGCCCGCTTGGCTTGCGCCGGTCTGGGACGAAAAATCCGTTTCCCATCCCCTTATCTTATGCGTCCCACTGCTGACCCACCCTGCCAGGGTTGGCATCGTCCCGTTCTCTATCGCTTTGCGGAGAATCGTCTCAGCTAACCCGTCGATCTCCAGAAAGATGAAGCCTGGCTTGTCCTTGTTCTCTGTTGCCTTCTCTGCGCGCCCCTTCATCTTCTTGAACACCGCACGGTAGAATGATGCATCGTCGTCGATGGCGAGTATCCCCGAGACCACGGTATTGATCAGCGCTATGTCCAAGGGGAGCAAAAGTAACCCCCACCCAGAGGCCTCAATTTCCGAAGTGAAGGAAGCCAGCAACCAGATTATTATGCCGTTCAATAGTAGCGCACTCAAGCCGAACGTTATCACAGAGCGCGCGCCCGCTAACCTCGATAAAAGGGGCCAAAGCAGTGCATTAATTAACCCAAGCCCGGCGGTCGCGATCAGCGCGACGACAAGATTGCGGGCGTAAAATCCAGTCAGAACGCCCGTAAAGAAGATACCTAAAGATGTTAAAAGCCATACAACTAGTGCGCGTGTGAAATTATCTTTTGTCATGCTCTCTTCTCTTTAGGTTGCAGATCAATTACCGTAATCTCGGGCGTGCAGTTGATGCGTATCCAGAACGCGTTTGTGCCCAAGCCTCGGTTGGTGTACTGGACCATTTCCCCCACCTGATACCTTCCGAGGGGATACTTCTTAAAACTGTCACCGCGGAAAGGGGTCCCGAACTTGGGTATCACGAACTGGCCTCCGTGGGAATGTCCGGAGAGCTGGAGGCTGAACCTCTTCGTCTCTGCGCTGATGTCGGCGAAGTCTGGCTCGTGGGCCAGCAGAATTGCTGGTCCATTGGGCGGTAGCTTCTGCAGCACCTTGTTAAGCTGGTTCTTCTTCACAGTGGTGCTGTCGACCCCTGCAATATGCAGCGCACATCCGTCTCTGGTCACCGTGTGGACATCGTTGTTCAGCTCTATTATTCTGCTTTCGCGTAGTATCGAGCGGATCCTCTTCGCTCCAAGCCAATAATCATGGTTGCCTAGCACTGCCACCGTCCCGTCTCGCGCACGTATTCCCTTGAGCGCGGGGATGAGGTCCTCGACATTCCTCCCAGAATAGGATACAAAATCCCCTGTGATCGCAACGATGTCCGGCTCCTGCTGGTTGATCAAGCCAACCACGCCCTTCAAACGATCTGCAGAGATCCATTGCCCGTAATGGATGTCACTGATGTGCACTATTCGGTAACCTTGGAAGAGGGTCGAAAGCCCAGGGATATTGATTTTAACTTTCACGACCTCGAAGTCGCCCGGGTTGAACCTCTGTCCTAGCAATTTGGAAGATCTCGACATTATCTTTTGCGCGCCTCTTCGGAGGCGGAAGGTCAAATCCTCTCTAGGATCTTCTACAGGCTTTCGCTTTCTCATTAACCAAACGCCCCCTAACAAATCGCCTAAGCGCATGTCGCTCATAATGAGCAAAGTTGATCAATATATTCTGTTTGCCCCTATCATGCTTCATGGCGCTAAAGAAGCTCAACGGCAAGAACAGCCGCGCACACGCACCCAAAGCATTTAACTGTAATTAGCGCGCTTGTTTCCATCAGAGGCGTTGTATCCCTAAAATAGAACTTCTTAAAGTAATCCTTCTGATTGTGGAAATGGTCTGTGGGGGCTACGGCAAAAATTCTATATAAGAGTTTCCGAAGTTGCTTGTAGATAAAAAGAGCCAGAATTCTGGGAGAACTGTCAATTCCACCTGAAATCGCTTGGCTAATCCCGGTTGTCCTGCCATTCATCATAGGCTTGCTGGTAGGTGCTATAGTCAAGAAAGGTTTCAAACTTCTGATAGCCGTTGTCGCACTCATCATAGTCCTCGTCGCGACAGGAATCCTCAGCGTGACCTTCACCGGCCTTTTCGATGATGCCATGAAGTTTTTGCCTAAGCTCTACGATGTGGGGCACGGATGGCTCAACGTCCTACCTTATTCTACCGTTGCATTCCTGATCGGCCTCGCGCTGGGATTTCTGTTTGCGTGAAGTTAGACGCCGCGCGCGCCTCCGAAAAGAATCTTGAGATATTTATAAATGGGAATTTAGACTATTATCTGACTAATGGGCACCGTGTTTTTCCTGAGGATCCGCCGTGGCAGAAGAATTAGATGAGCTAGTTGAGACGCATCTTTAGATTGGAGGTGAAAGAATGCCTGAAAAAAAGGAAAAGAAGGGCAAAGCTGAAGAGGCTGCAGAGAAAACCGGAGAAGCAATCGGTAAAGGCCTTAAGAAAGGTTTTGGAGTTGTGAAGGGTGTTGGGAAGGGAATAAAGGAAGGGGTTAAGGGAGAAGAAAAGAAGAAAGACTGATTTCCTTCTCAACAACAGACATAGACTTCGAACCAGCGGGCTTAGTCTTGTTCTGGCATAATCTTTAGCGCGCGCTAACTCATGCAGATGCAGAAGTTCGATAAAAAGAGAGAAAGTGTGGGTTTCTAGGTTGTGTAGTCTTTTGTTTCTGCTTTGGAAGCATTTTCCTTGACTGATGCTATTCCTTTTTGGCATGCCTCTTTTAATCCGTACCCTTGGCTTTCCGCTATGATCTCCCCATTTTGAGCTCTAAGTCTGAACCTGAATTTTCCTTCCGCATCTTTGAATATTTCAAAACGTTCTCCTGCCAATTTCACACCTCTTTCATTCTTGGTCTCAGTTTGTGAAAACTTCTATTTATGAATTTCCATCCGTCAATGTTTAAGCAATCCACTTTAGCGCGCGCTAATGTTAAACTCTGCTATTCTCCAATCTGCGACCACGCTCTGCCAAGTATGATAATCACTGGAACCAAGATGTCGACGAACCAATCCAGTGGTCCCATCTGCCCCAACAACCCCGAATTAGCCATGAAACCTATAGCGCGGGCGGCAGATTCTTTCTTTTGAAACTGATTTCAGACAAATCTTTTATATTGGTTGCGCTCATCTGAAGGGGCAAGGTGAAAACATGGGAAGTTTATGGCTGGGAGCTTTCGTTGGCTTTCTCATAACACTGGTTCTTGGCTGGGTGTTTCCAGGAATTGGACACCTGATAGGCGGGTTCATTGGTGGGTTCGTGGCAGGGCTCATAGCTGGAGGGATGGGTAAAGGAGCGTTAGCCGGTTTCCTCGCGGGAATATTCGGCGGGATCATCGTCGCAGTACTACTAGTAGCAGGTTTAACGGTGGCAGGTGGAGTAGCGGGTGGGGCGCAAGGCGGAGTTTTTGGGTTCCTGTCAGGAGTAGCCCTTGGAATCGCAGTGATTATCTTGGCTGCCTTCGGCGCGATCGCCTCAACGATAGGCGGATTAATAGGCGGATTGCTCACAAGATAGAAAATTCCCCCATTTTATCTATTCAGAAGAGCGCACTTATTCACCCATCATTCATGTTGGAAAAGCACAATCAAGATGCACTCTAATGGAGATCAACGAAAAGACAGACATTAGGACCGGGACGACTACCGAAAAGCCAAAGGGTTCTCATGACAGAACCTAGCGCGTGTTAAGCGCGTTTTCCTACAACGCGCGCGGTTGGTGACGGAGCTTTGTTAGACCAGATTCTTTAGAGTCGTCAACATGACGGCAATTGAAAGTGCTGAATCGAAGCATTCTCCACTCGATACTCTTTGGAGTAGGGTCTTGAAATCTATGAATTCCAAGTTGATTGTTTCGTTTTTGTCGAAGTCTCCTTTCTGGTGAAAGTCGCGGGTGAAGAATAGGTCCACGATTAAGTTTGAATTTGGACCTGGGGTGTATTTTCCTAGCCATAGCAGTTTTTTGGTGGTGAAGCCTGTTTCTTCTTCGAATTCTCTTTGCGCTGCTTTCAGAATGTCTTCTCCTTCTTCGACAGCTCCGCCGGGAAGGTTCAGAATAGTTTGGTGGAGTGGATGTCGATACTGCTTTGTCAACAGCACCTTGTTGTCACCGGTGCAAGCCAACACGCAAACAGCGCCCCCGTTTTTGAAGTAGACGTATTCATAGGTTGACTTGTCAGCAAACTCAACGGTATCCGCAACGAGGCGCCTGTTGGGCCCACTGTAAAGGACCGTTGACTTCAACACGTTTACGCTATCGAACTTGCTCATACCAACCATTCCATCAGGTTCCGATTCACTTCACCAGATGGTTCTTGTGGCGCCTTCTTTGACATCCCCGGCTAGTATGAGAGCGGTCCTTTCGGGTCGGGAGATTTCTGCGACGTTTTCCCTGAATTTCTCGAAGTCGAGTGTTTCGAGCAGTAGAATCAGTTCGTTCCAGGAGCAGTGTCCTCTTCTCAAGGTTTCCCATGTGCCTTGGAGTATTCTCCACATCATGGTGCTGTCTATGCCCGTTGTGAGTTGACCGATCGCGTGGCTGCGGGCATTTTCGAAGTGCTCCTTGAACTTGCCTGTGTCTTCCCTCAGTTCACGCAAGGTTCCGGTCAGAATCTTCAGGACTCTTGACTCTTTGCTGGGTTGAGTGGCAAAAGTTGTGAACAGCATGCCCGCTTCTTTATAGGCCGGCGTGAGCGTGCGGAGTCTGTCAGTCAGCTCTGCTTGTAGGATTAGGCGGCGGCGAAGGATTGATGATTGGCCCGAGGAGAGCATTGACCCGAGAATCTGTAACGATGCCCTTTCCTCAGCGGAGGCCGACGGGCTGCTGAGAGCCAGACCAACTTGGAGAAGTTTGATCTGGCGACGAAGTTCTGTCGCTGAAGATTCTTGAGGATGAAAAGCCTTGTAGGAAATGGCGGGACTTTTCAAGTGCCGCATCCAATAATCTTGGCGGCTGACACAGTCTATAAGCTTGTTCATTGTGAGGTCGCCAGAAACCCAGATGACCGTGTTTGACGGGTTATACAAAGAGTGGTAATAGTTGCGCATTTCGGAGTTTGTTACGGCCTTTATGGTTTCTTCGGAACCGATTACGGTGGTGGACAGTGGGTGATTTTTGAAGAGGGTTAACGTTGCGGTTTTTTCCACGAGATAATCGGGGTTGTCTTCCGTGATGAAGTACTCGCTGAGGATGACGCCTCTCTCGCGTTCAAACTGTTCAGCATCAATAAACGCCTGCGACAGGAGGTGTAGCCAGAGTTCAAGCGTTTTGACTGAATGTTTCTTGGGGCATTCCGCTACGTATACCGTTGCGTCGACGTCCGTCATGGCGTTGTTTCTGGCTCCGAGCTTCCTAAATGCTGCGTCAACGTTCGTGACGGATTTGGTTCCTTTAAAGATCATGTGTTCAAGGTAGTGAGAGATCCCGGATACTTCAGGCTTCTCGGTCCGGCCTCCAACCGGGAAACCAACAGCAACGCCCGCCGACTTAGCTTTTGGCAACCGCTCCAACACGAGTCGCAAGCCGTTAGAAAACTTGTGAGTCTCAGTGTCGGTCATTCTATTCCCTCCTTCATGATTTTGGCAAGAGTTTCTTTGTTCGGGGGTTTTCCTGCGATGCTGAGCGACACTCGGGAGGCAGTGAGAGATTTTTCGGCGGCTTTGCTGATGTTTTCAGGCGTGACCGCTTCGATTTTGGAAATGTAGGATTCGGGGTTTGCTTCGGCTCCTCTGAAGAGATTCTGGGCTAGCCACGTGGCGGCGCGAGAGGGCACTTCCAGCGTGGTTTCGATGACTTGTCGGTGGAAAGCCTTGAGTTCCTTCAAGTCCAGAATCCTCTTGTCACGCAGGTCTGTCATGCATTTAAGCGTTAAGCCAAGCGCCTCGGGCACTTTTTCGTGTTTCACCCCAGCATGAGCGGTCAACAGACCGCAATCTCTCAGGGCGAAGAGCCTTGAGCCTGGAAAGTATGTTAATCCTCTCTTTTCACGAAGCTCCTTCCACAGAGTTCCAGCATAATGGCGTTCCGAACCTAAACAATCCTCAAGAAGCAAAAACGCGGGATAGTCAGGTGATGAGGCGCCTACGCTCACGGCTCCTACTGTGAAGGTTGTTTGTTGCGCCTGAAGAGAGACTCGAAGAATGTTGAAGTCTTGTCTGGGTTCCGGCGTGATTTTTTCCGGCAAAGGCTTGATTTTAACTTTTTCCAAGGAGGCACGGGCGCAGTCTATGAGCGTTTTTTCTTTTTGCGGACCCACGATGCTCATAACGAGCCTTGCGTTCGCTCTTGTTTGTCTGTCAAACTCGTCGAGTGTTTTGGGTGCTATTTTCTCTATTGTGCTTGGGTATCCTGTGACGGGGTGACCCAGAGGGTTCTGCGGAAATGCTGCTTCCCAGACACTTGTCATGGACGCTGTCATTGGGTCTTGCATGATTTTCTCGTACTCAAGTCTTTGGGAAGCCTTCTCTTTGTTGAGTTCGGGCTCTGGAAAAGAAGGTGACGAGTAAAGATCAGCGAGAAGTGTAAGACATTCTTCCAGTTTCTTAAGTGGAACTTGGGCACGCAGGAGCATGTGGTCGCGGTCCGTCACAGCCTCGACCGTTGCGCCTACGCGGTCCATAGCCGCCTGCAACTGCAAAAGATCAAGTTTCGATGTTAACCTCAAACGCATACGGTTGTCTAGACACGCGCAACCTTCCACCGGATCTTTGTAGGAGCCTCTTCCGACAAGAAGCACAAGTGACGCAGACCGCAAAAACCTGTGTGAAAGAGCAACAACCTTGACCCCTTGCGAAATCTCCCTAATAATAACTGGAAAAGTGAACACCAGCCTTGTGTTCCTAAGGGCTCTTGATTCTAAAAGCTTTTCTCCAGCAGTCTGATCAGTGTCTACTTTACATTTGCGCTTTCTATGTTTAGAATCCTTAAGTCATAACGCCGGAAGTTCGCGTTACATGACCGTTTGGGAGGAACTCTGCGACTCTTTTTCTGCTGACCTGGTTTCAGCTGCTATTTCTAGGAAGGATATTTCTTCTCTTCAATTATGTCTCCGCTTATCGTTATCAAAATGTTGTTACCGTTCAATGAAACTATTCTGTGTCTTCTTTCCATGTTGTAGAATCTCAAGAATTTTTCTGGAATATCTAGCTCGATCTTGTCCTTTTCTTTCTTCAAGGGAATCTTTTCCAGAAAACACGAGGTTTCTTTCCATTCAGAGATTTCTCTTCCTGAAATTCCTATTGTTGAACTGTCCAAAGCATAAATGAAAGCATTCTGATCCCATAGAGGATTTGCTGTTTTCAGTAAGTCAATAGGTACTTCTATGAGATTTGATGGTTTCTGTTCTTTCGGATAAACAAGATTCACTGTTCTACCATTTCTCCCTATTACTTGAATGAATATCCGATGCTGTTTCAGTAGCCTTCTTATAGAACCGTCAATAAGACCACTAGAGCATCTTAATTTCTTCGCCAGTTCATATTGAGATAACCCTGGATAATCTTTTATGGTTTCCAGTAAGATTTTGTCAGATTCTCTTCCTCTTCTATTGCTTTTTATGCTTTTCATATTCGTCTCAACTTGGTTTTTCTAACGTGACTCTACGTACACACCTTTTTCCGTGGGATTGTGTCACCATGACGTTTGTCAATGGTTCGATGTGTTACGTTAGTAGCTAGTAGTGTGCTGTATATAAACTTTTGGAATATTCCAAAACCTACGCAACACTTAATATGAGATCGGTCAACCAGCAGTTATGTGGCGTGTCCAACCCAGAGGGAGAAGATATTCAGGTTCAATAGATTTTGATGAGCAACCCACAACTTGGATAGGAAAACATAGAGGTTTAGCTGATAGAGCTTGGTTGGAAGGCCAAGTAAGATATGGCGAATGGCTACGAGACGAACGAGGGCCAGGCTATTTCTTGATATACGATATCCGATTTGAGGGGAGAAAGTCTCTCACAATACAAATCAAGATCAGAAAATTCTCCACATACGTTCTCGTCTACCATATCCATGTTTTGCGAAAAAGGAATAGGTGAACCGCACATCTGGCTTTTTCCACGATTAATGTTGGCATGCGTGCGGCTATGGGTGTGATAGCATTTTGCAGGTGAAATTGCTGTTATTCGATGCCACGCTAAGCTTAAGTATGTTATTTCTGTTTTCTTTTGTCAATGTGGTTCCAATGACAGTAATTAATGCGTCTGCAGTTGAGTTGAGAGGCGTTGTGAAACGTTATGGCGAGATTTTGGCCGTGGATAATCTTAATTTGAGCATCAGGTCAGCGGAGGTCTTCGGCTTGTTGGGGCCGAACGGCTCTGGTAAGTCAACGACTCTGAAGATGCTTCTGGGTCTGGTTCAGCCTGACTCTGGTTCGGTCAACGTTCTGGGAATCGATGTCCAGAAAGATCCGGTTGCGGTGAAGCGGCTGGTGGGTTACGTTCCTGAATCTCCGCGTTTGTACGAGTTCTTGACTGGAATCGAGTATCTGGATTTCATAGGTGACGTGTACGGCATGCAGACTGAGGAGAAGAAGGCTAGAATCAACGAGTACTTGAAGGGGCTCCAGCTCGAAGGCAGGGAGGGCGACATGATAAGCAGCTATTCTGAGGGGATGAAACAGAAAATAGCGTTGATCTCGGCTTTTCTGCACAGGCCAAAACTGCTGATCCTTGATGAGCCGCTGAGCGGCCTGGACCCTCGATCCGCGCGAATCGTCAAAGACTTTCTGCATGAACTGAAGGGGCAGGGAGTGACCACGATAATGTCCACTCATGTTCTTGAGATAGCTCAGGCGCTGTGCGATCGGATAGCCATCATGTACCATGGAAGACTTCTGGCCCTGGGTTCGATGGACGAGCTGAGGCAGATGGCGAAGCTGCCCGACTCGGGCTTGGAGGACATCTTCCTGAAACTGACCGGCACGGGCGACATAAGAGCCATCGTTGAGGAACTGCTGAAATGAACTGGAAAAACGTGGCCCACCTGATTCGCGTCGACATGAAGTCGGGTAGGCTTCTCAGAGGACGAAGACTTACAAGGTACCGCGAGCACCGGCTCTTCACTTACCTGGCTTATGGTGGAGCACTGGTCTTGGGGCTGGTGATCGGCGGACTTGTGGGAGTCTTCTACGCGTCTGCAGCGGCGACTAATTCGGATTTTGCGTCGTTGGTGAAGGTGGGGATGCAGAGTCTTCTTCTCTCGTTGCCTACGATTATTCTGATTTACGGTGTGGTTTTGACGATGTTGCAGCAGATTCAGCGTAGCGGGGCCAAGTTTTCGTCTCAGGCGCAGTATTGGCTGCCAATCACGTGGGGGGAACACACTTTGGCGTCTGTGTTGGCCAGCATGTTGGGCATGGCGCTCATTACGATAGTGTTTATCGCGTCAGCCGTCATCGTGTTCTCGACTTTCACGGGGCAAGTTGTCCAAGCCGTATCGTCTGCACTTGGCATGTGTGCGGCTGCTTTCATGGCCAGCGTCATCACGGAGATTCTTAGGATTCTGCAGGTCAGGTTCGTTGGTGCAGTCTACAAGTCCACGGGTCGAGCGGCGGTTTGGGTGAGGTTCATAGGCTCTCTAACATTCTTCCTCGTGTTCTACCTCATCTATTTCTACGTCATTTCAGGCTCTGGGGGTGTGACGTTCATACAAAATGTTGCTTCTGCCCAGAGCGTGATATGGTTCGTGCCGTTCGTGTGGCTGGCTATGACACTTTATTCGTTTATGAATGGACTCTTGTTGCAGGGACTCGTCTTCTCTGCCCTTTCTCTCTTGTTCATCTTCGCCCTGTTCTACGTGGCCACGTTGCTTAACAGGAGGTTCGGGTTGTATGAGCCTCCGGCGATAACGGTGTCGCATGGAGTCTACGCGCCCAGAAGGGGCTTTCTCGGCAGGCTCGGGTTCTCGACGGTTGAAGCGGCGCTGATAAGAAAGGATCTCAAGGCGTTCACGCGTCGACGAGAGCTGATGACAATATTCATACTGCCAATAGTTTTCATCATAGCTCCGCTGATGCAGTCTCTTGGCACGACGGGAACATCAGCCGCGTCTTCATCTTCACCGTACTTTTTTGCCGTCATTTTCCTGTTGCCAGCCTCCGTTATGGCTGTTTTCGTGGGCAGCTTCATGACGGGTGAGGAAGGTCAGGCTGTATGGCGAATATACTCTTCTCCCATCTCCGCCAAGAACTTTGTGAAGAGCAAGTACTTCATTGTCATCTTTTTCTCAATTCTGGTACTGGCGGTAACTGGAATCGTCGGGTTCCTCATCTTGCACCCATCCTTAAGGGCTATTCTTGTAACCTCTGTCGAATCAGTTTTCCTGGTCTTCGCCCTAGGCTCTCTTTCACTGTCAATCGGCATAAAGGGAGCAGACTTCACCGAAGTGCCCAGGCCTCGAATGATACGCCCCCTCTGGAATTTCCTGAACCTAGCAGCGTGTTTCGTAACAGCCATGATAATATTGACCCCCTTTGTGCCCTACATGCTCTCAACGTTCCTTCCCGGCCTATGGGGAACACTCGTAGACCTCTACACAGCCCTTATTCTCAGCGCAGTAATCTCGGTTGTCTCAGCCCTGATCTTCTATCAAATCGCCCTCAAAAACGCAAAAGAACTCCTAACAAGAGCAGAAATATGATCATGTGTCGCATCGGTTGCACTCAATTGGAATGAAGCTGCAAGATACTTGTGGGCACTCGATAAGTCTATCCGAACGTATTAAAGACATTGCAGTGAGTTTGGCTGTAATAGTTTGTCTTCGAGCGTGCGCTGCTAAAGAACAGATAAATAGAGCTATAGGAGTTCAAAAGGAATTTAAGGAGGAAAAAGATGAGTCATAATCCATTTTTTATCATAAGGAATTTAAAGAAAATGTTTGAGTGGTTGAAACGGTTCTTCAGCAGAAAGTCTAAAGTCAAAAGTCAATCTATCGAAAGTCAACCAAACTAGCGCGCGCTCTTTTACTTTCCAACCATGATCCAACAATGTGACCTTAAATGGGATGGTAGAACATTAAACTTAGCACGCGCGCTAAACTGCTGAGACACAAGAACATTGCTAACACGTTGATTTACACTCAACTAGTAGAGTTTGAAGAAAACGACAAATATCGCACTGCTGTTGCCAGTAATGTTCAGGACGCCAGAAAGCTTCTGGAGACTGGGTTTGAATATATCTGTAGTCATAAAGATGAAATGTTGTTCAGAAAGAGAAAACAAAGTGGTGATGAGGTCATAATCAAGTGTTTTGCGCGCGTCAATGATCTGTATCTGAAGTTCATAAATCATACGTAGGTGGAAGAACACTTGCTTCTAGAAGAGTCGGTGTAGCAATGTCCCAAAAACTTCGAAAAATCATGGTAGAAAATGTGTTTACTGCAAAACCAGACGATTCCGTAGGACAAGTAGCCGAACTTATGAACAAGCATGAAATTGGCTGTGTTATCATCGTTGACGATGGAAAACCTGTTGGTGTTGTGACAGAACGAGACATGATCAAACGGGTAATCTGCAGGTCTAAGGGATCTGAAAAGAAAAAAGTCGCGCAAATAATGTCTAAGCCTCTAATTGAAGCGTCACCCGAAATGCTTGCAGGCGATGCTACCAAACTCATGCTTGAGAGAAACATCAAAAAGCTGCCATTAGTGGAGAATGGAAAACTTCTAGGTTTGGTGACATTGACAGATCTAATCCGTTCAGAAGGTGTTGTTGAATACCTGAACGGGCTTTCCCTGAAAAGCATCTCCCCTCGCTTGAAGAAAGCAATGGACATCTATTTTGACGCTGAACACTTTCTTGGCCAGAACAGGAAGCTCATAAAACGCTGTCCCCTCATGATGAAAGACGGGTTTTCCGTCGGTTGTGAAGTTGAAAAATGCATGTGGTGGACCGGAGAGGAGTGCGCCGTCAGCCAAATATCTCGGCATTTGGAAGCCATTCAGATTTGATGTATTGCATTAGCGACAACAGACATCATAACGGGCAATAGTGCGCGCTGTCAAAACTTACTTCAATCCTATGTGGAGACCTCGACACTTGTCACCTTCGACGAATTCCAAAGCATGCGCCATAGCGGGAGACCACATCAGATCGCCGGGTTTTATCTCCATCTCGCGCACTTGACCATCAAGCGTTATGGACCTCACCTTCATTTTTCCCTCCAAATGATAGATGACGCCGTCTGGGTGGCTATGCATCCCCGCTTTGTCGCCGGGTTTTCCAGGGTATTCGACTATTAAGAGTCTGTCGTTTTCAAAAATAACCCTGTGCATATGTGGAGCAGCAGTCACCGCATCTTTGACATTAGACATGATCTCATTCACCTTCAATCGGGATAGATACGGGATTCGATTTAAGCTATTCTGAGCTTGCGCATTCATGCCTGATGGTGTATAACGTGCCGTTGAAATACTGCGCGTGCTCCGATTTTTCTAAATGTGAAAGTGTGAGTTTAGATGGGATAGTGGAACATTAAACTTATTAACGATACTGTAAATGCATTAAGCTTAATATCAAGTGTGCTTCATGCTGGAATCACATCGCGCGCTTGTATGTGAAAAAGCGACCGAACTCAATTCCGCGTTTAAGACCTGCCAAAATCTCCGATACTCTGTCAGGGCACTATGTGAGAGCAAATATCACTTTGAGGGGTGAAGTATATATTTCTGTTTAGATACGCTAAAAATCTGCGCATTAGATGGAGAGGCTTCGATGGGTGAAGAGCAGAAGGAACCTCAAGAAGGCGTTGAGCAAGTGGAGGCGCTGAAGGATGCTTTGGACGAGGAGAAGAAGCGTTCGGAAGAGTATCTGGCTAGGCTGAAGTATGCGCAGGCAGACATTGAGAATCTAAAGAAGAGATATGAAAGACAGATGGAGGAAGTGAAGAAATACTGCACGGAGCGTCTCATCATCGAATTCTTGGATGTTGTTGACGAGTTGGAGTTAGCGGTCAAATCTGGCCGTTCTTCCAACTCTACTGAAGCCGTAGTTCAAGGAGTGGAGATGACCTTGAAGAAACTGAAAAAAGTGCTTGAAGATCAGGATGTCTCTCCCATAGAGTGCATGGGTAAACCTTTCGATCCCTCGAAACACAACGCTGTGGCCAAGACGGAAAAAGAAGGCGCGGATGGATGCACAATAGTTGAGGAAGTGCGAAAAGGTTATGCCATGAGAGAAAAGGTGATTAGACCGAGCGTTGTTAAGGTTGTGGTGAAACCTTCAAAATTACAAAAGGAGATGAATCCAGATGAGCAATGTTAAAGCCGGAGAAAAAATACTCGGCATAGATTTGG
>Ga0315277_10002637_pt1 | contig 24906 bp, 15 predicted proteins | sample YL17G05_15_MG_FD_203695 | JGI IMG/M metagenome (GOLD analysis project Ga0315277, IMG submission 203695) | Sediment microbial communities from Yellowstone Lake, YNP, Wyoming, USA - YL17G05_15 | ecosystem: Environmental > Aquatic > Freshwater > Lake > Sediment | place: USA: Wyoming | collected... | reverse complement strand
ACCGAGTCGTGCGTGCGGGCCGCGCTCGAGATGCGGGAACTGATCGCCGATTTGGAATCCGACATCGGCTTTCCGCTCGACACTCACGGCGGCATTGCGACCGGCGAAGTCTTTTCGGAGGTCGCCCAGCGCGCCGGAGCCAAAGAGTATGATATCACCGGCGACGCGGCCAATCTGGCCGCCCGTCTGCAAACAAAGGCGCGGCGCGGCGAAACTCTGGCCTGTCAGGCGACCGCTCTGGCCGTGCGGGGCGTCTTCGATTGCGAGCCAAGGCCTCCGGTTCGGTTGCGACACATCAGCGGTCTCTACACACCCTATCGCGTCGTCGGCGAGAAACAAACGGGTGTTTCGCGGCGTCCCATCCAGACCGAATTCGTTGGCCGCACCATGGAACTCCGGAGGATTCACGACGTCCTTCGCAATGCTCAGGCGGGTCATCTTGAAATCCTCGAGATTGTCGGTGAGCCGGGCGTTGGAAAATCGCGCCTGTTTGCCGAAGCGATCCGATCTTTTGGCGAAAAAGTGACTTTGCTTTTCTGCGAGTGCGCCCCCCATGGCGCCGAATCGCTTCTTTTTCCCCTGATCGAGCGGATCCGGAAACTCTGTGACATTCGCTCCGACGATTCGCCTCAGGCGACGCGCGAGAAGATCGAACAGTTCTGTCGCGACCAAAAGCGTGACACCGGCGATGCGGTGGCGCTTGGCTATCTGCTGGGTCTTCCCCATGCAATCGAATCGCTGGCTCCGCTGTCTTTTGCGGACATTCGCCAGAAGATCTTTAGCGCGCTAATGAACATTGTCATTCCCGACCGTCAGGCCGGACTGCTTGTCCTGTGTCTCGATGACATTCAATGGATGGACCCTTTGACCGCCGAGTGGCTTGCATACCTCTCCGAACAAGCCGCCGCCGTCAGCCTAGTGATTGTCTTAATCTATCGAATTCGCGAAGGAATCCTGCCGGGGTTTTCGCGCCGGACCACTCGCATTCGATTGGAGCCGCTGTCGCAAAGGCATCGCATCGAACTCATTCGTCAAATCATCGGGCGGGAGTATGATCAACAGGCGGTGCAAGAGGCGGTCCTGTCGCGGGCGGGAGGCAATCCACTGTTTCTCGAAGAGGTGGCCCGCCTGGCCGCTCAACTCGAGCGCGCGGAAGGCGTTCGTCTGTCCGACCAATTGGAGAATCTCCTGACCGACAACGTGCCGGCGTCGCTCCATTCGATCATTCAGCATCGAATCGATCGTCTGGAGCGTCGCACGCGCGCGGTGTTGGAATGCGCCGCCGTCCTGGGGCGACGATTCGTCTTCGGCGTGATTCAATTGTTCGATTCGATTCGCCAGAATCTGGTCGAGCAACTGGCCGTGCTTCGCGGCTTGCAGTTCCTCGAGGAGTATCCTTTGGCGCAGGATTTGGAATATGCGTTTCTCCATCCCCTGGCGCGCGAGGTTGCCTACCACAACCTTCCCGCGGCTCAACGGCGCCAGCTGCACGGCCAAATCGCCCAACAGATGGAGCGCCATCTCGGTCAAAGACTTCCGGAATATTTCCCGACATTGGCGTTTCACTTCGAGAAAGCCGAAGATTGGCCGAGGGCGCTCTACTATGCGATCAAATCGGGTGAGCATGCCGCCGCTCTCTTCGCCAATCGCGAAGCGCTGAAACACTATCAGAAGGCTCTCGAATGGATGCGGACGGCCAGGGATGGAGAACATGTTCTGGTTCGCCGTTCGTCCACTCTGATCGCAGTCGGACGGCTGCGGCGAATCCTGGGCGACGTCAAGGCCGCCTCCGAAGCGCTCGAGCAGGCGCGCCGGCTCGCCGGCAAACTTTGCAATTCTCATTTGCAAGCCCAAGCCGCATATGAATTGGCTGCGCTCCACCAGGCAACGGGAAACTATCGGTCGGCGACCGAGTGTGCCATGCGCGCGCTCGAACTGGCCCGCCAACAGGATCGCCGGCCGCTCGAAGTGCAGTCCCACAACATGCTCGGCATGATCGCTTGGGGCCAATCGCAATACGATGCGGCTTTGGAACATTATCAGAAAGTCTTCGATCTGCGCGTCGAGGACATTGCCCCCGGCGTCGTGGCCGATGCACATAACAACGCCGGACTGATTCACTGGCAACGCGGCCGCTACGTGGACGCTCTGGCGCAAATGGCGCAGTGTTTGCGCGTCGGTCGAAACATGGGCGACCGTTATCGCATCGCCGCCGCCGTGATGAATATGGGCATTTTGCAGGAACGATTGGGGCGATTCCAGGCCGCGCGGCGCTCGTACGCCAATGCCCTCAAACTCGCCCAGAATATCGGCTTTCGCCAAGCCGGTTGCGCTTGCCATGCCAACCTGTCCAATCTCGCTCTGATCGAGAAAAAATCGAGCGAGGCCTCCGACCAGGCGGCGCGCTCTCTCGCAATCGCGCGCGCGATCGGCGACCGCCGTTCCGAGGCGATTGCCATAGAGAATCTGGCGCTCGCCCACCTTCTTGCGAAAGATTTCGATTCGGCGCGCAGCCAGTTCAATCGGGCATTGCGTCTGGCTCGCAAACTGGGTGATGTCGAACGGCAAGTTTCAATCGGCCTGGGATTGATCGAGCTGGAATTGGCGACCGAGAAGAAATTTGCCACTACCCGAAGAATTCAGTCTCTTTTGAAGAGTATCGAGGAACGCAAATTCGACGACATGCGCTCGCGTGCCTTGCGAATCCTGGCGCGGGTCCTCGCGCTGCAACCCGAACGCCGCCAGGAAGCCGAAGCCACGCTGCGCAAAGCCCTCGACGAAGCCCGACGCCTCTCCAACGTCCCCGAGCAGCTCGCCTGCCGCCAGGACCTCGGCGGTTGAAGGTTTCCGGAAGTTTCCGTCTGCGAAATCTCTATTCCGCGCTCGTAGCGTCTTGTCTTTTTCGCTCCTCTCTTCGTGCGAATTCGTGTCACTTCGTGGATGTATTTGTCTCTGTTTTTTTCAGCGTTCTTAGCGGACTCTGCGATTGGGGATTTCAATCTGCGAAATCGGTGGAATCTGTGGTTGCTTCTGCTTGTTTTGGCTGCGGCTTTGCACCGGTATGAAATCTGTGGTGCGGCAATCGAAAATCGGCAATGGGAAATCGCAAATCGAAAATCGGAAATCCAAAATCGTAAATCCTCTTTGTCGTTGACAGCCGCCGTCTTGTTGGCATATTGGACTCGTAAATCCGAATGGGCATGGACGCCCAGCAACAGGCAGCGACACCCAGGGACGGGTTGTGCGAAGCGGCGGGTTTCACATCCGATGGCGTAGCTTAGGGTCTTGTGCCCGTGTGACAGCGATGAGCAATGAGTGCTGAGCGATGAGTGCTAACGCAGTTGGAGGTTCGGTAATGAGGCGCGCGATTGTTCTTCTTCTGCTGTGGTTGGCTGCCGGACGCGTTCCGGCCGAACAGATCACAACCACGCCGCTGCAATTCTATGGTCTGGGGACATTGACCTGCGCCGCCTGGTCGCCCGACGGCACACAGATCGTCACCGGCGGCAGCGCCGGCGCCTTCCTCTGGGACGTCGCCACCTCGCGCGTCGTCCGCATGTTCATCGGCCACCAGAAAGAAGTCGTTGCTGTGGCCATCTCGCCCGATGGAAGCAAGGTTCTCACCGGCAGCGCGGATATGACTGCGCGACTGTGGAACACTGGCGACGGGACGACGATCCGGACTTTCACCGGCTACAATGGCCGGCCCAATTCGCTGGCTTTCACGCTCATCGGCACGAAGGTCTTGCTCGCGGAAAGCGATCAAACCGCGCGCCTGCGCAACATCGGCGATGGCTCGATAGCGAGAGCCTTCTCCGGCCACACCAGCGATGTTTTGTGCGCCACTCTGTCGGCCGACGGAACGAAGGTGGCCACAGGCGGCAGAGATTCGAAGGCGAAGATTTGGGACCCGGTGTCGGGGGCACTGATTCGAACCCTCGATTGCCCGAATCCGGTCGAGCGTATTGCCCTCTCGCCGGATGGCTCGAAGGCGCTGACGTGGGTTGGCCAGGCGACTCGCCAGGCGAAACTCTGGGACGCCAACACGGGCGTTTCCATTTGGACGATGTCCTGGCAATGGGGCGTTTACTCTCTTGCTTTTTCGAGCGACGGCCTGCAGGTTGCGATGGGGGACGGCCGTGGCTTCGTCGTGATTCGCGACGCGGTAGCCGGCAGCGTCGCAAGGGAGCTTTTTGCCGGGAGCGCACCCGTCCTTTCCGTGGGTTACTCGCTTGATGGCACCCGAATTCTTGCTGCTGTTGCGACACCCGAGAACATCCCCCGAATCTGGGCTGAGCCGGAATTGCCTTTCGACCGGATCTTCACCTATGAAACTACCGTCATTTCCGTCGCTTATTCGCCCGACGGAACCAAGCTCCTGACAGGCGGGGGCTTCGCGGCGAAGTTGTGGGACGTCGCCGATGGCACCGTTATTCGAACCTTTTTCGACCCCACGGGCACCGTTACATCCGTTGCCTTTTCGCCCGATGGGACCAAAGTCCTGACGGGAAGCTGGGACCATACGGCGAAGTTGTGGAACGCCGCCGATGGCTCCGTTATTCGCACGTTCTCGTGGCATGATATGCCAGTCAATTCCGTAGCCTTTTCGCCGGACGGAACGAAAGTCCTAACGGGAAGCAACGATTCGGTTGCAGGGTTATGGGACGCCTCGAACGGCTCGCTAGTCCGAACCTTGGGCGGGCACGCATCGGGGGTCTTATCGGTAGCCTTCTCGCCCGACGGAACGAAGGTCCTGACGGGAAGCTATGACGATACGGCGAAGTTGTGGAACGTTTCGGATGGGACATTGCTTCACACCTTCTCCGGGCATGCAGGGGATGTCAAGTCGGCAGCGTTTTCCCCCGACGGGACAAAGGTCCTGACGGGAAGCGGGGACAAGACGGCGAAGTTGTGGGACGCCGCGAACGGTTCGTTGCTTCGTACCTTCTCCGGCCATACGGAGGGCCTCACCTCCGTTGCCTTTTCGCCCGATGGGAGAAAAGTCCTGACGGGAAGCTGGGACTATACGGCGAAATTGTGGGACACCTCGAACGGCACGCTTCTTCGCACCTTCTCGGGGCATACGGGGAGTGTCTGCTCCGTTGCCTTTTCGCCCGATGGGAGAAAAGTCCTGACGGGAAGCGTGGACAGGACAGCAAGGCTGTGGCACCTCATCGCTGGTGGGTCGATCCTCATTGGTCACATCGCCGACTTCACGCCCGTCGCCATCTCCGATAACGCGACCAGCGTGGCAACCGGCCACGACGACAACACTGTACGTCTGTGGGATGCAGTCAACGGCAGGGCCCTACGTGCGTTTAGCGGCCACAGCGGCCCTGTTCGCTGTGTCGCTTTGTTCTCCACCGGAACGCTTCTTCTTTCCGGCGGCAACGACGCGACGGCCAGACTGTGGAATGGGGCAACGGGGCAAGTTATACGGACATTCTCCGGTCACCTTGGCCCGATCAATTCCGTCGCGTTCTCTTCGGACGCAACCAGGGCGCTGACGGCCAGCGACGATGGCGACGCCGTTCTCTGGAACGTTGCTAACGGCGCCGTGTTGCAAGGCTTCTCCGGCCATAGCGGTGCGGTTCGTGCCGCCGCGATCTCTCAGGACGCTGGACGCGTTCTGACCGGCGGCGCGGACGCCACAGCCAAGCTCTGGAATGCAGGAACAGGCGCACTGCTTCGCACCTTCTCCGGCCATACTACGACGGTCTGTTCCGTCGCGCTGTCGCACGACGGTTCGACTCTGCTCACCGGAAGCGGCGATACGACAGCGAAACTGTGGAACGCAAACACGGGCAGCCTGCTTCGTACCTTTACGGGCCACACCAGCCCGGTGCTATCCGTGGGTTTCTCGCCCGACGGCAATCAGATCATGACCGCGGGCGACACGACGACGAAGATCTGGAAGACCGCGGATGGGACGCTCCTCGAAACAATCCAGCACGGCCAGCCATTGACGGGAGCGGCGGTTTCGGGCGATGGAACGCGCCTTGTCACGGGCGGCGAAGACGCGATGGCTCGTCTGTGGTCGGCGTTTGGCGGAGGTGGGGGCCCGACCTCGCCCACCCTTTCCGGCGACAAGTTCATCATTGTTTCCGGCGGCGGAAATTTCATCGGCAATCCGATTGTGGGGCAGACGCAGGCGTTGGCGGATCGGGCGTTTTTTACGTGTTTGGTCCGAGGCTACAAGCGCGACGAGATTCGCTATCTGAGTGCATTCAATGATTGGGCGACGCGCGACTCGAACGGCGATGGTCTGCCCGATGCTGACGTTCAGGCTACAACGCAGACCTTCTGGTCGGCCATAGATACATGGTCGTCGGACACCGCTCGGCTCTTTGTTTATCTCGTGGATCACGGCTCTTACAATCCCGCAACCAGTCAGTGGTATTTCCGTCTCAACGCAACGACATACATCTCGGCGCATGACCTCGACGCCCACCTCGATGCGCTCCAGGCGGCGACCGGCTGTGAAGTGATTCTGATCGTGGATGCCTGCTATTCGGGCGGCTTTGTCCAGGAGTGCACGGCCACGTCGGGCACGCGGCGAGTCGTGATTGGCTCGACCACGCCGACCAATCTTTCGATTTACACGCCGCCGGCGGGCGCCGAGTCGTTCTCGTTCTTTTTCTTCTCGTTCGCCATTCTGGGCAACACGATTGCGAATTGCTATGACTGGACCGCCTTGGCGTTTCAGGCAATGGGCAATCCGGCGGGACAAGACCCCTGGATGGACGACAACAACAACGGCGTTTCGGACAAATGGGACGGCGCTCTGGCGGCGCGGCACGTGTTGGGCCGCTATCCGGCGTTTGGCCTGAACGCGCCGACGATCACTGCGGTGGCCTCGACGCAAACGGTCGCGATTGGCGACCGAGTGATGCTCTGGGCGCGGCTGGACGAAGCGGTGGCGCCGCGAGAGGTCTGGGCGCTCGTTGTTCCCGAAGGCGCCGGCTATACGCCCGGCCAGCCCGTGACCACGCTGACGCGCGTGGACCTGGCGTCGAGTCCGACCGCGAATCGTTGGGAGGCGCGCTTCACTCCAGGCCGCCGCCATCGCGGTCGCTGCACGGTCATCTATTTCGCCCTGAGCGAAGACGCGCTTCACACGCGCCTGTTGGCGACGCCTTTTGCTTCGGCGCTCAACGTCACGGGCGATGCCTACGAAGTGGACGACGTGGCGACCTCGGCGACGGAATACATGTTTTCATCCGCGCCGGAGTTTCCCGAGACGCAGCGGCACAACTTTCACGACGCAGGCGACGTGGATTGGGTAAAACTGTATTGTGTGGAGAACCAGCCAAGTTCGCTCTTTGTCGAAGACGTCGGTTCCAGTTGCGATGCGGTGATCGAACTCTATGCCAGTCCAACGGCGCCGATGTGGATGGCGCGAGCCGATCGCAAGGGGCCGGGCCAGGCCGAGCAATTGACCTGCACGACATTTCCCGTCACAGGGGTCTATTATTGGAAGGTCTATCATGCGACTCCGACGGTTTTCGGCGACGGGACCAGCTATACGGTCCGACTGACCAATGACACGGGGCCGAACAATGGTTTGGCCATTGCGCTGGGCAGCCGCGCGATCCGCTGTTCGTGGGATCCGGGTCTCGTGGCGGGCGACCAGGGCTACAATCTGTATCGTCGAACGGTGACCGGCGACTGGTCGAAGGTGAACGGTTCGCCGCTCAGTGCGATCACTTATGACGACACAGGGTTGGAGCCGAGCACGGAATATTTCTACCACGTGCGGATCAAAAAAGCCGACGCTTCGGAACCGGTGTGGACGTGGATATTCTTTACGGTCACGCCGGCGGAAACCGGCCGCACGGTGCGGTTTGAGACCGCGGTCTCGTCCACCACGGAAAGCGTAAGATCGGTCTCATTGCGCTTGCAGCTTTCCGCGCCATCGTCCGCCACCGTGACGGTCAACTACAGCGTGAGCGGAACGGCGACACCGGGAGGCGTGGATTACAGCACTCTGCCGGGGACGATCGCATTCAATCCCAACACAACACAGACAAGCATTCTCGTGGCGATCACGAATGATGCGACGCCGGAGCCGCCGGACGAGACCGTGATTGTGACACTGATGTCGGCCACGGGCGCCAATCTGGGCACGATCACAACCCACACGCTGACGATTCACGACAACGACACGTCCTCAACCGCAATCCGCCGCTGGCCGTCCTATCGCTGACGGAAGGCAAAAGGAAAAAGTAAAAAAGCAAAAGTAAAAAGCGAAGATTGCGCAACGCCGGTCCTGTTTTTCCATTCATTACAGCGCTTGTGCTTTTACCTTTTTCCTTTGAGGGGGAATTCTATCGGTATTTCTCCCAAAAGCGTGCGCCGGTGCGAGAATCTCTGACCACAAGCCTGCTTGTGGATCGCCAGAAGGTGTTTTTCGCCCGCCGCCAAAACGATATTGTTGTATTCGCGGCGTTCGATGATTTTGTTCGTTTGGTTGGCGATGACCGCCACCTTGTATTTGCCCGGCAGGACGTCGGTAGAAAAGTCCCAGTGGTCCGTCACATGATATTTGACGGAACCAAGTCCAATCCTCTGCGTCATTGCGAGCCGCCACGGACGGCGGCGAAGCAATCGCGTGGTTCGCGTGACGGCGGGGGAGATTGCTTCGTCGCGAAAAAAACGCTCCTCGCAATGACGGGGGGCGGGGGGTTTTCAGACAGGCTCTTAGGTGAAAGGTCTCAAGTTTCTCATTGCAAAAAGAAGGCGCTGCGTGTTCTGATTCTCCGACTCCGGGTTTGTGCATCGGTGCTTCATACGTTTGGGTGGAACGATGGGGCGGCGCGCCTTCACGCTGATTGAATTACTGATTGTCGTGGCGATTATCGCGATTCTGGCCGCGATCGCGCTGCCGAATTTCCTCTGTGCTCAAGTCCGCGCCAAGGCCAGTCGCGTTCGAGCCGACCTTCGAACCATCGCCACGGCCCTCGAATCCTACGCCAACGATTGGAATGACTATCCGCTCAATGACGGAGTCTATAACGTCATCCCGCTCGAGTTGACCACGCCCGTCGCCTATCTGACCAACGCGACGATGGTTGACCCATTTTGTGTGACGAAGTTGCCATCTAGAACTTTTGGCGAGCGTGAACGCTATTATACCTACACGCGCCCCGTGACGCCCGGAGAGGTCATCACACATAGCGCCATTGGCCACGCGCCGCCCATCGAGGCTGTCGAAGCAGTTGGCGGATGGCCGGGGAATCCGCATGTCTTTGAAAAGTATGGCCGCTGGCGGTTGGTCTCCAACGGCCCCGACATGAGCTATCCCGACACGGACTACATGGCGTATCTTTGTGGCACAGAGCCAATTACCGACCCCAATTGCGTCCTGCTCGGCTCTGACGTTTCTTATGATCCCACCAATGGATGCGTCAGTGAAGGGAATATCGTTCGGACGCAACTCAGCCCCGACGGCAAAATTTGTTGGCCGTAAAAAACGTGAGAAAAGGAAGACAAAAAGAAAAAGGAGAACAAGCAGGCGGAGAGATTGCGTCGAAGAGAAGAACTGGCGCGTGGCGGCGACGTCCCAGAGGAAGGCGCCGGCGCTGCCGCCGGTGACGGTTTGCGTACCGTCGGGCGACCAAGCGGCGCACGTGAGTGTGCCTAGACCAGAGAATTGCAGCAGCGTGGTTGTGATCTGCTCGGCGGCAACGCTTCCGACCGCGAGCAACACCAGAAGGACAATTGCGCGCTTCATTGCGAACCTCCCACCGCGAACGTTCGTAGCTCAGCCCCTTGTGGGCGTTCCGATTGCGGATCGCAAACGGGCACAAGGCCCTAAGCGACGGCATCGGGTGCAAGACCGCCGCTTCGCACAACCCTTCCCTGGGTGTCCCTGCCTGTTGCTGGGCGTCCATGCCCATGCGGATTCACGAGTCCAATATGCCAACAAGACGGCGGCTGTCAACGACAAAGAGGATTCACGATTTTGGATTTCCGATTTTCGATTTGTGATTTCCCATTGCCGATTTTCGATTGCCGGACCACAGATTTCATACCGGCGCAAAGCCGCGGCCAAAACAAGCAGAAGCAACCACAGATTCCACCGATTTCGCAGATTGAAACTCGTCAAATCCTTTAACCGCCAGGGGCGGGGCGGCGACTTTATTCTTGACGGGTTTCGGATAGGGCACATATTCGCACTGCTGTCTCACAGCAGGTAACGTCTCGTTGAACATAAGGCGGGATGAGGAAGCGGCGATTGTGACGCGCATGGTGGAAACGTGCATGTTGTTATCCATAGTAGTTTGCCCCGCGGCAAAGGAGCATAAACGCTTGATCCGCGGCCTCGTTTTTCCTACGGCTCTGTTTGCGCTTCTTCTCACCGGCTGTTCGTTCACATCCAGGCCATTTCATCTCATGCAAAGTGGCGTTCGGAAGTGTCAAAAGTTGCATGAAAGAGGGGAGGTTGGAGTAGGGGAAGCCTGGCTGTGAGAAGGGGGCGTTGGATTTATCGCTTTCGGGACAAGGCGCGATAGGAAAAGCGAAGGGGCCAGAGAGTGAATCCAGCCCCTGCGCCTCGTCACCCCACGGGGGGCGGGACAGTGGGCGCAGGCGTGGCTGGCGGGGATATAGCTGCGGGCCGAACGGCGCGTGACGGGGAGCAACAACCGCCCGTTCTTGGCTTCGTAGTTTGCTGGCAATTGGCGGCAATCGAGCGTGGGCCCAAGTGGTTTCGGCAGCGGCGGGGCCGTGCGCGGTGCAAGGGGATCGACAACGAACTGCCGGTAGTGCAGATGCTTCTGCCGGAAGGCATCGCGGATCGCGATGGTGCAATTGCGACCGGCCAGCACATCGGTCAGCACCGCCGCCAGAAACTCGATGAGGGCATCACTGTTCAAGGAGGTTGGCTATACGCTGTCGAAACTTCTGCACGAGATTGATATGGGCGAGACCGCCTGGGAGCGCATGGATTATTCCACGTTCCTGACGGAGCGTCGCAAGATGATGGCAAGAGTCATCAGGGCCGGTTTCGAACGGCTAGTTTCATCTCACGAATCCGAGTAGGGGAGAGACGTGGCAATGTCCGGCAAAGATGTTCTGGTCGGTGTGGATGTCGGCGCGACGGGGATCAAGGTCGGCGTCTTCGACGTCGAGGGAAACGAACTGGCGGTTGCGAGTCGGCGCAACGGGCCGGTGCCGCAGCCCGGCGGCGATCCTTCGTGGCTGACCTGGGATGGCGACGACATCTGGCGCAAAATCTGCGAATGTTGCCGCGAAAACATCGCCACCGTCGGTTGCGCCGGTCGTGTTCGCGGCCTTTCGGTCACAGGGTTCGGCGTGGATGGCGCGCCGATGGCGAAGGACGGAATGCAGCTCTATCCGCTGTCGTCGTGGCATTGCTCGCGCGCCGTTCCACAGACGCATTGGCTCGCCCAGCAAATGGATCTCTGGCGTCTTTATCAAATCACCGGCTTTCACAACTATCCGATTCAGACGATCAACCGCCTGCGCTGGCTCAAAGACAATGTCCCGCAGGTACTTGAGAAAGCGTACAAATGGCTGATGATCCAGGACTACATCGTCCATCGCTTCACGGGCGAATTTTCCACCGAAATCACCATCGCCTCGACCACGACACTGCTCGATCTGGCAAAAGGACAGTGGTGCGATGAACTTTTCCGTCTGATCGGCGTGGACAAGGCGATCTTTCCGCCGATTTCGTTTCCCGGCACAGTCGTGGGCAAAATCCATCGCCGCGCGGCCGAACAATCGGGTCTCCCCGAAGGAACTCCTGTCGTCGCGGGTGGCCACGATTGCGAAATCGGTGCGTTGGGCGCGGGCGTCAAGGACCCCGACGTGTTCATTGATATCACCGGCACATGGGAAATGGTCATCGCGACGCTCGATCGTTTTGCCCCGACGCGCGAACTGTTCGACAAGGGCATTGACACCGAAGCCCACGCCATTCCCGGCCAATTTCTGACGCAGAGTCTGATGATCGCCGGCGCGGTCATCGAATGGATGCGCGATCATTTCTACGGCAGCGAACCGCCCGCGGCAGCTTATGGCAAGATGATCGAAGAAGCCGAAGCGACGGGACTCGGCGCGAAGGGCGTCTTTGTCCTGCCCTCCTTCATGCGTGGAATGGGGCCGTTCCAGGGATACAACTCGATGGGAACCGTTCTCGGGCTTACGACGACAACGCAGCGCGGCCAATTGGTGCGGGCCACAATGGAATCTCTGTGCTATCAGTTGCGCCAGCAGATCGAGGTGATCGAGCGCAACACGGGCGCGCGCTGTCGGCGGTTGCGAACGCTCGGCGGCGTTCAGAAAAACGAGATGTGGCTGCAAATGAAAAGCGACGTGACGGGCCGGCCCGTCGAGGTTCCGCGAAAACAGGAAGTGACACTGCTTGGGTGTGCGATTCTGGCGGGCGTCGGTGTCGGCATCTATCGCGACATCCGTTCGGCGCTCGACAGCATTGACTTCCCGCTCGATGAATATCAGCCCGACCGCACTCGTCACGAGAAGTATTCGGAGCTGTTTGAGGTTTTCACTACGATTCCACCAGCACTGACCGAACCCTATCGCCGGATTCAAGAACGGTTCGAGTGAGCGCTCCACGTTCGAAGAGGTCTATAGCATCTAATCCGACGGAGGCATCGAGAATGAGAAACATGACAAGACGTCGGTTCATTAGAACATCGTTGGCTTCGGCGAGCGCCGTGGGCGCCGTCGCGTGTGCGACGAGCGATGCGCGGCAGGCGGCGCCGGTGGCGGACACGAAGCGGAAGGTGATTGGTGCGAATGAAAAAATCCGCGTCGCGCTGATCGGTTGCGGCGGGATGGGCCTGGGCGACATCATGACCTTCCTGAAGTTTGACGACGCCGACTGCGCGCTCATCTGTGACGTGGATGACGCGCAGATTAAGAAAGTGGGCGACGCAATCGAGAAAAAGCGCGGCAAGAAACCCGAAGCCGTCAAAGACTTCCGCCGCATCATGGACCGCAGTGACATTGATGCCTGCCTCGTCGCCACACCCGATCACTGGCATGCGCTGCCAACGATTTACGCCTGTCAGGCGGGCAAGGACGTTTATGTCGAAAAGCCACTTGCGACCAGCATCGGCGAGGGGCGCGCGATGACCGCCGCCGCACGTAAATATGACCGTGTGGTGCAAGTGGGAACCCAGTGGCGAAGCGGTCAGCATTTCGCCGAAGCCGTCGCCTATGTTCACTCTGGCAAATTGGGCAAGATTCGGTTGGTCCGCTGTTGGCCCTATCTGACGTGGGTCTATAGCATCGGGAAACCGCCGGACAGCGATCCGCCCGCGGGCGTGGACTACGACATGTGGTTGGGGCCGGCGCCCAAGCGGCCGTTCAATCCGAAGCGGTTCCACTTCAATTTCCGTTGGTTCTGGGACTACGCGGGCGGTCTGCAAACCGACTGGGGCGTCCACCTGTTTAACATCGCCTTGTGGGCCATGAAAGTTAAAGCGCCGGCGCGCGTGTGCGGCTCGGGCGGCAAATATGTCTGGGACGACATTTCCGAAACGCCCGACACCCAGGTCACCATCTACGACTACCCGGGCTTTACAATGATCTGGGAACATCAATGTGAGGGCGGGCACGGTCCCGAGAGTCGCGAGCACGGTGTCGCTTTCCACGGCACCGAGGGGACGCTGATCGTGGACACCGGCGGTTGGGCAGTCGTGCCGGCCGATGAGAAGAAACTGAAGGCGGAGAAAGGCACGGCCACTCCGGGCGACCGCGAGAATCACGTTCGCAATTTCCTCGACTGCATGAGGTCGCGACAGCGGCCCGTCTCCGACGTTGAGATCGGTCACGCGGCCACGACGGTTGGCCATCTGGGCAACATCGCTTTGCGAACCGGTCGAGCGATCCATTGGGACGCGGCCAACGAGCGCATTCTCGGCGACCGCGACGCCGGCCGCCTTCTGACCAAACCCTATCGCGCCCCTTGGACGCTGCCGACATGAAGCATTGGCTCGAACCGCGATATGATGCGGATTCAATTGAGGCGCGCTTTGCTCCGTAGATGTCCTGCGGCGTCTGCCTTCGAGCGAGGAGTCTTGAATTCCCTCAATAAGATGGTTGGCCACCCTGCAACCGATCGAGGTCCAACAAGTCCTGGGGGCGGCCCATTGCCTTCTTGTTCCTGATCAGGTCTTCTTTGCTTAAGATGTAAATGGGAACGTCGTCATAAGTGCTTTCCACCTTTGCCGCCCATGCCGACTCAAAATCCACGCCGTCAATTCCCATCGTAATGTCAATGCGGTTGGGCGCGACGCCCATTTGATACACAAGGTTGGGGTCAGCAAAAGAGGGGGCAGAGATATCGGCAAGGGGAGCGCCGAATTCCTTTAGCGCATTCCATACGCGCACGGAATTCTCCGGCGTTGGATTTACCCAAATATCAATGTCCTTCGTATAGCGCGGCTCGGTGTAGAAAATGACCGCATGAGCGCCGACGATCAGATACTCAACCTTTTCGTCGTCTAAGAGTTTCAACAGTTCTTTGAAGTCGGAGTTCGCGGGCATGTTTGCCTCGAAAGAGTTCGACCTCGACGACCATTTCGGCGGCGGCGGCCCAGCACGCTTCGTGACCGGCCTTTCGCCAGAACTCGCGATCAAAATCGTCGGTTTCGCCGCGTTTGGTCAGTTTCTCCTCAATCACACGGTTCGGCATGGCACATCCTCGCTCAGCACGCGGTCCCTTTCTGGTTCCATTCTACCGTCGGCTCTCCATCAACCAAACTTCAAGCGTCGAAACCACCATTCCTGCGCTTCCATCTCACTTCCAAATATACAGCCACCAAAGTCCGATCTCAACAAGAATCCCTCCCATGCGCATGTTTGCTCACTTCGATTCTCGGATGGGTTTGGCGACTGATTGCACCCGGTCGAATGCGTGTCCAGCGGTTTCTATTCTATGCTTTGTGATTGACCGCGAATGCCCGATGGAATAGATGCCAAGTCTCGAAACACACTGTAAGTCAGCGACGTTTAGCGAGGATTCTCCCGATGCGTTTTTCTGTGTTGATCGTCTCGCTCCTGACACTTGCCGCGTGTGAAACGCCGCCCACGCCCGGCGACCTGTCTTCGCCTAGCGCCAAACAGATTTCGATTGAGTTCCACTTGGTTCACGACCTGCCTCGCGCGAATTCGATCGAGCGAAAAGTGGAAGCCACCGGCGAAACGATCTATCTCGCTTCGCGTCCCGACCTGACGGAGCGCGAGATTGATTGGGCTGAGATGCAAAGGGATCCTTTGACGTCGCGTCCCTCGGTCGCGGTTTACTTTACGCGTCCGGGCACCGACAAACTGGCCAGCCTGACACGACACAATATTGGCCGGGCTTTGGCGATCGTAATTGACGGCAAGGTGCTCTCGGTGCCGTACATTTCCTCCGAGATCCCGACCGGCCGTGTCACGATTCGAGGTTTCCAATCCGCGGCCGAAGCGCAACGCGTTGCCGATTCCTTTGCCCGGCGATAGCGTGATTGGGGGATGAGTCCACATGGTCGCTTTCCTGGTGATTCTGCTTGCAGCATTTTGGCGATCCTGCTGAAGTCTATTTTGTCCAAACGGGATGAGGTCTGAGATGCTGAGCGAGACTGACAGGGCGGTTGTCGAGCGCTTCAAGCGGTTGATGGTCGAGCGCGGCGTGCCCGTGCTTGAGACCATCGCCTACGGGTCGCGCGCCCGCGGCGATGCCGAGCCGGACGCCGATCTCGACGTGCTGGTCATTGTGGATCATTGTGATCTGAGAATTGACGAGATGATCAGCGATTGTGCATGGGAAGTGGGATTCGATGTGGAGATGCTTATCCAACCTGTCGTTATGACCCGCGATGAAGCGGAGAATACGCCGCAAAGGTCTTCGCTCTTCATGATCGGAGTTCAGCGTGACGGGATAAAGGTATGAATCCGCAAGACGTCAAAGTGTTGGTCGGACTTCGGATGGAAGAAGTGGACGAGGCTCTTCACGACGCTCGCTTTCTCTTGCGCGAAGGCCGGGGAACCCGCTCCGCGGTGAACCGGGCTTACTATGCTGCTTTTTACTGCGTTCTTGCGCTGCTTCAGACTGTTGGAGAGGTGCCCAAGAAGCACAAGGGCGCAATAGCCTTATTTGATCGCCTTTTCGTAAGAACGAACCGCTTGCCCTCCGCCTCTTCAAAATGGCTCCATAGGCTCTTCAAGGTGAGACTGCAGGACGATTATGAACGGATCGAGCCGGTTCCAATGGAGCAAGCCGTTCAGGCTCTCGAAATGGCCGAGCAGTTCGTTAAGGAAGTTCGCAGTTACCTTCTCCGCGAGGGATTCCTTTCCGAAACGAAGAACTGACCACCATTCTTCAGCGTTCCACTCGCGCATCGCACCAATTGGCGCTGTCGGCGCGGTAATGCCAATTGATGGCGTTTTGAACAGCGAGGCTGAGCGTTCGCACGCCGCGAATGTCCAGATCAACCTCGACGGGGGGGCTGTCCCATGTCATGGGCGGCGATTGCCAGAGCGTTTTCTCGTCGCCCATCACAGTGAATTTTACCTGAGTGTTTTTGACCTCGATAGGGGAGAGGACGATCTTCTCGGGCCGCTGCAATCCGACGACCGCGCGGAATCTCTTGTATTGGCCGGCGAGGTCATACTCGACGAAGTTGCGGGCGTGTCCGACCTGTGCGGCGATTCCCTTGGAGTACGTGTTGCCGCCGAATGTGCGACGATTGCCCACATGCAGCGGCTCGCCGAACGTGCACCGGTCAAGCGCCATGTCGCGAAACGCTCCGCTCTGTCGCGCCGGAAGCAGGTCGCTGAGAGACAGATTGGTCGGCGCTTCGGCCACGCTGGGATAAAGCGGCGCTCGATGCGGCACTCGAACCTGTCGCCGCATTGGATCATTTCCCGCCATCACATACTGTGGGCGATATTGCCATTCCTGATCGAAGAAACCGGCCGCGACCATCGTGCGGCGGATCTGTGTGTCCTGGGCCGCCGAGCGACCGCCTCCTTCAAACACGGTTCGGCCGTCGGTGAGGTAGAAATCAAATTGCTCGTCGCAGCGCGCATCGAGACCGAAAAGTCCCGCCGGCGAAGTCGCTAAGAGAAGCCTCGCATAGCGGCTGGGATTTGCCGGATTGGGATAGATCGCAGCCAGCCCCAGGTCGCGCCCGACAAACTTTTCACCAAAGAATTCGATTGAATCGCTCGCCACGCGAATCGGCAAGTCGGCGAGAATTTGACGCGTGATGAAATTCTCTTCAGGTCCGCCCACAACGATCAAATGATAGTCGAGTGTTTCGCTGGTTGTGACATCCGTATCGCGTTTGATGCGCGGTGTTGCGTGTTGCCATTCGCGCCATCGGCCCGCGACGTTGCGCGCCTCGGACTCGACGATTGCGCGCATTTGCGGATCGGGCGACTGTGTTCCCTGGACGATTAGGAATGGCGCCATCCAAATATCGCTCATCGGTCCTTCGAGCGTGGCCGCCTTGCGCAGCGGCGCGGTGAGGGCTTCTTTGGGAGTGTCGGGCGAAATGAGCCGCCACAGCCGGTCGCCGACCCGCTCGACTTCCGCCATGCGGCCATTCCAAACAACGTCGAGCGGGCGCTCGGCTTTCACCAACTCGGCCGGCGGTGAAAGACTCATCGCACTCACATTGGTGCTTTGGATTGACACAAGATTGTCCGAAGCAATGCGAGCCTCCACGGTTGCAAACTCAAACAATTGCTCGAATCTCTCGATCCTCAGCCAGTTCATCGTGCCCTGTTTCAGCCATCCCGTCTTCAGTCGGACGTGTGCGGGTGCAGCCGCTCGCCGATAGCGATCAAACCAATGAAACAAGGCATTTTCGATCGGCAGTCCGCCATGCCCCAATCCCGGATGTTCCCAATAGCGAACATCGTAACCCAGTCGCTCAAGCGCCTGAACCATCGCGCGTGAATGTTCGACCTGAACGAGATCATCGCGGTCGCCGTGATTGGCGAAAACGGGCGTGTGGAGAAGATTCTCAGCGAAACAAAGCGGACTCATGCGTTGCGCGAGGAAAGTCTCCCTGGCCGTCAGCGTTGCGCGCACGTCGGGCTTGAGTTGCAGCAGGTAGTCGCTTCTTCCATAGACCGGTGCAAGAGCGGCGAATCGGTCGGTGCGCCATGTGCCGAGATTCCAAGTGCCGCTTCCGCCCATCGAATAACCCATGAGATAGATGCGGTCGCGATCAATGTCGTAGTCGCGGGAGACTTCCTCGACGGTGTGAAGCACATCATCCTCGCCGATCCCACAGTAGAATGTGTTACCGCGCCCAAACGGTTCCAGCACGATATAGCCGTATTGCTCGGCGAGTTGGCGCACCTTTTGGCCGACCAGACGGCTGCGCGCCGCATAATCGCTATTCGCGGGATCATAGCCGTGCAGCGAAACGACCAACGCTGTGGGTCGGCCCCGTTCATACGCTTTGGGAACATGGATCGCATAGTATTGCGGCGAGGCATCAATTTCTGACCAGTAGGCTCGAACGTGGCTGCCCCTGCGGTCGCGAAACGTGTCATCCGAACTGCGGCGGGCGCGCAATTCCTGCAACCACCCGAAATACTCGATGATCTCGTCGCTGGAGCGATCGAGAGGTTTGGCGCTGTCATTGCGTAGGACATCGAGGCGGCTGACGCAGTAGGCGAGCGTCATGCCGGCGCGCGACCGGCGATCTGCCCCGACCAACGCTTCGCGCACGAAACGATCCACCGCCGCTTCGAAGTCGCCGAGATAGACGTGACGGGCGAGTTGGATCGTGCCGCTTCCGGGCGGGCCAATTTCGGCAGTGACGAGATAGCCGCCCGCCGGCCAGGTGCGGGTCTGGAAAAGGCCCGGCGAATTCGTTCGGGTCGAAAGCGTCGCGATCCGGTTGCCGTTCAAATCTGCGACCGCGTATTTCACGGGATAGGCGATGTCATATGCGCGCGCGCGCGTAGGATCGAAAACCCAGGCCGAGATAATGTCGCCCGGCTGGCCCAGCGTCGGGCTGGTGTGAAGAGCCACCGATTTTTGGAAATCCAACCGTGTGGACGCCGCGGCACTTGCGCGCGATTGCGTGGATGTGGTTATTTCGCCCGAATGGACAAAGAGGTTGCCGAATGCGAGAAGAGCGCCCGCCAGCAAAGCGACGGTGTCCCATCGAAGGCTGCTTCGCTTTTCCGTCACGGTAATCCACCTGTCTCTGAATCGGAGGATTTGAGGCCAAAACCAGCATGTTCCAAGTATGCAAGCGGAGGAGTCTTTGCAAGGACAATCCGGTGTGGAAAGCAATTCGATAGGCGGGACACTTCTGTCCCGCACCGATTTCGCAAAGGTTGCCCGACACGAGTTTCGGACCGACCGATTAGATAATATTGAAGAGCCACTAGTCCTTCGCAGGGGCACTTTGCGGCGGAATCACCTCAGAAATGGCCTTGGCCTGCGAGTAGAGAAAATAGTAATCGCGTCCGCCCGCTTTCGAGTCGGTCCCCGACATGTTGAAGCCGCCGAACGGATGGACGCCGACGACCGCGCCCGTGGACTTGCGGTTGAAGTAGAGGTTCCCGACATGCACCTCGTTGGCCGCCCAACGGATCTTCTCCGGATTGCGCGTATAGACCGAACCCGTCAGGCCGTATTCGCTGTCGTTGGCGATATCAATCGCGTCGCGGAAGTCTTGCGCGCGAATGACGGTGAGAACCGGCCCAAAGATTTCTTCCTGAGCAATTGTCGCCTTGCGGTCCACGTCCACGATGATCGTCGGTTCGACGAAGTAGCCATGGTCGCCGACCCGATTGCCGCCCAGCATGAGACGCCCTTCGCGCTTGCCCATGTCAATGTAGTCGAGAATCTTCGCCATGGCAGCCATGTTGATGATAGGTCCCACATAAGTATCGGGCGCTTTGGCGGGACCGATCTTGAGCCGCTTGGTCTTCTCCACCAACCGTTCGAGGAAGACATCATAGATGCTGGTGTCAACGATCGCTCGCGAACAGGCCGAACATTTCTGGCCCGAGTAGCCGAAGGCCGAGACCATAACCCCTTGTGCGGCCGCGTCGAGATCCGCCTCGCCATCAACGATAATCGGGTCTTTTCCGCCCATTTCGGCAATCACGCGCTTGATCCAACGTTGACCGGGTGCCGTGCGCGCCGCGATTTCGTTGATTCGCAAGCCGACCGCTTTCGAGCCGGTAAAGGTGATGAACCGGGTGCGTGGATGGGCCACGAGGAAATCGCCGATATTGCCGCCGGGCCCGGTTAATAGATTGACCACTCCCGGGGGCAGTCCGGCTTCTTCGATGATTTGCGCGTATTGTTTTGCAATGCCCGGCGAGTCGCTCGAAGGCTTGAGAACCGCCGTATTGCCTGCCGCCCACGTCATGGTGGTCATGCCCGCAAGAATCGCCATCGGAAAATTCCACGGGGGAATGACAATGCCGACTCCCAGCGGGATATAGCGCAATTCGTTGCGCTCGGTTGGAATGCGCACAAGCGGTTGCTCTTCGGCGTAGCGCAGCACCTCGTGGCCGTAAAAATCCACAAGGTCAATCCCTTCCGCGACGTCCGCATCGGCCTCGGCCCAGTTCTTGCCCACTTCGAGGACCATCCAGGCGGCCAATTCGAATTTTCGCTCGCGCATCAATTCGGCGACCCGAAGACAAATCCGTGCGCGCTCTTCGGCGGGGGTCCGTTTCCAGCTCTCGAATGTCTGATCGGCGATCGCAATCGCACGTTCCGCTTCGGTTGTCGTCGCCTTTTGAAAAACCCCTATGATCTGATCGGGGTCGGAAGGGTTATGCGAGAGGAATTGGTCTTTGGCTCGCACGCGCTCACCACCAAGGACCAGCGACCATTCGCGGCCAAGCGTGGATTCCACCTTTGCAATCGCCGTTTCCATCTTCCGCCGATTCTCTTCCTTCGAAAAATCCGTCAGAGCCTCGATTTTGAATTCGGGTATTATCATATTGCAGTTCCCTTCTCTGCGTCTGTCGCCAAATGTTCCGCAAGCGTCAAAGGCTGCACCACCGTATGGGTAAGCAGGAGATTGAAAACCGTCAATAAGAAATTGCGCTGCGAAAACCTGCGAATTGTATCGCCGGTTTTGATCTTGACTGTCGCCGTCGCTCTCTGACAGACCAGTCATGACCACATTCTACCGCTTCTCTGTTGCTCTGCGGCAGGGTAGAAGAGTAGAGAGTTTATCCTCTGGCGGTTGCACGTCCGGGATGAACTTCAGGATGCAAGGAGCCATTCAATGATGCGAGATTCTCGCCTGCAAGCGACTCGCTCGAGCACTTCGTTGCTCATCCTAACGGCGACAGTTTGTGCCGTTATGTTGTCCAGTGCATTTGGCGAAGAGAGCATTTGGCTGCCTCCGTTTGCCTACCTTAAGAAAGCAACATGGGAGGAGACCTATGCCGCGTCGCTGGCGGCTTCAAGCGTCACGGCGCCCGTTCTCGGCGACTGGTATTACATCGGCCCCTTCGACAACACGCGCGGTGAGGGATTCGATACCATCTATCCGCTGGAAAAAAAGATCAGTCTGGATGAAGCGTATGAAGGTAAGGACGGGCGGCTTGTGCGATGGAAACGCGGCGAGTTCTTCCTCGATGGCCGCGTCAATGATCTCAAGCCGTTCTTCGACGACAAACAAAATGCGGTCGCCTATCTCTGTCGAACAATTCATTGCCCTGCCGATATGGAACGCGTCATCTCGCTCGGAAGCGACGACACGCTCACGGTTTGGCTCAACAGTCTCAGAGTTCTGGCCAAGAACGTGGCCCGCGGCGCCGCGCCGGATCAGGACCGCGTGACGCTCAAATTGCACGAAGGCCAAAACGAGTTGCTCCTCAAAATCTGTCAGGGCGGCGGCGATTGGGGATTCTATTTCTCGATGGATTCCAGGGTGCCGGCATCCGTCGAAGCGCCGTTGCTCCGCCATCTGATCGAGGACTTTCCGGCCGACCCCAAAGTGGGCGCGGCCTATCAGCGCCTTTTCGAAATTCGTCGCGCAGTTGCCAGCGAACGCGAAGCGCCGGGCCTCGACCTACTGGGCGTCAATGTTAAAGAATTTGGCGCTTCGGGCGTTGGCCGCGCGACGAATGGGACAATTGACGCCGGCGCGCGCATCGTCACGAACGTCGCCGACACTTCTACGTTTCGGCCCGGGCAAGGCATTTATCTCTGGCATTTCAAGCCGGTAGATGGTTTGGCGGCGTTGGACGCGGGCAAGAGCGATTTTGTGGCGTCAGTGCGGGTCCGGCCTCAATCCGGTTTCAATCCATCGGAAGCCGGGCTAGCCTTTCGCGTCACCGATGCGAAAAACTATTGGGCCTTGAGCGCGAGCTTCGCCAATGCGTGGGCGCCGACCGCCCGTGTTCGGCTCCTGCAGGTTCGCGACGGGACTCCGACCGAATTGCGCGCGAAAGACATCGAGCGTCCCTCGTCACCCACAGCCGCGTTGGCTCTCAAAGTGGTCCTCACGGGCGAGCGCATGCAGGCATTTGTCAACGACCGCGCTTTGTTCGACTTGTCCGATCGCTTCGGCAGCGGCGAGCGCAAGGTCGGTCTCTATCACAATGCCGGCCACAAGGCCGGAAGTCCCTTCTATTTGCAGTTCCGCGTTGACTCGGTCGTGGACGATGATTTCGGCCGGTCCGACAACCGTTACGATCTCGGCGCGGCCCAAAGCGGCCAGCGATGGCAATCGCTCGCGGGCCGGTGGGGGGTTGTGGATGGCGCGGCGCGACGAACCGAAGGCGCAGCAGGCGAGAAGATGGCGACGATTGTCGTCGCTGTGCGCGAACGCGAAATCGAGTTGGCCCATGCTTGGCCGGGCGAAGACAACGCTCTGGTCGAAGTCTATCACGACGATGCCAACGCAATCGAGCGCGCGTTGGGCATTCGCTCGTCTTTTGACGTCGGCGTATTTCGCCACCTTCTGTTTCCCGAGGGCGGCTACAACATCTCGCGGCCGTTGCGCATTGGGCCTTTCGTTAAAATGACCGGGCTGAATCCGGACGGCGGCGTAGGTCCGGCGATCAATGCGTTGCCGGGTTTCGCGCCCGAATACGACGACGAGAAGTTCTTGCTCCATTGGATTTGCGCAACGTCGAGGGCCGCCGACAACCGCCAGCAATTGTTGGAGAACCTCCGGCTTGCTGCCATTCATCCCGAAGCCAACCCCGGCCTTTCAGGCCTTCGATTGGCGAGCGGCTCGGGCAGTCGCTATGTGAATCTTGAGATAGAAGTTCCTCGTCGCGGCGTTGTGGTGGGCGAGGGGAGCGGCGACAGTGCATTCGAAACGGTCGCCGTTCGCGCCGGTGAAACGTGCGTTGATCTCTTGGGCCAGGGAATGCGCTCGCTGACTTTCCGCAATCTCTCGCTGGGTCTCTATGACATTGGAAAAGTAGCTGTCGGGCTTCGCATTCGATCGGGCGCTGCCGGAATCGTTGTCCAGGGACTGAGTTGCGACGGCCCGCCGCGTCCCGTTCTCATCCAAGGGGGAACCGACATCACTCTGCTTGGTTTGAATATCGCGGGACATCCCAACCATCCGGCGGTCGAGGTCGAGCGCGGCCCCGACGATCTAAACCTGCTGATCTCGGGCGTGGCGCGCGGCTGTTCAAAGGCGGTGACGATCGCCGGTGAAACCGTTGCCTGGGTTCGACGGCTGGGCGATTCGTCAACGGATGCGCGGCCATTTCGATTCGCGGGCGGCCAATCGAGCTTTTGGATGGGCAATGCGGACGGCAGCGGCCAGGTCAACTTCCTCGATCACGTCCGGTCGCCCCAGGAAATCAACGGCGGCGAGACGTATGTTGTTGATCTGATTGACACGCGAGCGCGAGGCGGCGGCAGCGCCGTCTATGATTATGTTGCCTCGACCGGCCAATCTGGCGGCACCGTCGAGGTCGGCACTCTGACGCTTTTGCACAATCTCGAAGACTTCCAGGTTTTGCGAACCGTCAAAGGGCGCGTCGGGCCGGATGCGGACCAGGGCTTGTTCACTCCCGACGCTCAGATGCGCGATGGCCTTTTGAGTTTGCGCATCAAGGCCGACGTGCCGCGCGACCGCTCCATCGGGTTCAATGCGGTCAAAACCGGCCTCGGTCTGCCGGGACTCGGTCCTGTCGAAGTTCGTCCATCAAGCCCAACGTTGGACAGGCTGACAGCCTATCCTACCAGGAGCGGCGCTGACGGATATATTCGCGATTGGTTGGTTGCCGGCCCCGTGCCTTACAAGGGCGATACCACCAAAGGCGTTCTGGCGTTCGATGATCTAAAGGTCAAAGACCTCGACAATCTTGAAGCCGGACAACGCGTGACGATCCGCGGCGAGTCGCACGGCTGGACGGTTGTCCGCTCCGATGAACCTTGCCTCGATTTGAATCGCGTGTTTTGTCCAACCGAATGGCGGCCCGTCGAAAATGCTTTCGGCTATCTGGTCACTTATCTGATTTGCGACCGCGAGATTCCCGATCTCACACTGCGGCTCGATTTCGATGATGCCGTTCGCGTCTGGCTCAACGGAAGCGAAGTGAAATATGCTGAAGGATTCGATCCCGAAGTAGGGGAGAAGCCACTCGCCCATCATGGCGTCGCCACGGGTCTGACACTTCGAAAAGGCCAAAACATTTTGGCCTTGAAGGCCTGCAACGAAAAAGGTGCTTGGGCGGTGGGCCTGCGCTTCAAAACCCCCGATAGCCAACCCCTCCGTGACTTTCGGGTAGCCACAAGCCAAGAAAAATGAGCCACCGGTAAGACGGGTTGAATGGTCATCAACTATTTGACTGGACGAATCCACGGTTTCCAATCCCGTAGGGATAGTTGATAGTAGCCCAGTGATTTATCGCTGGGAAGACGAGTCGGACAACCGGCAAGTCCCGTCGGGACGACCG
>Ga0315277_10002636_pt1 | contig 24910 bp, 30 predicted proteins | sample YL17G05_15_MG_FD_203695 | JGI IMG/M metagenome (GOLD analysis project Ga0315277, IMG submission 203695) | Sediment microbial communities from Yellowstone Lake, YNP, Wyoming, USA - YL17G05_15 | ecosystem: Environmental > Aquatic > Freshwater > Lake > Sediment | place: USA: Wyoming | collected... | reverse complement strand
GATTTGCTGCTCGCGGTTGACAGATCTGTCAGCGACTTGAATAGTATGATAGGTACCCAACCACTCAAAGCACGGGATCAGGACCTGAGGTCTGCTCTGGAGCAGGAGCTTGAGAGAACATTCCAGCAAATCAGCCTTGCGAAGAGCAGGTTTGCAAGACGGCAAGGGTAAAGGCATGGCGCATGTTCCAGGCGATGACACGTTCCGTTTCGCAGCGAAGACGCCATTCCTCTCAATGCCGCCTACTTCAATCCCGGAGCATCAAACGAAAAGATCGGAGTTGGAGTCGTCTCGGATAGCGGAAAATGGCGGCACAGGCGATTGAGAGTTCCTCTCTACATGCAGACGACAGATTTCACTTGCGGCGCCTGCGCGGCACTCATGGTCTGGAGGTACTTCGATAGAAACGTGCAACTGTCTAGGCGAAATGAGTTCCTGATCTGGACCGAGACGGCCGCGTTACCATTCAAATTCTCGTCGCCATATCGAATTGCGGAGTTCTTCGTCAAGAGAGGGTTTGAAGCGAAGGTCGCGATGAAGCAGGGAGGACATACGGAACTTGAAGCACCATTTGAATGCTGCCTAGTCGACGCCTCAGAAAGAGGGCTTTTCGTTGACTTCTTCCATAGATACAACAGGATCGTGAAAAGACGTATCGCATCCGCAACCGTTTCCACGGAACCCACGCTGTCCGACGTGCGAAGATCACTTACCAACGGCAATCCAGCGATTCTGTTGGTGGATTCCTACTACACGGCCAAGGAAAGAGGAGCGCCGAAGCCTCCTCATCTTCCCCACTGGATTGTCGCGACAGGACACGATAGCGGCGAATTCCGCATCAATGATTCAATCGCTGAGAAAGATCTAGGTACTGGAAAGATCGCGTTGAAGGACAGTGTGCTGAGGCAGGCGATGAACACCTATCACAGATTTGGTTGGCCCTCCGCGCTGATAGTTGTAGCAATGAAGAGGAAAGCTCCTCCTGAAACCGCATCAAGACTTCCAGTGATGCAACAGGTCGACAGATCGTGGACTCGATCCTCAGGCATCTGAGATGAAGCCGTGAGTGTCATGTTGAATATACGATCGCGTGATCCTCTATTGCGTTGGAGACAGCCTCGATTGAGGTTGATCTCGCCTGCTAGTCTGTGACCAGATCAGTGTGCCTCTTGTATTCCGAGTATGGTTAATCGTTTGGTGCTTCTTATTCCGCGTGCAACGTTGCCGGGAGCAAAAATCATCTGACCTTCTTTCAGAGTGCTCCGCTGGTCCCCAACAGTGAATGTGCCCTCACCCTCTATGACATAGAAGCACACGTCGTAAGGTTCCGGATGAGGAGGGATCTCCTGCCCAACCTCAAGGCAAACGAGGACGACATTGAACATCCTTGTCCTACAAACATCTTTCTTAACCTGTTCAGTTGCGGAGAATTCTGCCAATTCGGTTAAGTCCCACATATCCAATTTCAACCAATCATCTCCTTCCTACACATGCCCAGTTTCAACTCTCTCTGACAAATGACCGCCGAGCTCAACCGGATGTTTCATCCAAAGCTATCTCCTTCTGAGAACGACTAGCAGGTCTGGTCTGGCACGCCGAGAGAGAAAGATGATCGCCGAGAAGAATGGTGTCAAAGTTTCGAGGTCTGAACTGTAGCGACAATGGATTCCTCGTTCAGAGCTAGTCTTTGCGTTGGGTCATTATGTGGAACCGTATGCCGACGAAGAGGAAAGCGGCCGTGTATGCTCCTAGAATGATGATGTTCGCCGCTGGGCCGAAGAAAGCTTCCCCGCCAAGAGCATACCTTGCCAGCTCGATGGTGTGAGTTAGAGGGGACAGAAGTGATAGTGCTTGGCCCCAGGATGGCAGCTCTCCTACTGGCACGTATACTCCGCTGATGAAGAGGAGTGGGATCCGCACGAAGTTAAGGGGCATCATCACTTCTCCAGGTCCTTGGCCTGGCATCGAGGCGAACATTATGCCCATAGCTGAGAAGCCGAGAGCAGACAGGGCCATGCACACGATCAAAGCCGCGACATTGGTGATGTGTGATGCGAAGAATATGACGCCTACAACGATAGGAATGAGAGATATTCCAACTCCGAACATTAGCCCAGCCAGCGTCTTGCCCATCAGCACTGTCAGCAGTGAGACAGGTGCGGTCAGGAACCTGTCGAATGTTCGAGTGCCTCGCTCGGTCGGGATAGTCACAGGGCCTATCGATGAGGACGCGAAGAAGAGAGTTTGTGCGATCAGGATTGGAATCTGTGCTGCTGCCGGAATGTTGCGTCCAATACTGAACGAGAGAAAGAGGCTGAACGGAAATAGCACTCCGAACATGATGGATGCGGGGCGCGTGTAGTAGGTACGCACATCTTTGACGGCGATCGCCCATGCAACCCGCACCTGTCTCCCTAGGGAGTCTGACTGGCTTGTCTTCATCGATTCGATCCTCCCAGACTTCCTTGTCTCCGGAGTTCGTCTAGGTTTTGAGTCGGCTGTTTCTCGTTACCTGTCGCAGGTCTGATTCCTGTCAGCCTTATGAACACGTCTTCTAGGCTTGGGCTGAGTGTGTTGACTGTAACGAGCTTGAGCCCGTTGCTTTGGACGTACTTCCATGTGGATTCGAGGACACTGGATGGCTCATCTGTATAGAGCCTGAATTTGTCACCTGTCTTGATAACCTCACTCACGCTTGGTAACTTCCTCAGCTCCTTCAGAGCATCTTCAGGAGGAGCTTCGAATGCTACCTCGACAGACTGGACACTCCTCGCGGTTCTCCTGAGCTTTTCGGGCGTATCGATAGCGGCGATTCTACCATGATTGATGATCGCGATTCGGTCGCACATTTGGCTTGCCTCCTCCATATTGTGAGTTGTGAGAAAGATGGCCAAGCCTTGCTGGTTCAACCTTCGAATCGTATCTCGAATTACTAGGACGCTCTGTACATCCAAACCTGAAGTGGGTTCATCAAGGAAAAGAACGCTTGACCTATTCATGAGCGCCATGGCGATGCAGATGCGCCTCTTCATGCCTCTCGAGAACCCCCGTACCTTTTCTCCGCGTCGATCGTAGAGGCCGAACATTTTCAGGAGTTCTTCAGCGCGACTCTCTCGATAGATTTTCGGCACATCATAAAGTCTGCCCGTGAAGATCAGGTTGTCCCATGCCGAGAGCTCATTGTAGACGTTGCTAATGTCAGGGACGATTCCCATCTGCTCCTTAGCCTTGACCGACTGGCGTTGAATGTCGAAACCCATTATGGCAGCTGTTCCTTCCGTTGGAATCGACATGCCGGTCAACATTCGTATAGTGGTGGTCTTCCCAGCTCCGTTAGGGCCCAAGAAACCGAAGATCTCGCCCTTATTCACCTCGAAACCTATGTGATCTACTGCTACTAGGTGCCCGAACCGCTTCGTCAGGTTCGACACCTCGATGGCATACACTCCTACCAATTCGCGTCACCTAGTTTCATTGGGTTTTTCTGCAGACGTGAGGACTGCTCAAAGTCGTCTCACCCGGCCTGGTTACGCTCAATTCTTTCAACAATTCGCTTCGTACTCATGGCGCCGCTGGCTGCATTGTGGTTCGTCTTCGCATTAGGGTCGGAACAGTCAGCTAGGTTCAACCCTACGAGTTACTGTGGCTCCTCCTTTTTCTCTACCTACGCGCGAAGACGTTGCCTTCACGCTCGTTGTGACTTCTGTCCCTCTATCACGCTGCCCTTCTTGTAGAAAAGAAGGTAGCTGATAATGACGAAATCTGCAATAATGGCAACGTGCATGTAGGTACAGTAAACGCAAATAGCCTTAATCAGAAACAGCTCGACGAAGACAAGATATGGAACAATTACAATGCCTAGGAATCTCCATCCGAACAGGATATTCAGCGAGGTTCTAAACAAGCGATCACTCCCAAGAGCAATGAAATAGACAAGTATGAGATTCACGACAAAGTACGCGACAGCGAATAGCTCAAGAGGAATCCCAAAGACCTGACTGTACACGCTGTCCAGTACAGCATCGCAGTTCAACACTATCCCTGAACCTTGCTGCACAGGACAGAAAGGCAGAGACTGTTTCAACGTATAGTAGAGGATCATCACCATGGAAGAAGCCCAGAGCCCGAACATAGACATGGCCACAAGCATGAGAAGCTTGGGCCAACCGATCCTAACCTTCATTATTGTCCTGCCTTTCTGCAGATTCTCATGTTATGAACGTGTGTCGTGGAGCGCACATCCATGGGATGACTCATATTCACGTATATAAATCGATAGATTTCAAATTCCGGTCGTCGAGCTTACGTAATGAAGGAATGAGGAGGGACCGAGCACGCACTGACGATGGCGTGCTGTTCATCATTTGCTCCTTTCGTCAATATGTGCGTCTAGGTTTGGCCAACCTATGGTGCGATCATCAATGGCGTCGACGAGCACATGTTCACCGCTACTCAGTTGTGTCAGGGGCATTTTGATGAAACATTAATGCGCTTCGTTTTCTGGAGTATTGAGTTGCCCGAGGCTTCGTACTGAGTGTTTCAAGCCCACGATCAGATTCACGCCTGAGACTCTGTCAGAACACCAATTGGGTTGCCACTACGGAGATCCTACAGGCATTTCGCGCATCCTAGGAGTAGAGAAAAACAAAGACGGTTATTCAGGCAGGAACGGGCGTGCGGATTCACGAACACCCGCAGTCACATGTCCCAGCGGTTGATTCCGATTCTAAGTCTTCCGTTTGCAGAAGGTTCGATGCGAACTTGTCAGTCTTTGACGCTGCGAATGCCCTCGCCGATTTCGATAGTTCGATGGCTTCTGCGATCTCCTCAATCTTAACTCCTGCATTCTTGGCCATTCCCACGTGATACTCCACGCAAGATTGACAGTTCGCAACTGCAGACGCGCCAATCGCGACAAGTTCCCTTACAGCTGGATTCAATCTCGCTTTTTCCAAAAGCACTGGTTCCATATGTGGATTCACCTCACATCATCATGTGGTCAAAAGGAATGCTCAAATTTAAGGCCCGAAACTCAAATTCAACAGACATTGAATTGGTGCGTGTATCCCTAACGAATCCGGTTCTCGTAGGGAACGAGGGCGAATTGGCTGTGGCGAGTCATCATTGTTGCCCCAAAGATCTCGGAACGAAAGCGAAACTGGACGGACGCTTGAAGGAGGAGCTGCAAGCCATTCCCGGAGAAGAAGATTTGAGAAGATCGTCTCGGATTCTCAATGCCCTAGGCCACGCAGTGCGCCTGAAAATTGCTCTATTGCTGCTGCAACGAGGTCACTGTGTTTGTGAGATCGTGCAACTAACCGGGAAAAGACGAAACGTTGTCTCATATCACCTCAAAATGATGAAACGAAGCGAAGTCGTGAACTCAGGCATCGAAGCAGGTTGGAAATACTATACCTTAACCGATAAGGCGTCTGAGATGCTGCGAGGACTTGTGGACTTGCGCAACGTTCACCACTCTCAAGAGACGCCCGCCCCGGGACGGTAAAAGTTGGGCGGCAGATGGCGACGGAGAAATCGGAGAGGGCAACTCTGGCGGACGTAAATGACTCGCGTTCACGGCAGCTACGTGCTATCAAGTTCTCAGTTCTATTGTACATTGCGATTTTCACCGTGAAACTTGGGGCCTTTTTTCTCACCAATGTTACCGCGTTGCTTGCCGAAGCCCTGCACACTCTCAGCGACATATTACTATCAGGATTCTTGCTGTTCGCCGCCGTCTACTCACAAAAGAAAGCCGATGAAACCTACATGTTTGGGTACGGAAGGGCGCAGAATGTGGCTGCGCTCGTTGCCGCCACGCTCTTTCTATCCTTTACAAGTTTCAGACTCTATGAGGAGGCAATACCACGCGTCCTCTGGCCTGTCCCTACGAGCTACCGAGACCTCAGTTTAGGAATTGGTGTATTGATCCTTTCAATGCTGCTTGCGTCTACGCCCCTAATCAGCTTGTTAAGGGAAGAGAAGCGGGGGGCAGCAGCAAAAGCGCAATTGGCTGAACTGGTCAACGATGAGCTTGGGCTATTGGCGGCTCTCGTAGGAATAATATTCATACTGAACAATCAACCAATCGCAGACCCGATCGCCTCGATCATCGTTGCATCGATCATAGCCTTCAACGCGGTTCGCCTTTTCAGGCAGAATGCGTCGCTCTTGATGGGGCGGTCTCCAGGCCGCGAATTCCTTGACAAGGTAAATGCGGTCGCAAAATCAGTCGATGGAGTTCTTGATGTACATGACGCGCGAGCTGAATACGTCGGGCCGGAGCTCATCCAAGTGCAAATGCATATCATCGTCCAGAAAGGTCTCGCGATTGAGGAAGCCCATCGGACTAGCGAAGAAGTCCGTCAGAGAGTGATGAAATCACTGCAATGCGAATACTGCATCGTACATGTAGGTTCTGAAGCGCACTATCAATAGTTGCAAATGTTCCGGATGCTCTTCCGTCTCGTCCTGTTTAATGGCGAAATGGTCTCTGGCATTAAGTGATCGTCCGAACGCGCCGGCGTGAAGCAAATAAACCTGTCCCGCTGCTGAGAGTCATCTAGCAATCCTATATGTTGCATGAAAAGAGTTGCTGGTAGTTCAACACATGGTTGGACGCAAATGGCGGGGATGACAGCGACAAAAGGCAGGCTATGGCACGGGGTTCCACGCGAGAACATTCCGTGGAATCCGACAGTTGATGCAGGGAAATGTATCGGTTGTACGCTTTGCTATGTGACCTGCGGTCGTGAAGTCTACGATATGGTGAACAACAAAGCCGTCGTGAAGGAACCGTTGAATTGCATGGTTGGTTGCAATACTTGTGGCACGCTCTGCCCCGTGCAGGCAATCAGTTTCCCTGGACGCGACCTCATATGGAAGACTGAGCGGGAGCACAGGATCTTCGCGGAGGTTCGTAGAGAAGCGCAGGCTAAGAGGACCGCACAGGACGCAGCTAAGGCCCGTGCCGCAGCTGAGGACCTGGTCGCCAAACTGACCATGAGAGTCCACATGGATGTTGCCGGAGAGTTCGGAGAGAAACGTTTTCTCGTGAAGCTAGAGGAACTAATACAGGACCGTCCCTACGACATCGTCAACCTGCACTTGGAGGTGCCCACCGTGAAAGGCTCTTTGGAGAAGACTCCCTCGTTCATATCCTTTGAAGTTACGAGCACCTCGCAGAAGGACATAGAGACCTTCCTACCGGAAGTTCGGTCCCTTGTCCGCGACAATGGCTTAGTATTAGTGAACGAACGCAAACTGTGAAGGCGGACGACATCAAGTTCAGGCACATGACGATGCTGACAGGCTCTACTGCGCACTCGAAACGAAATGGGGACATACAGCTGTGCGTATTCATACCAGCAACAGTGGGCAATATTGTGCGAGACGATTTCCTAGAGATGCCCGGGACAGCAGTGGATGTCTAACAGTTTGCCGACGATAAGCATACCATTAGCGTGCGTCAGTCTTCAATGATAGTCAACCCTAGCGTACAAGAAAGCAACTCGCGTAGATTCGGCTAACACACCAGCAATTAACCGTCTATTCTTTCAAACCCCTGCTCATTGCGGCCTTCCCTAGATGTTCCACCAGCAAGGGGTTCTTCTCTATCAGATCTGTCGCTGTTATGATGCCGACGAGTTCACTCTCTCGCACGATCGGAATTCGCTTGATTTTGTACCTAGCCATCAAGCTAGCAGCGTCTTCAATTGAAAGGTCCTCTTTGGCAGTCACGGTCGGAGTTGTCATTATGTCTTTGGCCTTGCATATGCTTGGGTCCAAACAATGCTCGACGACTTTCCGCAAAATGTCTCTCTCCGTAATGATGCCCACCGGCCTTCTTTCTTGAACCACTATGATTGAGCCTATGTCGAATCGATTCATCTTCTCAACAACTTCCCTCACGCTAGAGTCCGGTCGCGCAGTCTTAACGTCAGAGCGCATGATCTCCTTCACATACACCATTTGTGATGCTCGAATCTCGGCCCCCATGAATACTCCCCTTCTCACTCTCCTTCGCCTTTTCTGCCACCCCACTTATCGGCCATGAATGGTATTCAGGCTTGAGAATCAGATTCAACTTTATTAATATGAAACGCAAGCCCGCTGGGTCAGGAATCATAATATGGTAAACAAAGTGAACACCGCCAAGCATGTTCCGCCGGAATGGGCGTTCGAATTTCATGCCCATCGATGTCCTTTCATGCCGATCGGCTACCGCATGGGCAAGCTGGCATTGGCGTATTTGGGAATCGAGCCTGAGAAGGATCATGGCTTCTTTGTCTTCCCCGAGTTGGGCGAAGGGCACCCCCAAACCTGCATGATGGACGGGATGCAGGTCGCTACGGGGGCAACCTATGGTAAGGTGCTGCTGGAAAAAACATACTATGGCAAATTGGCAGCAACTTTCTACCATCCTCAGAAAGGCGCGGTGCGGTATGCTCTCAGATCAGAATTCGTCGATGCCATGGGCAAATTCGAATTCTTCGCATACCGGAAGCGTGGGGTGGAGCCGTCTCAAATTCCGCCAAGCGTAGTGGACGAAGTCACTCAGTGGATCTATAGCCAGCCCGACGATGTTCTGTTCAAGGTGGAGGCTAAACCTGATTTCAAGTTCACGCCGCCCAGAGGTTCGTTCAACAAGACCAAGTGCAGCGTGTGCGGAGAATATGTATTCGAACGATATGTCCGCATTAAGGACGGGCAGCCGATGTGCATCCCATGTTCCGGCTTCACGGAATCGAGGCTGGATTCCCCATAAGGCATGCAGCGAGTTTGAAGGAGACCGGACATGGATACAACTCTCGTCATCGCATTTTTTGCTGTGCTCGTGATCTCGGCCGTATTCTCCATGTTCGGCAAGGGAGGAGGGTCCCTCTACACCCCTGTCCTTCTTTTACTCGGCTGGGCAGTGTCGACGGCAATCCCCACATCCCTCTTTCTCAACCTAGTTACCGCATTTGCTGCCACGGTTATCTTCGCACGGAACAAACTCGTCGACTTCAAGTTCGCTTCTATCTTCCTTCCCGGAACGATCGTCGGGTCACTTCTGGGGGCGTTCCTCCGGGTTCCCGTAAACGTTCTACTCGGCCTGTTCGCCATATTCCTCGTCTTTGCCGGGGCTAGGATGATCCTCTCCGGAAGGGAGCACACGAAGGAGGATGAGAAGAATGCGCAGAAAAAATCGGCTGGAATCAGAGGTGTCACAGTCGTCGTCATCTTCTCCTTCCTAGTGGGCGTCTTATCCAGCCTCCTTGGGGTTGGCGGAGGAATCATCATCTTTCCATTCCTCGTACTCTATTTGCAGTACCCCGCACAGAAGTCTGCGGGAGCGAACTCCTTTATCGTCACCGTCTCCTCCATCGTCGGATCAATAGGGCATAGCATCGTGAGTCATCTTGAATACCTGTTGCTCGGTACAACGATCATTGCGGCTATCATTGGGGCCACCGTCGGGTCCATTGTCACCGTGAAGGCCAGCCCATCGTTCGTGAAGGTGGCGTTCGGACTTATCCTATGGTTCTTCGCAGTCGAACTCACGCTCAATCTGCTGGGGATTATATGATCAATCATGGTGAGTCGAGACAGGCATGCTATTCAACGAAGGTGGCCCAGGATCGCCGCCGACTTTGTGGACGAAGCCCTCATCCACGCTATTTTCGCGATAGTGTACCTACACATTGAGAAATTTGTGAGAAGGTCACTCGTTGGCAAGAACGATGCTGAAGTGCGTATTCCCCACGTAACAGGTTAAGAGATGCTGCGAAGATAGCGTCGTCTTCGAAAATACACTGGTTACATTGGTAGATTTGCTGTATTAGCGGACTCTGATAGCGTACCTGCCAGCCTTAGTGATTCCCAACTTCTTCGCAACTTCGGACGCAGTCGGGTCGATTATGACGATTAGGCCGCTCCAGTCATCGCTTAGGTCCGTTGAACCACAGTTGGGGCAAACGGGCCCATTGCTTATGAATTTGCAGCTCCTGCAGGCTTTTTCAGTCAAGTAATGTTCTCTTCTCAGCCGGACTTTCCTAAATCAGCATGCGACAATCCAATCGAGGTGGCCGAGATTAAGCTGTCGCATCAGGATGGCTGTGCATAAACTGCCAATCCTCACGGTTCTAATTGTCATCCTGATCTATTCCACGGTTTACCGCCCAATATGCCGGCTAGAATTAAGCCCCCATTATTATCAATCGAAATAAGTGTGCTGCCAATGGTCGTCTCCGAGAAAGGAGTGGAGAGAGTTTGCATTTGCTTCGAAGCGGATATGAGCGCTCCAGTTCAACTGAGATGCTCGCATATGGGCTTCGAAAAGGAGGGGGTTAACTGTGTTGACTTGGTCTCTCTGGATGAGGGCTTAGACAGCTATGCACTGTGATACAGCGTTGCTCCATTCAATTACGGTTTGCTTCCCAACCACGTTAAACTGACAACTTTGTTAGCGGAGTCTAGGTCCGCGGGTGCCTCGTTATGGTAAGACACATTCAAGAATCCTACGTCTAAGAGAAGTTGCTTGTATTCGTCAACTGTTATTGCGCCAGTTATACAGGCAGACCAATCCTCAAGGTTGGCTCGGTCTTCAGCGGTAATCCTTTTGACTGCTACCATATCAGAGATGGCGATTTTGCCACCAGGCCTCAATACCCGATAGATTTCCCTAAACGCCTTCACTTTGTCGGGGACCAGGTTCAGAACACAGTTGCTTACGACCAAGTCAACGGAGTTGCTTTCAACCGGTAAGTTTTCGACCTCGCCGAGTCTGAACTCTACGTTCTTGTAATCATATTTCTTCGCGGTTTCACGTGCTCTCCAAATCATTTCAGGTGTGGCATCTACACCGATTACTCTTGCAGTCGGCTTTAGCATCTTGGACACTCGAAAGACATCGATCCCTCCACCGCTCCCTAAATCCAAGATGACCTCCTCACCTTGTAGGGTGACACGGGTGAGTGGACTTCCGCAACTAGCGCCAACGGCAAGCGCCTCTTCGGGGATAATCTCAGCGTCAGACGACGATGCTTGGCAACATGAGTCGCCACAACATGACTCACCTCGTCCGACAGTAGCTAGATTCGCATAGTGACGTCTCACCGCGTTCTTGATCTCTATTTCTGACTTCTCCATCTCATTCATCTACCAATACCCATAAGTAGAAAACCATATAAACTATCTCTCATTGCTACTACCAAAAAGAGGTAGAAAAAATGCAACCGGCCCTTGGGCTGAGGGGAGAGGAGGAGGTAGCAGAGAATACTGCTGCCAAACTCAGAGAACTTGGATTCTCTAGCTTCGCGGCAAGAGCGCTCGTGTCACTGCTCAGCAACTCACCCCAATCTGCTGGAAGCATATGTAAGGCGACGGGGATTCCTGATTCAAAAATCTACTACGCTCTAGAGGAGCTTGATAGGGCTAAGCTAGTGGAGTCGCAACGCGGAGTCCCAACCATCTACAAGCCGGTAAACCTGGATCAAATGATCTCGAACCTGGCGCGCGCGCAGGATGAGGAGCATCAGCGACGACTTCGGTTTATCGAACTCCTCAAGAAGCAAGCAGAGCCACTGGTAAAGGCACACTCAGAACCAGCGGTCGAGCTTGCCTACATTGTAAAGGGTAGACGAAACATCGTAGAGCGGATGCTTGGCACTATCAAACAGGCAAGAAAGGAACTGGTTCTACTAGTCACGAGCGAGCAAATTTGGAACGGAACCGTCCATGGACTCCTGCAGGCGAAGAAGCGCAGGGTCAAAATCAGCATTGCTGTTGCCCGTAACCTTGCTGACGAGGCGGCGCGTTCATTTTCAGATGTCAGAACGTCGAAATGTGACTGCGATATATTGATCGCGGATTCAAAGAGACTCGTAACCGCCTCCGAGGTTAATGGCGACAACGCATACGCCATTGTAACGTCTGACAAGTCCATGATTCGAATGAGCCGCGAATACTTCGACAACCCGAACTGCTGCACAAGATCATAGCATCATCCGCTAGGTCTTAGACTTCGAAAGCCGATTTAACTCTGCAACTCTATGTTCAATTTCGTTACTGATCTCTCTGACTTTCTCACTCGGTTTGTCTTTAGGATCCTCAATGTTCCATTCCACAAGTTTCTTCTGCATTCTAGCGATCAAAGGTGCAGGACAGACCTCTTCCACAGAACATCCCATTGTTACGACGAGGTCGGCTTCACTCACCATTTCGATGGAAAGCATCTTTGGACGACTTGAAGAGAGGTCGATCCCTCTCTCCTGCATGATCTCTACAACCACTGGGTTGATAGTAGTTGCGGGAAGAGTCCCTACGCTCATAGCCAACAAGCCTCGCTGTTTCGCGAAGGCTTCGGCCATCCGGCTTCACCCTGAGTTCTCTACGCAGACGAACAGTAATCTACTGGTGCGCTTCATGAACCTGGAACCTCTCTCGCCCCCAACAACCGTCGCAAGAGCAGCGGTTTTGTGTTCTCGTTTTAACATCACGACTTCTTCGAAGATGTCGGGCATTTGAAGAACTCCTGCATCAGTCATGCTGTTTGGGCGTCATCACTCTTGTTCTTCTGGAATGGGGCTAGGCCTTCGGAATGCCTGTCTCCAGATGCTTGCTCACTTCGGGCAGATACTTACCTAATGAAAGACCGATGAGAATGCACAGCCCGATCCAAACCGGGAGGAGCTTATCAATCCAGCTGAGTCCGCCTCTTTCCTCGCTCATTTTCATGAGTCTCCGATTATCAGGTGGCTTTTCTCTAGGATTGACCTAACCTTCGGGTTATTGATTCGATAGAAGACCCATTTTCCTTCACGACGAGCCTCAATCAGACCCGATCTTTCCAGGATGCCAAGGTGATGCGATGTAGTTGGCTCCGTCAAACCCAGTGCCGCCATTATCTCACATGAGCAGAGCTCCTCATCTGTCAGCAGTTCGAGAATCATCAGACGAGTCTTGTCCGCGTAGCTGAAGAACACTTGTTCAAGTCGTTTGATCGCCAGTGGATCGACTCGGTTCACTTTTTTCTTCAGCTGGGACAACCGTTCACTCGGACGACATGTCCCCCGGAGGCCTGAATCCACTAACCGTTTCAATCTATCCTGCGTAAGCGCAACACTCATGGATTATCCAAGATGTGGGTCAGATTAACGCACTTAAATCTGTCGTGTCGGTATCCATGGAGGAAAACTCTGGTCCCAGAGGTGTGACGAAGAGCGACTCACATGAGTCCAAGATATTTGATTATCCTTAATTTAAACAAGACAACAGATTTAAGAATGTACATCTGAATGGTCGAATGGGAGTTGTGGACGTACGAGACGCGTGGTCTTTGTTTGGGGAGAAAAGTGGGGTAGAAGTCAGATGGATGATGCATTTGGACGCGCATGTGGGACGATGGCTTCGGGCACAGGTGCGATGTCCGCGAAGGATGACTAGAATTGGCTGTAAACAGACGTCTACGCGTCCCTCAACGCGTATTGGCGGGGGTTTTACTTTCCGTAGCCGTCTTGGCTGGTGGTCTGACGTTTACAGATCTGCTGAACGCTATATTGATCATTGTTGAGGCTGCTCCCCTAATTTGCGTCGGGGTATTGTTGTTCTTTGAAGCTTTCGCACATAACTAAGGCTTGATTGTGTGGCACCGGACTACTCTGATGCGAAATTACTATCAGATTTTCTTCATAGTCGTTTATGACTGATCCAGCGGTAGCTCACAGTTGTAATGCACAAGAGGAACGTAGTTAAGCCCACCATAGGTTGAGTCTCACTCAACACGCACCTGTCGAGAACGATTGATAGATTGAATTGCATTTCAGTTGTTTCGAGTGCAGATGCCGATGGACGATATTCGATGCAGATAGGATTGATTCGGACGGTTCGCAGGATCATACTCTTGCTGGATAACGACCGCGAGTCACAGAGCGAACCACTACACTTAGTGCGAGAATCATTAGCATGAGTATGAGTGCGGCTCCCCAGGCTTTTGCTCGCCAGTCGGGGAATGGGGAGATTGAAAAGATGAAGATGTACATTGACATGGACGCGATTGGTTTCATTAGTCCTGAGAAGCCATAGAAGCTGTTGAAGGCGGTGAGTAGGAGGGGAGCTGTTTCTCCTGCAGCTCTAGCGACGGATAGCATTACGCCGGTTACTATGCCTGATCTGCCTGCTGGAACGACTATTCTGACGATTGTCTTCCAACGGGGTAATCCGAGTGCAATCCCAGCCTCTCGCAAACCGTTGGGAACCAGTCGAACAGCTTCCTCGGTTGTGCGGGTTACGATCGGGATCATTATGATTGCAAGTGCAACTGCACCTGCGAACGCAGCGAAGCTCCTGATGTAGAGAACGATTACTGTGTAGGCGAAAATTCCTATTACGATTGAAGGAAATTCGGTTAGGACATCTGAGAAGAATCTGATTACCCAAGCCAGTCTGCTGCTCTTGTATTCAGATAGGTAGATTCCAGCAATCATACCTACAGGCAAAGCGATGAAGCTTGCGAGTGCTACGAGTATAAGCGTTCCTTGGATCGCGTTCGCTATTCCTCCTCCAGTCTCTCCCACGGCTTTCGGTAGTTCCGTTAGAAACGCCAGGTCAATCACGTTGCCCCCATTCACGAATATGCTGATGAGGATGCTGAAGAGTGGAACCATGGTTATGATTAGAGCAACGACACAAAGCCCTAGCAGGATATTTTCCTTCATCTTTCTCAGATGAGAGTGCGAGCTACTCATTCGAGCACGGCACCTCTGACCATTCGGAGACTTCGCCAAACTATGAATCGCGCAACCACATTGATCGCCATGGCTACGAGAAAGAGGATCAATCCCACCTCTATTATGGCGGACAAATAGAGGTCCGTTGTCGCCTCAGTGAATTCGTTTGCTATGAGTGCCGCCATCGTGTAGCCTGGTTCGAAAAGGGAAGTGAAGGTGTCGAAGCGGTTGCCAATGACCATAGTTATGGCCATGGTCTCACCCACAGCTCGACCAAGTCCGAGTATGATCGAACCTATGATGCCCGATCTTCCGTAGCTCATCACCGTCATGGTCGCCTCCCATTTGGTAGCGCCCAACGCCAAAGCAGCTTCCCGCTGGGAATCCGGGACGGCGGCTAGCACGTCTCTGCTTACAGCTGAGACAGTTGGGATTATCATTATCGCAAGTACGATTCCACCAGTCAATACTCCCAGTCCGTAAATTGGACCCTGAAATATCGGAAGGAAACCCAGGGCGGCCTGAAGAGCAGGGTAGACGTTGTCCCGAAGGAAGGGTGCCAGAGTAAATATCGCCCAAAGGCCGAAAATCACGCTTGGAATCGCGGCAAGTAGTTCTACAATGAACGAAACGGGGAATCTAAGACGGTGTGGCGAGAGTTCCGAAAGGACAATTGCCGTTCCGAGGCTTAGAGGCACTCCGAAGAGGAGTGCGAGTAATGATGTGACGATTGTTCCGTAGATTAAGGGGAGGGCTCCGAAAACTTGGGTGATCGCGGGGTCCCAGACTGTGCCCCATAGAAATGAAAACCCGAAGGCATCGATTGAGAGCTTAGACTGATTGTAGAGTTCGAACACCATTGCGATGAGAATGAGAAGGATGCTTGACGCCATGGCCGCGGTGAAGATCTTGAAGATCTTATCCGCAGTTATCCTAGTCCTTAGCGAACCTTCTGTTGCTTTCAAGAAAAAATGTGGTTGCGTGCTGAGATCAAGAATCTCAGCACGTTTTCGGTGGAATGTTTGCACTATCCTTGGAATACTGTTTGGCCGTTGAAGATGATGGATTTGATCGTGGCCTCGTCAAGTGTTACCACTGTTGATGGGAGGGGCACGTATGCGAGCGGCGATGCGTAGTTTTGGCCTGTGTGGACTGCCCACCAGAGGAAGTTGACAAGCGCCCTAGCTCTTGCCAAGTCCATGCCTGGCAGGACATTGAGTTCCTTGTAAATCATAATGTACGAGAAGCTTGTGACTGGATACGCGTCACTGGCGCCGGTGCTTGTTGACAGCGAGTCAATTATGGAGACTTTAGACCAATTCGAGTCCCCATTTGGAAGGGCTGTTGATGCGGCCTGCACAGCTGCAGTGAAGGCTTCGAGGCTGGGCGTGACGAAGTTTCCGGCAGCGTTCTGTACTGATCCGAAGCTGATCTTGTTGATTGTTGCATAGGCGAACTCGTTGTAACCAAGAGCATACGGGTTCTGAGTAACTATTCCCGCGACACCCTCGTTACCTTTTCCGCTGAGACCAACAGGCCAATTAACTGATGTAGATTTTCCAACGTTCTGTTTCCAATCAGGGCTTACGTTAGAGAGGTAATTTGTCCACACGTAGGTGGTGCCGCTACCATCGGATCTATGGACGACAATGATATCTTTGTCAGGTAATGTCATGCTTGGATTTATTGCAACCAGTTGAGGGTCATTCCATTTTGTGATCTTGCCCAGAAAGATGTCAGCTAAGATTGGTCCTGTGAATCTTACGCCTGACGCAATATTGGGTAGATTGTACGTTGGGACCACCCCACTGATCGTGAACGGAATATGAAGTGGAGCCGTTCCAGTAACGTTTGCATACTGAGCATCGCTGAGTGGTGCATCACTGGCCGCGAAGTCAACTGTCTTGACCATGAACTGGCGAATACCACCACCGCTACCGATAGATTGGTAATTGATCTGTATCGTTGGATTGGCCGCGTTATACTCGGAGCTCATCTTTGATATGAGTGGGAATGGAAACGTGGCACCCGCACCGTTCAAAGTAATGAGTTGATTCATTGTTTCCGATGTCATGGAGTTGGACGTTGATGGAGCATTCGTACTGTAGTAGTAGGCACCGATCGCTACGATCACAACCGCGATGATCAATAGCGCACTTAGGATTTTCTTATTCGATTTTTCTTCTTGATTTTGCATGCGAATCACCGTATCATGCGAGAGCTCACTGTCAGTATTGGCAAATTTAGTTAGTTCGTATGGAGTTCATGGTAAGTCACATGTTGTCATGTTAATCGCATGTCGAAGGTTCAATTATCATATGTCTGAACGGAGACCGCGGCAGTGTAGCGGCGGTTTGGCAGAAACAACGACGGTTGTGAAGGAGTTAGCAAAAGGCGAGTTGGAAGTGTCACCGGATCAGGTTCACGAGGGAAAGGTAGCAGTCGAGGGGCTCAGCGCTGGTTTTGGTCCCAAGAAGGCTCTTGAGAATGTGTCACTCGGGTTCAAAGAGAACGCAGTGACCGCGATTATAGGGCCTTCTGGCTGTGGAAAATCAACTTTGCTCCGCTGCTTGAACCGGATGCATGAAGTTTCGCTCGGAGGTTGGGTGAGCGGTAGGGTTCTGCTCGATGGTGAGGACGTCTATTCTGCATCTACCGATCCCGTGAGTATTCGGCGTAGAGTCGGAATGCTCTTCCAGAAACCGAATCCGTTCCCCACCATGTCTATTATCGACAACGTTTCTGCGGGCCTACGATTCAGTGGGTTAAAGGATAGGAACAAGCTGGGTCCTATGGTTGAAGAGTGCCTCAGAAAAGTATTCCTCTGGGACGAAGTAAAGGACAGACTGAGAGAGTCCGGCGCAAGCCTATCTGGAGGACAACAGCAGCGGCTCTGTCTTGCACGAGCTCTGGCCGTAGAACCGGAGGTCATACTCATGGATGAACCGTGTTCCGCGTTGGATCCCCTTGCCACAGCAAAAATTGAGGAGCTAATCATCAAGCTCAAGGAGAACTACACGGTCATTGTTGTTACTCACAACATGCAGCAAGCAGCTAGAGTGTCAGATCTCACAGGGTTCTTGTACCTTGGAAGACTGATTGAATACGGACCGACACAGCAGATCTTCTCGAACCCTCACGACGAGCTTACGGAGCGATATATCAGCGGAAAGTTTGGTTGAATCATAATTGCCGCGTCTAATGGACATGGGGTTGGATCGGCTTCAGAATGCCATAGTCGACATGGCGAATTTGGCTCAAGAGTCGGTCATGAAGGCGATTCAAGCCTACGCCAAGGGAGAGAAGATCACCCAAGAGGCATTGAAACGCGCAAACGAATTATCAATGCTCGCCGCTGAAGTCGAGGAACTGGCTGTTGAACTCTTAGCCAGATATCAACCAGTTGCAACTGACCTCCGCTTCATCAAATCCTGCCTTGAGATAGCCCATGGCTTCTCCCGCTTCGGCAGGTACGCCTACGACATCGCTCAAGTGCTCGAGATCTATGGGGATCTCTCAGAGTGCGACAAGTCCATCGTTCAAGATCTAAGCGTCAAAGTAACGAACATGATCCAGACAAGCATTCAATCTTTCAAAACCCGAAACACAAAGTTGGCGCGATCCCTTCGAGAAGAGGACGATCAAGTAGACAAGGTATACTTGGACTATAACAGGCAGCTCGCTGCTGGCGTAAAAATACCTCTCAGATGCGCATTGGCCTCAGCGCTAGTTCTCAGGTACCTCGAGAGGATCGCTGATCATGCCTGCTACATTGGCGATTCTGTGATTTACATTGCCACAGCGACAAAGGTATAGGAAATTGCAGGATTAACATGAAATACGAGAGATCTATAGTACGTACCATGAATCGAGCCAAGGAAACCAAGGATCAGTACGAAGACAAGTATGTTCGCCGCGTGCAGCTAACGGGCCGCGGGTCGTACATCGTATCAATACCCAAGAGTTGGGTTGAAGAAGCTGGGCTAAAGAAGGGAGGCCGAGTTGAGTTCAGCAGGCAGCAGAATCGAGGCCTGCTGCTGGCGCCCTTTGAGACAATTAGATATGATGATGAGGGGTCCCGATGCGCGATATCCCTCCCAGCCGACGCAGAACCTGATGCAGTCGCGCGAAGAATAATCTCACTTTATGTTGTGGGTTTTTCGACGATTGAGATTAATTCCAAGACAGGAAGCCTACCAGCAAGCGTGAGAGACGTGATTAGGGTTGTTGCTCGAACAAAGTTGGTTGGAACCGAGCTGGTTACTGAATCGTCGCGGAGCGCAACACTGCAGGTGTTGCTCACTTACCCGCAGCTAATGGTTCCTGATGCGCTGAGGAGGATGAGTTCGATCACTAGCTCGATGCAGCAGGATTCAGTGCAAGCACTAGTCAACTCTGACCCAGAGTTAGCAAAGCAAGTGTTGAAGATTGATGACGAGATCGACAGATTCAGCCTGTATATCATAAGACAACTCAAATGGGCCGTCCAGCATCCTCCCCTCATTGAGAAGATTGGTCTCCGTCAACCAGTAGAATGTCTCGGGTACAGGATAATTACGAAGAGCGTCGAGCGCTCAGCTGATCACGCCGCTAGAGTCGCGCAGAATTCGATGCTTATTCAACATCCTTTGGATCCAGTGCTCCTAAAAGATACTCGAACACTGAGCGATGTCTCATCGCAAATGATGGACACCGCACTTCGAGCTCTTTTCTCAGACAGCTACGAACTTGCCGAAGGTGTACTTGCGAGCAAAGAGAAAACATCAGGACTTGAGGCGAAGCTCGTCGAACGCCTGTTGAGGGAGAAGATGCCAGCAAGCGAGCTGTCTGCGTATAGGTTGATCTCCGAAAGTCTTCGAAGAATTGGAGAATATGCGACGGATATTGCTGAGGTTGTCCTAAACCTGACCGTTCACAAATCCATTGAGCGATTGGTCAAGCCGGTATCGAGCCACTAGTACACTTGGATGGAATGAGGACCTAACCAAGACTTAGTTCACAATGCACGGAGTCGGCCCATGAGACCCCAGTCAGCGTGGAACTGTGGCCGAGTCCGGTGCAAGGCTTAAGTTGGCCACGGTCGTTTGTCAAGTGGGAGATTGCATGACACAGGTGCCAAAACTGGACGATATCTACCACGAGCTCAGGTCCATGAACGAGAGACTGGACTTCATTGAGGATCTAGTGAAGGAGGTTATTGTGCGACAGTTACCTCGGGTCAAGACCAGCAAGAAGGAATTGGACGAGATCAAGAAATCGGTTGCTGAAATGAGGGCGGGCGAAACAGTGTCGATGGAAGATCTCGCTCGTGCCTAGCTATACCGTAATTGCGCACAAAAGAGTCTCGAAGGCGCTCTCGGACCTGGGGATCAGGCGCTTAAGGATAGGGTAAGAGAAACCATCGGGAGAATGGTCGATTTGAGAGAACATTCAGAATTCGAGTAGGTCGTTACAGAATTATTTTCCACGCAGACAAGAAGAAACGTGTGATCTTCGTTACTCACCTCGGAAGGCGAGAGTCAATATACGAGAATTGAAATCGCGCCGAAAACGCGAGAATAGATCAAAAAGCGTGCTGTCGATCGCGCCCACGTCTTGTCGCTAGTGCAACTGAATGGAACGTGAGTGCAAACCTAAGTCAGTTTCGGAAGTGACTTCACGAAAGCTGAAACGAAGTCTTGAAAGCCGGTTCGTATCTAAGAAATAGGGGAGTTTGACGGCTGTGAACAGCCGTAGGTCCTGATTTCGAAATTTGTTTTATGATTCATGCAAACCACACGGACTAAGCCGCGAAATCGCATTCAGGTTCTCATGCCTAAGAAGCTTTTCTACCCATTTTCTTGTATCGAGCTATTGATGGAATGGTCCAGTGAAAGGGTGGGTCCCACCCATGTGGGCCTCACCCAAGCGAGTAGAACCGGCGGGCGGGACTATGCGCCGCAACTGCTTTGAGGTTGAAGCATATTGCCAAGTTACAAAGCGAAACAGTTGAGACCTCGGATTTGCTAAAGATCGCGTGTGACATTGCACTAGTCATTTTGATTGCAAGTATTGTTATGCCAACGACTACTCCAACGCTTTCTCTGCAACCAGCAAGAATGCAGCTATCACCGTTCGTCATAGGAAGCGCTTCGGTTTACACAAGCTTGGGGGACTGCGTGGTGAACAGCACCGCACTACCTGCGGTTTTGAAGTGCAGCTTGAATCCTAGCGATGATGCTTTCGTTGACAATCTCTCCCCTACAAAATCCTATGGAGATTTCCCTGTATTGATCGTACAAGATACTCCTAGTATTCCAAAATCTCGGAACTACGCCTACCTGAAGTTCAACCTACCAGGGTCGCTGCCCTTGGATATTGTGGGATCTCACGCGAAACCGGAAAACGCCGCTCTCTGGATGTATGTTCGTCTGACCACGTTCTCATTCAATGCGAGCATCGGTGTCTATCATGTTCCTAGTAACGATTGGGTTGAGCGGACGCTGACTTGGGACAATAAATCATCATACGATCCTGTCAATTACGCGGCCCGAGATGTCACATTGAACGGCACTTGGTATAGTTGGAATGTGACAACAGCCACAGGGTTTGCGATGGGGGAGGGAACTCCAGTCTCCTTGGCGGCAGTTCCCACGTCAAATGCATGGAGGAACTACGTATGGTTCGACTCGAAGGAGCACCCAGTCACCAAAATCTCCACGTGGCCCACGTTGAATCTTGTTTTCGTTGAGCCCTACCTTAACTTGGTGACACAGTTTCCGCGTCTACGGATAATGGTTGGCGATCGAACATTCGAGACTGACGACAACGGCAGACTCGGAGCCTACCTGCCTTGGGGAAGCTACAGGATCTCCGTACCTGAAGAGATTCCGAAGGGCAATGGAGTAAGAGAGCGCTTTGTCGGCTGGAGTGACAATGTAACGGAAGCAGCTAGGACGATTACGCTAGGAAACAATCTGACATTGGCACTCGATTATGAGACGCAATACCGCTTGGACGTGAGTTCTCCTTATGCTTCAACGAACGGCTCAGGCTGGTACTTTACGAACGCGGTAGCCAACGCGTCGATTGATCCGACCACGGTCCCAGCAGAAGGCTTGCTAGGCTTGTTGGGTGTTCGCCACGTCTTTGATCACTGGACCGGAGATTGTGCAGGATCCCAAGCAGATTGCACGGTGACCATGAATGGTCCCAAGAATGCGGTCGCCGTGTGGAGAGAAGACTATACCATAACGGGGATCGTGATCGGTTCGTTGGTAATCATAGCGGTGGTCGCTGTTGTGATGCACAGACGGAAGCGTAGACATGCTACTCGCAGGCGTTCGAGGCCATAGGTTCGAAAGCAGCTTTTACTCTGAAAAACACGCTGTTTTGTGGTAAGTCTTTTGTGAAGGCCAACGGCTAGCTTAACGAAGATCGTGTTGCGTTTCCACAAAAGCAGGTTCATGTTCGTTCTTGCATTAGCCATCTCCTTAATTCCAATCATCCCACCGGTGCATGCTCAAACAACAAACATCACCGATGTGAGTTATCCTAGACATGCGACTTTCGATCTTGAAGGCAGAACAACCGACCCGCCGCTTCTCATAGAGGCAACCGTGTCCTACTCAGACGCGAAACCAGGCTACTTCCTCGCGATAGGAGTATTCGATCTGGATAGTGGAGATGTTGTAGGTGGGACTGGTAGCACTTCAGCCGGGCCATGCAACTCAGGATATGCAAGATGCCTGGTAGAAGTCAAGTCTGATTCGGGGCTTGAATATGTGCAGCTTCTGCTTGCAGGCTACAAGCCGAGTATGAGCATGGCAATTATCGCGGTCCTCTTCGATGAAACCAAGAACCTGATCTACAATTCGGAGAGTGATTACGAATTCACCATCACCATGACAGCAACGCTAGCTTTGAGTGTGATAGTTCCCGGGTCGGTGCCTGTTACGGTTGATGGGATGGAGCAGCCAAAGGGTAATGTGCGGTTGAATCTCGTGCCGGGCCCACATACGGTCTCAGTTCCGGAAATCGTCAAGTTGGACAATGTGACGAGATTGAAGTTTCAACACTGGTCTGATGCGAACAATCAGACCAGTCGATCTGTTGCTCTGATTTACCGGACTAGTCTAACTGCAGTGTATGTGACTCAGTACTGGTTGGATGCAGCAAGCTCTCACGGGAATTCGACGGGGAGTGGGTGGTATGATGAAGGGTCCAGCGCCGCCTTCTCCGTTCCATCAGCAATAGTCCCAATGGAGAACGTGTTGGGTCTGCTTGGTGGGAAATGGATCTTCGAGGGTTGGTATGAGGAAGGGGAGTTGCTCTCTAGGTCTGGCAACGGCACTATTGTAATGCTAGGTTCTCACTCACTCGTTGCTCGGTGGACACCTGATTACACGTTGCCGTTGGTCTTCGTCGGGGCTATCGTAGCAGTGCTGGCAATAGTCGGGGTTGTCAAGCGCAGAAGCTCTGCGCAAACAACTCGCGAGACTCGGCGGAGCAGTCGAAGAAGATCAAGAGGCTCGCTGCGATTGAGAAAGAGGTAATATGCTTTGACAGTTAAATGAGGGAATCAATTCACAATCTGAATGGAGGATGTTTTCTTGGTCAATCAGTTTCCGTTGGAATCTCTTCTCTCGGCTAGGCGCCTTCTCTCTCCGCAGCTTGTTGATGATCATCTGTATTTCCTGAGCGATTCAAGCGGACTCATCAGTCTCTATAGAATGAACAGAGATGGGAGTATTCCTGAACCGCTACTCCCTGCAGGCATCGCCCTTCAGAATCCGCATCTGATGATTGGGGAGTCTTTCGTCGTCTTTCCGGAATTAGAGAAGATACTGGTCATGATCGACAATAACGGAGATGAGAACTATCAACCGTGTTTCGTGCCACTTGAAGGGGGGATTCCGGAACCAATCTTCGACGACAAGTACCAGAAACAACAGCTCGCCTGTATACACTTCGACAGAGACACGAACATGGCTTACTTCTATCGAGATGACAGAAAGACACCCAACATCGAATGCCTAAGAACCGATCTCGAGTCACTTGAGGTGGCGTCGCTTGGGACGAGTATTTACGGGAATTTTTGTGCGGGAACCAGCAAGGATCACTCGAAGGTGATTCTGGTGGATGGTTACACTGCGGCTGATAATGTTCTCTATCTTTGGACGAATAAAACAAAAAATCGAGAGCTGCTCTTTGGTGTGCCCATTGAGAGGCGTGAGCAGAACAAGGAATATCCACCGTCAGGAATTTTCAGGTGTAACTTCACCGAGGACGGACGCGGCGTTCTCTTCAGAACTACGCTGCTGAGTGATGAAGGCTCGCTCGCGTACTTTGATTTGGGCAATCGGTCCCAACTCATTCCTGTTCCAGTGAAGGGGATCAGACACGGAGGTGCAGGGGAACTTGAGGATGTGCGGAAGGTTGACGGCAAGTATCTCCTGCAGTACAACATCGATGGTTGCACATGGATCTACGAGGGGAGATTCAACAAGGGAGTCAAACCCCGCTTCACGATCGAGCGCACAATTGTTGGAAAAATTCCAGTATCAGAGGGCGTTGTGTTGGGAATTGAACCGTGGGTTTTCACGTCACGAAAGAAGCATAATTCTGGATATGCGTTTTCCTTCACGAAAGCAACCAGCCCATCCCAACTCTACCTGTACAACTCGCGAGCGCCAAAGTTGAAACAGTATGTCAAGCTTTCTTCCGAGCGCATTCTCGGAATTGATGAGAAGTATCTGTCTGAAGGTGAAGATGCGAGTTACAAGAGCTTTGATGGACTTCGAATCAGTGCACGCCTCTACCTACCCTCAAAAGGGCTTGGGCTGAAGCCGCCCTATCCGCTTGTGCTCTACGTGCACGGTGGGCCTCAAGGTCAGGAGAAGCCTGACTTCACTTGGTTCTCGATGCCTCTCATCCAGTATCTGGCGTTAAAGGGTTTCGCGGTTTTCGTCCCGAACGTGCGGGGGAGTACGGGTTACGGTTTGAAGTTCATGAAGATGGTGGACCACGACTGGGGAGGGAAAGACGCGTTGGATCAGGTGGAAGGTTTGAAGATGCTTGAGAAGGATTCTCGCATTGATTCTTCAAGTCGCGGAGTAATCGGCAGATCTTACGGTGGGTACATGACGTTGACGCTGGTCTCGAGGTTTCCCGAGCTTTGGAAGGCGGGTGTCGACATGTTCGGCCCCTACAATTTGGTC
>Ga0315277_10002634_pt1 | contig 24916 bp, 20 predicted proteins | sample YL17G05_15_MG_FD_203695 | JGI IMG/M metagenome (GOLD analysis project Ga0315277, IMG submission 203695) | Sediment microbial communities from Yellowstone Lake, YNP, Wyoming, USA - YL17G05_15 | ecosystem: Environmental > Aquatic > Freshwater > Lake > Sediment | place: USA: Wyoming | collected... | reverse complement strand
TTCCCTCCAACGCTAACGGAAGGTCAAAGCTTCTCAACTCACCTCTGAAATAAGCGTCGAGCTGGCGAATCGCCTCAGTTAAGTACTGATCGGAGGGTAGCCAGTCGGGTTCCGGTTTGATCGCCGCCCGGCCTTCCGAGAAACCGATCCATTTCAGGCCGGCACGGCTTCCTGCCAGCAGCAGCCTTCCAACTGGGCTCTCCATATAGGTGAAGTAAATCTTTTCCATGCTCACCATCCGACTCTCTCTTTCAGTAGACATCCAGCTCGGGGCCGGAGACGACTTTTCCGCGATAGTTCTTCCGCGCCTCGAGAAGCAATTCTTCGCCGGCCGTGCCCCGGAATCTATCGCACCTCTTCGAATCCGCCGGTGTTGCGGTTTTTGCGAACATTGTTCCAGAGGAAATGGCGGCCATTCATGGCGATGTAGACGCCAGGCGGCAACGTTTGAACAAACGCCAGGGCGCTTCCAAGATTGAAAAGTCCATCCGAACTGCCGAACTTGTAAGGGATCATGGCTCCGGTCAACACGACCGTTTTGTTCTTCAGCGCCTTCCCCAACACGCTAGCGGTTTCTTCCATCGTGTCGGTTCCATGGGTGATGACGATGTGCGCCTCGGCGCATTTAAGGCAATTCTCCACGATGATCTGGTGGTCCAGGCCGGTCATTTCGAGGCTGTCGATCATCATCAGGGTTCGTACCTCAACCTTCACCTTGCAGCGGCCGAGCTCGAGCATTTCGTGCAGGTGCGTGTCCTTGAAATAGAGCTTCCCTTCGAGTTCGTTGTATTCCTTGTCGAAAGTTCCGCCGGTCACGAAGATTCGTATCGTCATACTTAAAACCCGCCTATTGACTGATTCGTTCGCTTAGGAGATTTTGCCGGCATCCCTATCCCGTTCCAGCCGGTTGTGTATGGTACTATGCTGAGCTGTGTTTTCGGACTCTAAGTTTAGCCTATCCGCTTCAAACAAACCTATGAGATGTTCTACATCAAAACTGAAAACCTATCTGCTGGCGGCCCTGCTTTGCTGCGTTGGGTCGGCAGGCCTGGCGGCCTCGCGCGCGAAGGCACGCAAGCCGTCCGAATATAAGCTTAGCGAACCGGCCAAGGCTTGGGTAGCCAAGACCATGAAAAGGCTTTCCCTGCGCGACAAAATCGCCCAGCTCATTCAGGTCAGGGTGCAGGGGAAATTCCTGAACCGCCACAGCCCTGAGTTTCTCGACATCCAAGATGAGATTCGCCGCAATCATGTCGGGGGTGTAGTCCTGTTTGCAGGCAATATTTATGAATCCGCGATCCTACTCAACCAGCTGCAATCGCTCTCCCAGCTTCCACTCGTAGTCTCCGCCGATTTCGAAAGGGGAGCCTCTTTCCGCATCACCGACACCACTTCCTTTCCATGGACCATGGCCATCGGAGCCACAGGATCCGAGGAGTTCGCCTACAAGGAAGGATCTATTACTGGACAGGAGGCTCGTGCGCTGGGTGTGCATTGGATTTTTGCCCCCGTGATGGACGTCAACAACAATCCGGATAATCCCGTAATCAACATACGTTCATTCGGAGAGGACCCCCAACTCGTGGCTCGCCTTGGAGCGGCATTCATCCGGGGCGCACATGACAAGGGAGTCTTGGCTACTGCAAAGCATTTTCCAGGACACGGCGACACGGCAACCGACACCCACATAGGTTTGGCTGTCGTCCCTTCGGACCTCGCCCGCCTTAACTCCGTAGAACTGGTCCCTTTCAAGAGCGCGATTGAAGCAGGGGTCGACTCCATCATGACCGCTCACGTCGCCGTTCCCCAGGTGACCGGCGAGCCGGGGATTCCAGCAACTCTATCCCCCAAGATATTGACTGGCCTGCTGCGCGACTCGCTCCACTTCAAGGGATTGATCGTCACCGATGCGCTGGAGATGGGAGGCATCACAACCCGCTTCTGGAGCGGACTGGCCGCCGTGCGCGCCATTCAGGCCGGAGCCGACATGCTGCTCCTTCCGCCCGACACCAACGTCGCGATTAACGAGGTCGAGCGGGCCGTCCGGCGGGGGGACATCTCTGAAGCGCGCATCAACCAGTCCGTGGAAAAGGTGCTTGCGGCGAAGACCAGGCTGAGACTTCATCGCTCCCGAACCGTCCCCGTCGACCAGATCGATGATCTCGTGGCCACTCCGGAAAATCAGAGGCTGGCCCAGACAATAGCGGATCGGTCGATTACTCTGCTTAGAGACGAAAAATCCCTGCTCCCGATCGACCCTCGGCATCCGCCGAATATCTACAGCGTCGTCCTCGCGTCCGATCTCGAGTCTTCGCCGGCCGCTGTTTTCCAGTCGGAGGTGCGCCGTCACTTCGTCACCGCGCGGACGGCCGCAGTCGATCCTCGCACTCCGGACGAACTGGTGTCGAGCATCGTGAAGGCGGCGTCGGAATCGGACATCGTTATTCTCTCGACGCTTGTCCGCGTGATCTCCGGCAAGGGCAATGTCTCTCTGCCTGCTGGCCAGCGGGGCCTGATAGACAAGCTCCTCGCCTCGGGAAAGCCGGTGATCTGGATCGCTTTTGGGAATCCCTACCTACTCCGACTCTACCCGCAGATCCAAACTTATCTCTGCACATTCAGCTACTCCGATGTATCCCAGATCGCAGCCGCGAAGGCATTGGCAGGGGAGATTCCCATCACGGGGAAAATGCCCGTGTCCATTCCTCAACACTCCAGGGTAGGAGACGGTCTGCAGGTGCCTAGGCTCGACATGACATTGAAGCCGGCATCATCACCACAACTGGGCCTGCCGGAAGGCGCGTTTGAGGAAACTAAGAAGCTTCTGGCAGGATTCGTGGAGAACAAGGCTTTCCCGGGCGCTTCGCTTGTTGTCGGCTATCGGGGCTCGATCGTGCTGGATGACAGTGAGGGAAGGCTGGATTACTCGGCGACGTCCAGCAAGGTCACCGCAGACACTATCTATGATCTGGCCTCAGTCTCCAAGGCTGTAGGTACGACCATGGCGGCCATGATGCTTGCGGAGTCGGGCAGGCTCTTGCTCAGCGCTCCGGTTCAAGACTATCTGCCTGAGTTCAAGGGCTCAAACAAAGAAGAGGTGCGAGTACTGAATCTGCTGACTCACTCCGCCGGCTTTCCCGCATTCCTGCCCTTGTACAGGGAAGCCAAGGGGTACCAGCAAGTCCTGAAAATGATCTGTGAAACGGCGCTCATTTACGAACCCGGCACCAAGACGCTGTACAGCGATCTCGGAATGATCCTCTTGGGAGAAATCCTTTCAAGGGCGGCTGGCCAACCGCTTGATCGCCTCCTCGCTGGACACTTGTCTGATCCCTTGGGAATGGAATCTACATCTTACAATCCGCCGCGGAACCTGCTCGAGCGCATCGCTCCGACCGAAAACGATCCCTGGCGCAAAAGGGTCGTGCGCGGCGAAGTTCACGATGAGAATGCTTACGCCATGGGTGGAGTTGCCGGGCACGCGGGCCTCTTCAGTTCCGGGCACGATTTGGCCGTCTTCGCACAGATGATGCTCAACGGGGGCATTTACGATCACCGCCGCTACCTGAATCCCGATACCATCGCACGCTTCACGGCCGCCCAGGGAAACGCCGAGAACGCTCGTGCTCTCGGATGGGGCAAGCCCTCTCCCTCCAACTGGACGGGCAAGGTATTTTCCGTCTCTGCATACGGCCACACCGGGTTTACGGGCACTTCGGTGTGGATCGAGCCGGAAAAGCAATTGTTCATCATCCTGTTGACCAACCGGGTGCATCCGTCGCGAGCGAATCTAAAAATCGACGAAGCACGCCAAGTAATCTGCGAATCGGTTGTTCGGGCTGTTTCCCAGCAGAAATGAAGCTTCTTCTATAAAATTCACACTATGATATGCCTCGACGGTGGTGTGATATCATGAATCCCGAAGTGAGGATGCCGATGAAAAAAAGTGGCGTAGTTCAGTCCAATAATTCCATCACCTTGACTGATGGGATGGACTTGTCCCCTGGGACGAAGGTCGAGGTTCAGATCCGGGTAATCAAGCCGAGGTCAAAGATCGATCGGTCTGTATTTGGAATTTGGCGGAACCGGAAGGATATAGGCGAGAGTCGGGAATGGGTCTCCCTCTTAAGAGAGAAGGAATGGAGAAGATCGTAGTCGACACGGATATCATCATTGACTACCTGGGAGGGGCAAGGACGGCAGCTGCTTTTCTCGAATCGATCGATCCTCAATTTCGCTCAACAACGACTGTGAACTGCATGGAGGTACTCCAAGGGGCGAGGAATAGTACCGAGAGCAGGAAGCTCGACACTTTCTTAAACGCCACTTTTGAGATATTGCCGCTCACTCCCAAGAGCTGCGCCACGGCTCTCGATCTTATAAGGCGGCATGCCTTGCCCAGTGGGCTGAGAACAGGAGACGCATAGATCGCCGCCGTAGCCATCGAAAACGAAGCCAGACTGGCAACGGGTAACTCGAGACACTTCAGGGACATCAAGGGACTCGCCATCATTCCCCACCGGAAGACCACAGCCGATTGATCCCGCCTGTATCACAGCGATTCAGCGGGAGAATTCAGCTCACTTTCTGCACCCAATCCCTGCTATTCTCCCACCGGCATTGAAAAGCAACTGCATATTGATCCAAGACGCGGAGATCAAAGAGATGAATGGAGCCGAGGCATTGATTCGAACGGCCGTGGCGGCCGGCGTAGAAGTCTGCTTTGCCAATCCCGGCACGACGGAAATACCGCTGGTTATGGCGCTCGATACCGTGCCCGGTATCCGTGCCATTCTCGGACTTTTCGAGGGAGTGTGCACCGGCGCTGCCGACGGCTATGCTCGAATGGCTGGGAAGCCCGCGCTGACCTTGCTTCACTTGGGTCCGGGCTTCGCCAATGGGATCGCCAACCTGCACAATGCGCGCCGTGCCCGTTCGCCGATTGTGAACCTGATCGGGGAGCATGCTACCTGGCACATTTCGGCAGATGCGCCCCTCACCTCCGATATCGTTTCACTCGCGCGTCCCGTTTCGGCGTGGGTCCGGAAGGCACGCTCGGCTAAAGGGCTTTCAAAGGATATGGCGGAGGCCATTGCCGCTGCTTCTCGATATCCGGGACAGGTGGCGAGTATTATTGTTCCAGTGGACTGCCAGATGGGATCGGTTCAGGAAGCTGCAAAACCACGCAGCCCGGAACTTCCAGCGTGCGCATCGGACGCCACCATTACAAGGATCGCCGATGCTCTGCAAATGCGCAAACCCGCCGCCCTTCTCCTGGGTGCGCATGGGTTGCGCGAACGCGGGCTCCATGCTGCAGCTCGCATCGCCTCTGCCACCGGCTGCAAACTGCTATGCGACACCTTTCCGGCACGCCTCGAGCGCGGTGCGGGAATTCCTGAAGTAGAAAGGCTTCCCTACTTCCCTGAACAGGCCATCCAGGCTCTCACGAGTTATGCCACTCTCGTCCTGGCAGGCACGGTGGAGCCCGTTGCGTTTTTCGGTTATCCCGGTATGCCCAGCCGGCTGACGCCCAAAACTTGCACCCTGGATATACTCACCCAACCACATGAGGACACAGTCTCGGCCCTGGAAGCTGTCGCCGAACTGGTTCATGCTCCCGCCGCCGGAGCAGTAACACCGTCCGGCAAGGTCCCACGCCCCCGAGGAGCGCTGAACCCTCAGAGCCTCGGGCAGGCTCTCGCTTCCCTGCAACCGGAGGGGATCATTGTGGTCGACGAGGCAGCGACCTCCGGGTTTCCGCATTTCATGCTCTCAGCCGGATGCCCGCCCTTTAGTTATCTTTCACTGACCGGCGGTGCAATTGGACACGGACTTCCCTGCGCCGCTGGAGCTGCTCTCGCCTGCCCGGATCGCAGGGTCCTGGCTTTCGAAGCCGACGGCAGCGGTATGTACACATTGCAGGCGCTGTGGTCCCACGCGCGCGAGGAGCTGAACATAACGGCCGTGATCTGCGCAAATCACAGCTACCGGATCCTGCGGATGGAGATGGCGCGAGCCGGAATCAAGGAACCCGGATCGCGTGCCGCCGCGCTAACCGATCTGTCGCATCCGGTCCTGGACTGGGTGGAGATTGCCCGCGGCATGGGTGTTCCAGCGGTGAGGGTGGAGACCGCCGAAGCGATGGTGGAGCACCTCGAGCGCGCCTTCTCCGAACCCGGCCCCCACCTGATCGAGGCGGTCCTGTAACCTCGATAAGCTAGACATTAATTGCGCGCGAGGTGTTCGAATATGTTCAGCCAATTTACGATTTACGATTGACGATTGCCCCAAACCGGATCCCAATCGTCAATCATAAATCGTCAATCCTGGGTGCCACCAGTCACGTGATATCCGATTCTCTTGAGTCTCTGCCTATTGATCCGCTCTTGCCTGAGGTTGTAAGGCAGCTCAGGCGCTCTCCTGCACTGGTCATAGCCGCTCCTCCGGGAGCAGGCAAGACTACGCGCGTGCCACGCGCTCTCTTCAGGCACGGCTTTGCTGAAAAGGGCGACATTCTCGTCCTGGAGCCCAGACGGCTGGCAACCCGTCTTGCCGCTGCCCGCGTCGCGGAAGAATTGGGCGAAAGGGTGGGAGAGACCGTCGGCTATGCAATTCGGTTCGAGACTGTCGAAGGACCGGAAACACGCATCCGATTTCTCACCGAAGGAGTGCTCTCCCGGAGGATTATCCAGGATCCGGAACTCGCCGGTGTTTCTGTCGTGATTCTTGACGAGTTCCACGAGCGACACCTTGTTACCGATCTGGCTTTGGCTTTCCTCATGAAACTGCAAAGCCGAAGACCCGGCCTAAAGCTCGCCGTCATGTCCGCAACGCTGGACGCAGACGCGATCGCTTCATTCCTGGGAGCGCCGGTGATCCGGGCCGGGGGCTCCCGTTTCGAGGTTAGCATCGAGCACGAAGAGCGCAAAGACGGCCGTCCGCTTCATGACAAGGTGGCTTCGGCAGTCACCCGGCTCTGGCGTGCGCAGCTTGACGGGCACGTCCTGGTCTTCCTCCCGGGCTCTTACGAAATCCGGCGTGCTGCGGAGGCACTGGAACCGTTGGCAAGGCAGACGGGATTTCTCGTTCTCCCCTTGCACGGTGATCTTCCTTCGGCCGAGCAATCGCGAGCCGTGCGTGAATCCCCCGAACGCAAAGTCATACTCGCCACCAACGTGGCTGAATCCTCGATTACAATTCCCGGCGTTGCCGCAGTAGTGGATTCCGGGCTTGCGCGGGTGGCCGGCCACTCGGCCTGGAGCGGGCTGCCGACCCTGACCGTGGAAAAGGTTAGCAAAGCCTCCGCCAAACAGCGGGCGGGCCGAGCCGGCCGCACAAGGTCCGGCCGGGTTCTGCGTCTGTACACACGCTCGGACTTCGAAGGCCGTCCGGAGCATGCCGTTCCCGAGATCAAGCGGGCGGATCTTTCCGAAACTCTCCTTACCTTGCACGGTGCAGGTATTCGGGACCCGGAATACCTGCCGTGGTTCGAGCCTCCGCCAAAGCCGGCGCTGGATGCCGCAGAGGAGCTACTGACGCGCCTCAATGCGTTGGATGCAAGGACACGATTAACCGAAACAGGCCGGCGCATGCTGCGCTTTCCAGTCCATCCCCGGCTGGCGCGCTTGATCGTCGAGGGAGAACAGCTAGATGTCGCGAGAGAGTGCAGCGTTATGGCGGCTCTCCTCTCCGAACGGGACATCCGTCTGGACGCTCGCAGCCAGCTCGGTGCGGCTCGTTCCGGCGGCACTGCACGGGCAACCGGGCTCTCCGATGTGCTCGAAATGCTGGATGTCTTTTGCGAGGCTGAGCAAGAAAGATTCGATGCCGCAACCCTCCGGCGCCTTGGGCTGGAGCCACGCGCCGTTGAGGCGGTGGCCAGGGCACAGCGACAGCTTTGCCGGCTCCTCCGCTCTAAAAAGGGAATGGCCACCAGGCCCGGGTCGAAGAGCAAAGTGGAAGAGGCCCTGCTCATTGCGACACTGGCTGCATTCCCAGACCGCGTCGCAAGGCGCCGAGGTCCCGGATCGCGAGAGCTTCTCATGGCAGCCGGAGGATCCGCATACCTCTCTGAGTCAAGTGTAGTGCATCATGCAGCCCTGATGGTAGCCGTCGATGCCGAGGAACGGAAAGGATCGAAGGGCAGCGCGGAGACTCAGGGCGTTCGCGTCCACGTGGCTTCCGCAATCGAACCCGAGTGGCTTGCAGGCTTGTTTCCCGACGCCCTTTCTCAATCATCGGAACTGAGGTGGAACGGCCAGGCAGGCCGTGTGGAGGAATTGCGCAAAACCAGCTACGGACAGGTTACACTGGAGCAAGACGTGCGTACGGCTCCGCCGTCGCAAGAGGCCTCGAGACTTCTTGCGAATGCGGTGCTTGGAAGAGGATTGAATACGTTCGAGGATTGGGAGATTGTGCCCGCGCTTAAGGTGCGCTTGACTATGCTCGCGGAGCACTTTCCCGCAGAGGAGCTTCCCTCGATAACGGAAACTAAGGTCCGTGCTGCCGTCGAAATACTTTGCGCCGGCAAGCGCAGCCTCGCGGATCTTGCACACCTGTCCATTGTGAATTGTCTGACAAGCCAGCTTACCGGTAAGCAAACAAATCTCCTCATTCGCGAAGTCCCTGAGCGGGTAAACATAGTGCGTCGGAAAAACGTAAGGGTTCACTACGAGGCAGGCCAGCCCCCCTGGATCGAATCGCGCCTGCAGGATTTCTTCGGGATGGCTTCGGTTCCTGCCATTTGCCGGGGACAGGTTCCTATTACCGTCCACCTGCTCGCGCCCAATGGACGGCCTGTGCAGGTGACTCAGGACTTAAAGGGCTTTTGGGAGCGGCATTATCCGGGGATTCGCCGAGAGCTCCAACGCCGATACCCCAAACATGCCTGGCCCGATCCAAAAGATGTCGCGCGGATGAGCAAGACTGAGTGACCCATGAAAATCTTCACGCTAACTGCCGAACAGTCTCTTCCACAAATACTTCAAGAGGTGTTCCCTTTTTTTGCGGATCCGCGCAACCTGGAGCGAATCACACCACCTTGGCTGCATTTCGAGATCCTCACTCACGAAAACATCGTGATGAGAAAGGGAACGCTTATCGACTACCGGCTCAGACTACATGGAATACCGATTTGCTGGCGGAGTGAGATCACGGCCTGGGATCCGCCGCATCGCTTTGTGGATGAGCAACGGCGCGGACCCTACAGTTTATGGATCCATGAGCACGCCTTCGAGGCAAAGGGCAGCGGAACCATCGTACGGGATCACGTTCGCTATGCTGTTCCGGGCGGGCGATTGGTACAGAGGTACCTGGTAGCTCCCGACATTAAGAAGATCTTCACCTTCCGGCGCAAAATCCTCGAGGCAATCTTCCAAGCCGGAAACGAGAGCCCACAAGCAGGGTAATTTTTGCGTCTGGGAAAAAGTACAGAGCCGCGACCGCCAGGGAGCGGGATGGCGCTTCATGAGGACCAGATTTCTCTCCTATCCCGCCTTTTCAAATCTGTATTTGAAGATGCATCGAATCATGTGAAGCGATTCCACTCGCTTGCGCCCGCTGCTCTGAATTCATGCCTGCTGGGCTGCGATCACAGCCGAGATCGCTTAGCACGAATTAACTTTTCAAGAGATCCTTGGCTTTCCGAAGGATATCTTTCTCTGTCCGGTAGCTCGCGATGCGAATGGCTTCGTCGATGGGAAACCAGTCCACCCTTTCAACCTCCCAATCGTGATGAGACGTATCCCCACCCGTATGTTCCGTTAGATAGAAGGTAACTATCTTGAATACTCGTTCGGGCGGGTTTCCCCAGGTTGCAGTGTAGGCATATTTAATGGTGTCGATTTTTTGGAGGACTCTTCCTTCGAGGCCAGTCTCTTCCCGGGCTTCCCTCAGGGCCGCAGCATGGGGCGGCTCTCCTTTCTCAAGCAAACCTTTGGGCAGAGCCCATGTTTCGCGGTCTTTGGGACGGATCAGGACAACTTCGGGCCCGCTTTCGCCCATCCTGAAAATGACACATCCCGCGGAGATCTCGCGTTTGGTCATTCCCTTCCTAGCTGTGTGAGTCTTTGTACTCATCGTGTCTTCGTGCTGTCTTTTTAAAGGGCACCACGAAAACACGATGAGCACAAAGACTCACGGGAGAGTTTTGTAGATTTGCTTTTTGCCCCAGGAGTCGATGTCGAAGCACACCGCATAACTCAGTCCGCCTTCGGCTCCCCGGACCCTGGCCAGGGACTTATAGTAGTCAAAGTAGGGGAAGCCGGAGATTCCACCGCGGATGAACTCGTACTCGCGCACGCACCTCTCCCAGTCAGCCAGCGAGTCGGAGACGTCGATGAAGACATAGGCATTGAAGCCTTCCTTGTCCTCCCAGTTCTCCGTGAATAGCACTCTGCGCACGCCGCGATGCACAGGGTAGCTGCTTTTTACGCCTGCAAGCGATGCAAGCAGTACCGCATCCGTGGTGATGGCGTGCGCCGCCACGTGATCCTTGTGGATGCTGTTCTTCCAGTGGGTGATGAGGTAAACCGGCTGAACCTGCCGGATGATGTCGGCAACGAACCGGCGCGACTCATCGTTGTTCGGGAGTTCGCCATCCTTGTATGGACCGAACAGGACCTCGGCGCTGATCGCTTTGGCTGCAGCTGTTGCCTCCCGTCGCTTCTGGCTGCCGTACTCTTCTGTAGACAGCTTGGGATTGCCGCCTTCGCCAAGCGTCAGGTGAAGCAGAACGACACGGTTGCCGGACTTCGCGTGCTTAGCAAGGACCGCAGCGCACGCAACTTCCATATCCCCGGCGTGGGCGCCCACGGCCAGGAGCGTTCGCTTGGGCTCGGCTTGTTGTGGATCCTCCCTGCCGGCCGGCGCGAGTGCGAGGAGCACCAAAAAGGTTAAAAAGCTCCTCATGCTGACTTTCCCGATCGTTTCGCGGTGGCGGAGGGTTTAAGCCGCTTCTCCAGGTTTCGCAGGAACTCCATTGTTGCCTGCGCGATCTGATCCGGTCCCGGGCTGAAATTGTGGACCTCAAGGGATATCCAGCGGTTGTACTTCAGATCTGCCAGAACCTGAAATACAGGAAGGAAATCGAGGTTTCCAGTGCCGGGGTATCGGCCATCCATCTCGCTGATGTGAACGTGGCGTATGTACGAATAATTCTTCCTGACCAGTGTGTTCAAAGGCTCCGTCTCGTCGACCGTATTGTGAAAATCAAACATCGTTTGAATGGCCGGATGATGAATCTCCTGGACCATGCGCACCGCCTCACCCAGGGTGTTAACTACGTCGGTGTCCTTGCTTGGGAGAGATTCTATCAGGATGGTTACTCCTCGCACACCCGCGTGGGACGCAACGGATGCCAGGCCATCCCGGAACAGCTTTGTCGCTTCCGCCTTGGAATTACCCTGGGAACTGCGCTGTTTGGGAGACCCGAATACCATGATGCCCTTCTCCCCCAGGTCGGCGCAGAAATCGATGAGCTTCGGCAAATAGGCCCAGGATTTCTCTCGTATCTGTCGATCCGCCGTGGTTACGTTCAGCCACTTGGGAGTGATGAGGAGCCAGTGGAGTCCGGCAAACGCCAACCCTTCGGAGCGGATGATGTCTCGCATCTCACGCCGGCGCGAGGCGCTGATGTCATCGACGCTGTCAGCCAGAGTGAAGGGAGCTATTTCGATTCCCGCGAAACCGGCCGCCTTGATGGCCTTGCAGGTCGCGATAAAGTCCCGTTTCTCGAACATTTCATTGCAGCTGGAATATCGGAATCGAAGATTCGCACCAAATACTTCCTGGAGCCGGCCGAGCTTCGGAAGCGTAAGGGTGCACAGGGCCCCGGCACTGGTATGCAAAAAAACTCGTCTGTTCATAACTCTCCTTTTGGCCTGATGATACACCACAAAGACACTGAGACCACAGAGAATGAAACTCGGTGGACTCTGCGCCTCTGTGGTGTTAACTATTACAGCCATGAAAAGAATCCTTGCGTTTTTGGGTACCTCCGTTGCCCTACTCGCATGTCTGCCACATGCCTCCAGCCAGCAGAGAGCCAAGCCCAACGAACTGGGGCGCGTTCTCATCCTCGAGTACCATCTGGTTGAACAGAAGGAAACACGCTGGGGCAGGTCGGTGCAGGACTTCAAACGGGACCTGCAACAACTATATCAGGGCGGCTACCGCACGCTAGCCTTAGGAGATTACATCGACGGAAAGATCGCCCTTCCCGACGGCACTCACCCGGTGATCCTTACTTTCGACGACTCCTCGCCGGGGCAGTTTCGTTACATCGTTCAAAATGGCAAGAAGGAAATTGACCCGGATTGTGCCGTTGGCATCATGATCGACTTTGCCAGGCTCCATCCCGACTTCGGGAGAAAGGCAATCTTTTTCGTCCTTCCAGGCGCCGCTGAACCGCACCGCTTATTCGGTCAGCCCGAGTACGAAGGGGAAAAACTGAGAGAACTGGCGGCCAAGGGATTTGAGATCGGCAGTCACACGCTTTGGCACGCCAACTTAGGCAAGTACGGTGCGCTCACGGTTAAAAAACAGCTGGCTCTCGCCGTTCAGGCCATACGGCGCGTCGTTCCTGGCTACCGCATTCGCGCGCTGGCTTTGCCCTTTGGCGTCTATCCGAAAGATCTCGACCTGGCGGTGGAAGGCTCCTACGAAGGAATCTCCTATCACAACGACGCCATTCTGAGGGTCTCAGGCGGTCCTGCGCCTTCCCCTTTCAACAGACATTGCGACCTGCTGCACCTTCCTCGGATCCAGCTCACGGGAGGAGCGCTGAAGTCCTGGCTCGATCACTTCAGCACTCATTCTGAGGACGTTTTCACGAGCGACGGAAACGCTGCCACGGTGACCTTCCCTCGCAACTTGGCTGAGGAATTCAACGCACAGAGATTCGCGGGACTTCGTCCGATCAGCTACTGACCATTAGAGCTGTGCGCTTGACTTCAGTAGCGGAGTTCTCTGTGCGTCTTGGTGTTCTTGGTACCTTGGTGGTGTCATTTCCAAGGGCCCGCTTGAAAACAACTTGTCATTTTGCTGCAGGCCCCCAGGCCGGCTCGAATATGCGATTTTGCGCAGCCAGCCTGTGGGACGTCACTGAACTCTGCAAAACGTAATAACTGTTTCATGGGCCCGAAACAGTTCGTATCAACTCCACCCCGGCCGAAGATCCTTCCAACCAGTCATGAATTGCTGTTTCCGTCTGTTCGTGACGCAATAATCCCTGGTGCCGCAGTTCTTCGAGTTCCTGCCGAGTAAACCAGCGCGCCTCGAGAACATCCTCGGCTAATGGCACCGAGTCACGGTCGATGAGCGAGGCCCGAAAATTAATACGCAAAAGCGCTTCTTCCACGAAGTAGTAAATCCGCGCTATGCCGTCGATGCGGACGTGGGTGTAACCCGTCTCTTCCCGGACCTCGCGGAGCAAGGCCTCCTCGATGCTTTCGCCTGGATCAACGTGTCCCGCAGGCTGGTTCCAGAGGCCGTAAAACTCGGATTGCGCCTCCCTCACCATGAGCAGACGTTTCTCTTCATCCTCGATGAGGGCAGATACCACCAAGGCGACCCTGTAAGGTTGTTTTTCGTAAGCCATAAATCAGCGTCCTCCTGCAAATGCCTACCCCAGGCAGCCAGGGCATAAGAACCAGCATCGTGACGAAGGCCGCCAAGTCCAGCCACTTCCCCGTCTTCAATAGACACTTCGCGGGTTTTTCGCTATCGAGGGAAAGGAATTGTTCCGTCATAGTAGGGTCGGATGTTACACCACAGGAACACTGTGATCGCAGAAAAACTCCGTGATCTCCGTTTCACCGCGGCGATCATTCAGCAACTGCGGGATTCAGATTTCAATCGTCTGTTCTTTGCGCGCGGCAAGGCACTGAAGACCCTTGATCTCTTAGAGGATTCGCAGATACTATCGTGTCTTATATTCCCGACGGTTACGAGCATTACATTCGAATCGAAACGGAGTGAATCTCCAGGGAGGTACAAATGAACAAGAGGATCTGTTTTATGCCGGCATTGATGATTCTTGCTCTAACCCTTGTTTTGGCAATCGGCGGACAGGTCTCGTCCGCATTCGGCCAGGATCTGATCCTTCATCAAACAACGACGAGTCCGGGCATGAGGGGCGGCGCACCCAGAACCACAACCTCTACACATTACTTGAGCAGCAAAGCGATGAAGATCGTTTCCTCCGACGGGCACGACAGCATCATCCAGTTCGACACAGGCAAGATAATCACAATCGACAACAAGCAGAAGACCTACACCGAAATGACCATTGAGCAGCTGAACCAGATGCTTAGCAAGCAGACGGCTGAAATGGGTATGGACAAGGAGAAATTGGAGCAGATGCGCAAGATGATGGGAACCACGTCGGACTCCTTCTCGGTGACGAAGGTAGGAGCTGGCGAGACCATCGCAGGCTATGCCACCGAGAAGTACCTCGTCAAAGGCCCCATGGAGATGGAAATCCATGCCGCTCCCGACCTGAAGCTCCCAACCCTTTACTACGATGCAATGAAAATGAGGATGCAGCGCACTCCCCTGTTCGACATGAGCAAGCTCTACGATGAGATGAAAAAAATCAAGGGATACGTTTTGAAGACCGTCACAACCACGAGAATGATGAACATGGAAATGAAGAGCGCGACGGTGGTGACCTCAGTGGAAAAAGGTTCCATCCCAGCGTCTACCTTCGAGGTGCCGGCGGGCTATAAGGAAGTTCCGATGAAGTTCTGATGTTTTGAATCCTTTTCATTGAATAGCGATCGCTGCGGCGGTGAGGGAATGGAAGCAGACACAAGCAGGCAGAATGCAGCAGGCAGCAGGGAGTAACGCCTCGGGAGATCTGTTGCCGCCGCAGTCACTGCCTACTGCCTGCTGCTTGCTGCCTGCTTTGTTCTTCACGCTTTGCCTTGAACTCCGCACCGGGCTTCCACTGGGGCATTTCGTCGTCCTGAGCCACGCGATAGCCTGCACGGAAGAGCAGTTGCAGGTCTTCAATTGCACCCGACAGATCCCAATCTGGCTTCACTTCGTCCGAAACCTTGTGGTAGTCCCTGTTTGTGTATTCGTCACGCTTCCTTAGGGCATACTCCGCCCCCTTCCCGACGAACTCGGTGCCGGAATCGATGTAAAGGGCGGGTACTCCCTGCTTAGCAAATTCAAAATGATCCGAGCGAAAGAAGAATCCTTTTTCCGGTTCCGCATCCGGTTTGAGAACCCGGTCCTGGTTCCGCGCAGCGTTCCGCAGAACGTCGTCGAGCGTTGAGTTGCCGAGGCCGATTACGACGATATCCCGCGTGCGTCCCCAGGGATTTATCGCATCCATGTTGATGTCCGCCGCCGTTTTGGCAAGGGGATAAAGTGAATTCTCCGCATAGTACTTCGCGCCGAGCAGACCTTTCTCCTCTCCGGTGACCGAAAGAAAAAGCACGGTCCGTCTAGGCGGCGTCTTGAGTTGCGTGAAGGCCTTCGCAAGTTCGAGCAAAGCAGCAGTTCCGGAAGCATTGTCGAGAGCCCCGTTGTAGATCTGATCTCCCTTGAGTTTCTCATCTTTGCCGAGATGGTCCCAGTGCGCGCTATAAATGACGTACTGGTCTTTCAGCTTTGGATCGGAGCCATCCAGTCTGGCAATGACATTATTTGATTGTATCTTCCAAATCGTGTTATTGATGCCGAAGCTTGCCTTGACCCCAAGCGCAACAGGCTTGAAATCCCTGCTGATCGCCGACTTTTTTAATGCCTCGAAATCCTTACCTGCCAAAGAAAAGAGTCTCTTGGCAGTTTCCCGCGTTACCCATGACTCCACGGCCACGCGGTTCGAGATTCCTCCTGATTTAACGATGTCGAAGTTCTCGCGGCCCCAGCTTCCCACGACAACCTCGTAGGGGTAACCCGCCGGCCCGGTTTCGTGAACTATGACTGCCGCGGCAGCCCCCTTCTCTGAAGCAATCTCGTATTTGTAGGTCCAGCGGCCGTAGTAAGTCATCGCCTTTCCTTTGAACATCTTCTCGTCGAGCTTGGAGGGATCATTCGGATCGGGGATGGGCGGATCATTGATCAGCATTACAAGCGTTTTCCCCTTCACATCGACATCCTTATAGTCGTCCCATCCGTACTCGGGCGCGACCACGCCGTAACCCACAAACACGATCTCGGAGTTTGTAACCTTGATTTCAGTTTGCAGCCGGCGGGAAACGGCAACATAGTCATCCGGGAACGCCAGATCTATTTTCTTGCCGGCCGCCGTCAACGAAGCCCGGGGATGCGCTGTGAATCCAACCAGCGGAACCTTTTGCAGGTACGTTCCATCGGGATTGCCGGGTTTCAGTCCCAGTTGCTTATACTGGCCGGTCAGGTAGCGGAACGTCAGCTCCTCGCCTTTCGTTCCCGGGGACCTGCCTTCAAATTCATCAGAGGAAAGCACCTTGATGTGCTTCAGCAGATCGTCGGAGGTCATGCTGTCCAGTGCCGGTTTTATTTCAGCCGCGGCAGCAGATGAGGTTTCCGGAGGCACAGTGTGCGAGCACCCGGCAAGGAACAGTGTTATCGCTAGGATAGCCGAGAAAGTCGACGTACTTTTCATTCAAGTATCTTACACCACAAAGAGGCTCTGTGGGCTCGTGTCTCAGTGGTTTTTGCTGACGGAACTGTGTTATGAAAGAGTCTTCCAGGCAAATCTGGGGATGGAGGAGCTATGGCCGCATCGAGTTTCGTGTTTGCCGGCATCAAGGGCTGTGTGGTGGCGCTGGACCGGGCAACAGGCGCTCAAATCTGGATCACCCCGCTCAGGGGCTCTGAGTTCGTCAATACCATGCTGGCCGACGGCGAGCTTTATGCCGCGACCAAAGGTGAACTGTATTGTCTTGACCCGGCAACGGGACATATTCGCTGGCACAACCCGCTGAAGGGTCTGGGGTGGGGTCTTATATCTATCGCCGCCCCGGGCGCACAGTCAAATCAGATGGCGATCTTCGAGAAGCGCAAACAGGAGGAAAGAGCCGCGGCAGCCGCTGCGGCGGGCGCCGCGGCCAGCTGATTCGCCACCAGTTACCTGGAGCGGCATAGCCGCAACCAGTTTGCTTAGTGTCCTTGGCGCTCTTGGTGCCTTGGCGGTGAGGTTTTTTTTAAATGACACCACCAAGACACCAAGAGCACCAAGAGCACGAGGATTTCTTGCGAAAAAGGCAAGGATTTGTACGTAAGTAGTACGAATAAGGCAGCCTCGAATTACACAAATCTGACCAAATCTTTAAGAGCACTTTCGTGAGATTCGTGGCGGCTTCCGGTGCTTTACCAAGCCCAAAGCCACCCGCTCTGCGGGTGGTAGCTTACCAACACAGAAATCCTGCCGGGCCGGCGGCTGCAAGCCAAGTTCTTCGGCCGAACTGGAAAGTACAAAGCCCAAGCCCAGCGAAGTAGGAAATACGAGTTGTGATCCCAACTAGAGGCTGTGGATGATGCGGACGCGTCTTTCGCTCTCCTCCATCACGGCTCGGGGGAGAATGCCGATCTCTCGCCGGAAGGATTCGTTTGCCATTGCAATGAGTTGGCCTAAGAGCAAATCGCTGTCACGTTCCAGTCCCGCGAAGTAGGAAACAGGGAAGCGTTCACAGCGCTGTCGGATTTTCGGTCACGTTGAAGTGCACTACGCATCGACGATGATGGGCCAGGACAATCAACACAAACAGGATTCGAAACGTTGCCGTCGGTACAACGAGAAAGTCGATTGAGACGAGGTCCAAGAGGTGATTGTCCAGGAATGTCCGCCAAGGCTGCCAGCTTGAGACAAAAACGTCAACGTTTTCAATGCGGACGGGGTTGTGGCAAAGGACAGGGGAGTATCCGGCTCAGGTAATGCTGCAAGAGTATGGTAGAGAGCGACTTGCGCCGCCTCGAAAGTCCGAAACCCATACGCTTTTCTGGTAGTCAGTTTCGCGCGGTTATTGTAGCCCTCAACAAAGGCGCCGGAGATCTCCTTCTGCGCCCGGAACCAGTTCATCAAGAGCTCCCTGTGAGAGCGGAACTTCGAACTGCCACTTCATTGCGCCCCCGTTTCAATTGACTGGAGCACGACTTGCTTCGAGTGTTGCGTGCGCTCTGCAATCAGCGGCTGCCTGCCCCCACTCCCAGTTGGCTCAGGACTGTGGCCAGTTCCTGGCCCGAGATCAATCTGACCTCGGTCACAGCCTGCGCCGGGTTGGCCACCCCGCGCTCGAGCGCCTTCTGCAGCGTGCCCAGGTACTGCGCTTCCTGGCTTCCGGCCGAAACACCCTTGGCTCGCTCGGCAACCTGAGCAGCGGCTTGCTTCACGCGCTGGGATAGTCCGGGAAGCGCCGGCGCGGGCGCAATGGGCGGACGCGCGCGCTCATCGGCAGCTCGCTCGCGGGTCAGTTGCTCGGTGAGCCAGCCGAACCCCTGCATGCTGGGCGGGGACGGCGCCGGTTCGCGGCTCACAATCTGTCCCATGGTGGCAGGGTCGAGCACCGACAGGGTGCTGACGGTCAGGTCATTTGAAAGCTTGTAGGCGTTCAACGTCTGGTTGATTTCCCTGACCGTCGCTGCGTCGCCACGTGCCTGGGCCGCGGCAAGCTGTTTGTTCAGGGCCGCCGTGAACTTGTTCGACGTTTCGCTTGCCGCCTGATAAGCATCGGCTAAAGTCGCGCGCTGCTGCGCCAGGAGCTTCGACTGTTCCTGGGCCTTCACCTGCTCGGATGCGCCGAACGTGACGCAGCATTCTTCGCGCGTGGCATGTTCTCGTGCCGCCTTCGCCTTGCCCATGAGCACGGGGTCGGCTTTGAGCCCGGCTATTTCGACGGCTTTATCGAGGCTCTTGCCGATTACGTGCAAATCGCTTTCACTGCGCCCGATCCCTGCCTCGACCGCCTTTTTTGCGTTCGCCATCACCGCGCCTCGTGGGTCGTAAGTCACCCCGCCCTGGGTGGTGTATTCAACGCCGCCGGTGGTCGGGAATTTGTCGCTGCCGAAAAGGGAGGCTTCAATCACCGATTCCTCGAACGACCTGCTGCCCGGTTTATCCGCACCGCTCCCCGGCTTCCATATCGTCATGTCGCTGTCCGGCACGATCCATCGATCATGAAACTCGAGAACTTCGCGCCCGCCTGACTTGACCGCGTTCACGTAAGCCTGGCCTGCGGTCAGAGTTTTTGGGGCGACGTCCAGGTCGCTCATGATGTGCTTGGGCTCTCCGCCCGAGAGCGGAATATCGTCCGCGTTGAGCTTGGCAGCCGCCAGAACCTTGGCGTGATCGGACATGCGCGTTTCGCGCGGGGCATACTTGGCACGCGCCGCAGCCATATCCGATTGCCACTGACTCTGGATTCGCTGGTACTCGGGGTTGCGCGTGTCGATCGTGCCATCGGGCTGCCCAGCCACCTTGCGAGCCATCGCCTCGTGCCGCTCCGTGACTTGCTTCAGTTCCCCTTTCAGCATCTCGCGGTCCCGAATCACCCGGTAATTCTTTTCCACCGCCTGGCGCTGCTCAGGGGTTCTCGCCTGGGCTATGGCCTCGCGGTAGCGCTCGTGGTTGTCCTTGAAAGCTTCCGGCCGTGCAGGCAATCTGGCTTTGTTGATTGCCCCCTGGATGAAGTTGGTGCTCTTCGATGTCGCCCAACCCATCATGTGGTTGAGCACGGCCGTGTGCAGTCCCGCCGTCGCCGCTCCGGTTATGCCTCGGCGCTGGCCGGTGTTCGGGTCGATTTCAAGGCCGCCGTACAACGCCGCCGCTGCGATATCGATGTAATTGCTTTGGGCGCGAGCGAAATTCTCCGCCGCTTGAGTTATGCCACCGTCGGCATAGCCGGTGCCAATACCGTAGGCAATCGATACGGCGCCCGCTCCCGGAACAATAAAACTCGATGCCCACATCGCGGCATCCACGCCCTGCCTGATGCCTTCGGCGGTCTGCAGGTAATACTCGGTCTGGGCCAGCCTGTCTTCCTTCTTCGCCGCCTCCGCATCGCGCTGCGTGACGATGACCCGCTTCAGGCGTTCGATCATATTGTCGAGTTGCGCACCCCTGTTCGGCGCCTTGATCGCCTGCTCGAGCTGCTTCTGCAACTCCTCGCGCAGGCGCACGCCGTCCGCGCCCTCCACGAGCTTGCCGAGCTTGGGCAGCAGTTCGATCCTGCGCTTGTCTTTGTCAAACTCGGCAAGCTCGGTCTTGATGTTCTCGACCAGCTTCTGCTGCTGCCGGTCTTCCCACTGGGTGCGGGTGTGCACGATGGTGCCCGACTTCAGGCTCTCTGCGAGATCGCGCTCGGCCTGCGCCATGTCCCGATCGAATTCGGCGTTGTCGAGCAGCTCCTGCCGGCGCTGCGGATCCTTCTCACCGTCTGCCTGCGCCTCCCAAGTGCGCGCGCTGTCCTCGCGCTGCTGGGCGAGGGCTTGGTGTTGCGCCATGGCTTCATTATTCGCCGCGACATTTTCATTGAGCCCGGCACCCGCCAAGTCTTGACGAGGTTCAGATGCCGCTGTCCCCGGAGCAATTGACGATCCCTTGGGCAGCAGTCGCATCGATCTCACGACACGTAACCACTCGTCGTACTGTCCCTTGCATCGGGATCGCTCCGATTCAACCGACAATCGGGATTCAAGTGTGTCTATAAAGCATTCGAACTCGAATGCCAATATCACGAATTGCTGGCCAAGATTACCGTAAGCCCGGCCCCATGCTCTGTACGTGCCACTGATGCATGGCGCATCCTTGTTTCGGGGATCGCAATCGGCAATACTGGACGAGAACGGTTCAAAGGGCCTGAACAGCAGCGTGAAGCGAACTCCGTCGATCGTCTCCTGCGTGTTGAGCACAGATTGACGGTGACGGTCCGGATCGTCCCGGTAGTCGTACATGAATCCGGCGGGCCCGTCTCGGTAATGGCCTTCCAGGAACCACTCAAACTCCTGCTTGCCTCGCTTCGGGTCGAGCTTCGTGAATTCCGCTTCACTGAATACCATAGCTATCGCGGCTGCATTGATGCCTGTCCCGTGGGCCTGTGGCCCTTTGTGCGACTGATATCGCGACGCTGCGAAAACTGCGGCACCGCCCGAGGAAGAGGAGGGATACGGCCGCAACCTACTCGCTGTGTGTCCCTCTGTGGATACGGATGCAACCCAATATTGCGGCAACGTGAATTGAGCCACCAGAGATTCAGATGGTTGCTGCATAGGCCGGCTCAAGATCGTGCGAGTCTTCCCCTGCGCCGCCGCCTTGGCCGCGAGCGGATTGGGCGGATTGCCGATGCGCTTGATCTGCTGGAGCGCCTTGTCCATGCGCTGCTGGCTTTCCTTCAGCAGCCCCACGTGCGCCGCGGCGCTGTCAAGAGCCATCGCTGTCGCTCTATCGTCCCCGGCTGCGGCGGTAATCGCCAGTTGCGCGAGGTTGTCGCGATACACCGGCGCGACCGCTTCGGCCTGCGCCGCCGCGGCGACGTATTCGTCCAGCGCCGGATTTAGCTGTTTCAGATAGGCGTGCGACTCGGAGGTCGGATAGTCGAAGAGCGGCGCCCAGACAGCAGAGAAGTCTTTCTTCTGCTGCGGCGTCATGGTTCCGTGTATCGACTGCATGCGCGTCATCGCGTGTCGCAGCGCACCGTGGTGCTCGCTGATTTTCTCCGGAGAAATCGGCGTGGATGCGCCGCCGCCGGGCCCCCACGGAATGCGCGGATCGCTCGCCTTGGCTTGCTCGGCAAGCGCGTCAGTTCGGAAACCGGCAAAGGGAGGCAGGGGCGCTGTTTGCTGTTGTGGCAATTGCACCGCGTTCACCGGCGCGGGAGGCGGAGCTGCGCGAGCAGGCGCCTGCGGGGCGGGCCCAGGACGCGACTGCGGCGTTGCGGGGGCACCGGTGCCCGGTTGCGGTGCTGCCGCAATCTGTACAGGTGGCGCTTGCTCAACTCCTCGCGCCAGACCTGGATACATCGACTTCAGTTCGGCAATTCTCCGTTCCACATCCGGCCCGGGATTGAGCTCGCGAACCTTCTCCAGGTCGGCCGAGGCAGCCCGCGGGTCGCCTTTCTCTTGATACGCGACGGCACGGTTCAGGTAGCCGAAGTGGCTTCTCGGTGCGAGCTCGATGGCCTTGCTGAAATGGCCGATTGCCTGGACGTAGTTCTTTTGTCTGAAGCTGATAAAGCCGAGGCAAAGATAGCCATCGGTGTAGGTTGCGTTCAGGCTGATGCTTTGCCGGCAGTCCCTTTCGGCGCCCTCGAAGTCATTCATTTCCGAGCGCAGCTCGCCGCGGGAGTAGTAGGCGCTCAGATGCCGCGGGTCCAGATCGATCGCCCTGGTGTAGTCCGATAGCGCCCCCTGCCGATCCGAAAGGCCTCGTCGCCTGGCGGTGCCCCGTCCAACGTATGCACTGCTGTTCGACGGATTGAGCTGTATGGAAATATCGAAGTCGGGTATTGCCTCTTTGTATTGTTGCAGCCGGAGCTTGCTCACAGCGCGCTTCCGGTACGCTTCGCTATGGCGGGGATTGCACTCGATTGCCTTGGTATAGGCGTCGATTGCTTCCTGGTTCTTCCCGCCATCCTGGAGAACATTACCCTGGGCAAAGTAAGATTCCGCGCTGTTCGCCGCCTCCGCCGCCGAAGGCGTCTGCACGGAGGGCCCGTCTTCCTTCAGGGCAAAAACGAGGGTAACGGTGGTGATGACCGGGACCGGTTCACCATTCGAGTACGTCGGGGAGTAGCGCCACCGTTTCACTACGTCTAGCGCCGCTTTATCGAGCAGCGGATGGCCGCGGAGGACCTTCACCCCCGCGACCTCCCCGTTTTCAGTCACGGTGACATCGAGGATAACTTCGCCCTGCACGTGGGCAGCCTTGGCCAGGGGTGGATGGACCGGGTCCACCTTGTATATCAGCTTGGATTCCTGCACATCTGCGCTGACGCGGATCGCCTCCCGTTGAAGCTTGACGATGGATTTGCTTTCCCCCTGCATACCGTCGCCGTCCGCTGGCGGGCCTGCCGACGGAAACCATGCCAGTGACAGCCGGCAGGTCCAGACGAGAAAAGCAATGAAGGCGGGGAGGATAAAGTAAGGTGCAGATTTGGACATCATGACCTCCCTGACCACGCAAGGCACCTTCAGAGTCAGGTGTTGATCTGTTGAAGATTTATAGAGGCAATTGTCTTTCCCTAAAGTTTTAATAGTAGCATAGGTGTGTCGGGTAGGTCCGCGGAAATCTCCCGGCCCTTGGGTAATGTGGCGTGTTCCAGGCGGGATTGGAGCTGCTGCGCGAGCTGGAGGAGGGAAAAAGGGGCGGAGAGGCACTCCCCGAGATCGAGGGACGATTCTCCTCCCCTTTTCGAATCCGCACTGAGGCTTTCATTTACCAATGCAACATCCGAGTATGAGATCCTCTGTGTTCCCGGATCTCTGTTCTCAATCGCCTTTCCGCTCGAAGACGTAGGTGCCGGAGCCAACTTCTACTATAATCGCGCTGCTCGTTTCGCGAGCGGCGCTCACGCCGGACACGCCGGGCCGGAAGGAGCCGCCTTGCCAGACCGGCTTTCCGCCTTCTTCCACCATCACGTTGCGCAAATTCAGCTTGGGGATGATTACCTCCGCGTGGCTGCCCACAGGTACCGTAACCTCCATGCGAAGAATGCTGCCTGCTCGCAACCAGGAGGGCCGATAGGAAAAACAAGCTGCAATTTTGTTCCATGCCCCGGTACGATCCTGCTTCCGATATGGGGCCTTATGGCAACTTCGCCGTCTGCCGCAGCTGCCCGGAGCGTACGCCGATCACGAGCGGGATTTTATGTCAAATCGATGTCATCGAATTTGGAATTTTTGCACACCTCTGCCGGAAGCAACGGATTTGGTCTCTCCTGCTCAATAAAAGTCATGCGCGTTTACCTCGCGGAAGTTGGGTTAAGGGCGATGGGATAGGCAAAGGTGCGCGGAGTCGAAGCACGGGGACAGTTGAGATTTTTCCTGTGACTCCAAGTGGCCGGACGGACGGGATCTTTGCGAAGGAAAAGCGGCTGGGCGGCTAAGCCACATAGCGTTTTACCTTGATGTCGGCCTCCCTGTCGCGCGTCTGCGTGATCTCGTAGGCGGTCTGCATCCGAAGAAGCGTGTCCATCTTCGGGCCGAAAGCCTTCTCGATCCGCAGGGTCATTTCGGGCGAGAGGGCGGCGCGGCCGTTGAGAAGCGCAGAGAGCGCCGGCCGGGTAACTCCAAGAATCCTCGCGGCTTGGGTGACGGAGAGTTTGAGAGACTCGATCACTTCCATCCTGATGAACTGCCCTGGACGAGCTGGGCGCGCCATTCGCATCATGCCTTCATCTCCTTTCAATGGTAGTCCTTATAATCCAAGTCCAGGATCTCTCCTTCGGTCTGGTCGACCTTGAAGGTGATCCGCCAGTTGTGAGTGACAGTCAGGCTCCATATCCCCTTGCGGTCGCCGGCAAGCTGATGTGCTCTCCAGCTCGGGATATCGCGCAGTTCCCGGGTGTCTTCCATCTCCTGCGAGAAAGTCAGAATGTTCCGGATCTTCTCCACGACGGGTGGAGGCAAGCTACAATGCTGCTGCCGGCACCGTCAGCTGCCAGGGCAAAAAAAGAAAAGGGGAGGAGGATGTTCAATCCCCCTCCGTCACGATTTATTCGGCCCTGGATTGGCTTGCACCCACATACCCGATAAGGGTCAGCAGTTACTGAGGTATTACGGCCACTATTCGAACGTCCGTCAGGCGCAGAAGAAACGCGCCGGCACTCCCGCCCAACCACCATCCTCCGTCGAAGGCTCGCTTAAAGCAAATTCTTAACCGGCCAATCTCTGCTCATTTTTCAGCCGTATTGAACTCGGACATCTTTGCTGAGATCTTGTCGAGCCGGTTGATCAACCGCGCCAGCTTCCGCCTCGTTCCTTCGCTAGA
>Ga0315277_10002633_pt1 | contig 24918 bp, 24 predicted proteins | sample YL17G05_15_MG_FD_203695 | JGI IMG/M metagenome (GOLD analysis project Ga0315277, IMG submission 203695) | Sediment microbial communities from Yellowstone Lake, YNP, Wyoming, USA - YL17G05_15 | ecosystem: Environmental > Aquatic > Freshwater > Lake > Sediment | place: USA: Wyoming | collected... | reverse complement strand
ATGGTGTGCTCCCCCTCGGTCAGGGTGAAGCCGCTCGTATAGACCGTCCAGCTCCCGCCATCTATCCTGTACATCGTGACGTTCACGCCGCAGCCGGAGTCCGCGGCGGTGAGGGTGAACGGAGCGGCCGGAGAGATTGTCGTGGCGGGCGGAGTGTCGTCCACGGTCAAGTCCATCGAGCTGACCTTTTCCAGGTTCCCCGCCCAGTCCAGCGACCGCCACTCGACAGTGTGCACTCCTTCCCCTGATAGATAGAACGTGCCCATGGCGGTATAGTTGACCCAGCCTCCGCTGTCGATTCTATAGAGCGTTTCTCTTATCCCTAGCCCACTCCGGTCCGTGACCGAGAGACTGAGCGCAGTGGATGACCTGACGTAGGTGCTTGTGGCGGTGTACTTCGGAACGCCGATGACGAGGATGGTGCTCGGGCCGCTAACCACATCGATGGTCCATGTATGGATGTTGTTGGACTCGTTTGACTCGGTGATGAGGTTCAACTGATCCACATAGACTGTCACGAGGTAGGTTCCTGGCGTGGCGGGCGACATCCAAGTTGCCGCAATTGGGCCAATCGTGTTACCGGTGGCTATCGGCGCGATATCAGACACGGAGAAAGGTGACGAAGGCGTGGAATCGTTGAAGAATGCCACAGTGGTCGATATGTTCGGGGTTCCCGAGCCATCATTCATTATGCTAAGCAAGAGATTAACCGGCAGAGAGAGACCAACCGTTATGGGATTTGAAGGACTCGGGCTTACGACCTCGTAGTCAGGCAATCCCACAACCTCCACAGGAACACAAGCCTGGTTGTTCGTCTCGTCGCTTTCGCTGACAGCGTTGCCTGGATCGACAACAACGCATATGTCGTGAGTCCCAAGCTGCAATGCATTCCAGATAACCTGGGCATCTGCCCAGCCATTCGGGGGAATCGGCGAGAGCGGTTGGTCCGCACCGATCTGAGGAGATGGCGGCACGCCTTCGTAGAAACTCACGATGGTCGCCTCCGAGGCCATCGTGCCAATGTTCCTCACCGTGGCATCTATCCAGACAGAAGAATCGACCGGTATCGGCGGAGAGGGCAGGAAAGAAACGTCTGAAGGTGTGACTTCCAAGTCTGGCAAGGTTGAAGTAGCGTTCATTCTCACGACGAAACCGTCGTAGGTGCCGCCATTGTAGAATGTGTCGAAAGCCCCGAGGGTCGTCGGGAAATCCGCCGAACCCGTCGAGCCTGCGATGAACACTGAGCCGTCGAGGCCGAGGGCGATTGAGTAGCCGTAGTCGTGCCCCTCCGTTCCGAGATAGGTAGAGTACAGAAGGGCGCTCCCATCGGGGCTGAACTTCGACATGAAAGCATCATATATCGCCCCGCCGTAGGATGTGTCGAACGCGCCTGGGGTCGTCGGGAAATCCGGCGATGTGGCGATCCCGGTCAGATACGCAGAACCAGAAGAATCAACAGCCACCGAACGGCCGACATCTCCATCGCCCGTGTCCGTGCCGCCCAACAAAGTCGAAAAGACAATCTTGCCCGTGGTCAAGTTGACCTTCGTAAGGAAGGCATCGTTCCAGTTGCTGGTTCTGTCAAACGCTCCCGGAGTGGTGGGGAAATCGGACGATGAAGTCTCGCCTGTTATATACGCCTCGTTTCGACTGTCAAATGCAACCGACCCCCACATTTCATCGCCACTGCCCCCCAAGTAGCTGGAGAAGAGGAGCGCACTCCCCGTGGGGGCCATCTCCACCAAGAACTCGTCTGAGAAGCCGCTCAGGTCCGTGTCGAACGCGTTCAATGTCGTGGGGAAATCTGCAGAATATGTTTGGCCGGCCACGAAGGAGGCACCACTGGGATCGATTTCGATAGAGTAACCTCTGTCGTTCCCCGAGCCTCCGAGGAACGTGGAGTAGACAAGGCTGTTTCCGGTGGGGTCAAGCTTGGCGACGAAGGCGTCAAGGGTACCGTTTAGGTCATTGTAGGTCGTGTCATAGGCTCCAGGAGTCACAGGGAAATCGATATTGGCGTCACCCGTCACGTATGCGTTGCCCGAGAGGTCGACTTTGATGGACCACCCCACGTCCCACCGCGGACCACCCAGGTACAGGGAGTAGACCAGATTGGCTCCCGTCTCATTCAGCCTGACCACGAATACATCATTGTCGCCGTTGAAGCTCTGGAAGGCGCCCAGGGTTGTCGGGAAATTGTTTGAGTTCGTTCTGCCGGTCACATACGCGTTGTTCCCTGGGCCGACTGCAATGCCCATGCCGATGTCCATGCCGCCACCGCCAACGAATGTGGCATATGCCAGACTGCTTCCGTCAGGAACAAGCTTCGCAATGTAGACGTCCTCGGCGTAGACATGCGTGGTGCTGTACGACCCCGGGGTCACGGGGAAGTTCGCGGAATATGAGTATCCGGTCACATATGCGCTGCCCTCTGCGTCGACGTCTATCGCAAATGCTTCGTCGTATTCACTCCCTCCGAGGAATGTGGAGTACATAAGCGGGTCGATGGTTAGTGTCTCGGACCCGGTCCAGTCGTCACACTTGAATCCTTGGGAGAAATGGCCTCGCTTCACGAACGTGCAATCTATATCCCTGCCCCCCGTATCGTAGGAGCGCGGGATCGTATCTTGAATCTCTCCGAGCTGCGTCTGCAGAATCATGCTCTTCTGTTCCGTGATCAGCGATTCGATTCCCTCATATGACATCACTATGTCTTGAGGATTGGAACCCGGGCGAACCATGAACTCATATTTGACCCCGTTCGACGCCGGACGATAGACGAGATTTATGCCGTCATATAGCCCGGGATAGACCACCTCCCCGTAGTTCGCCACGTTGGCACGCCATTTCGCCGAGTCGTTGCCGAGGAAGTAGTTGCTGTGGAACGGGAGTTCGCTCCTGCCCACGGGGGTGACCGCATTCGCATCTTCGAACGTGACGAGGTACGCGAGCGACTGTCTCGCGCCCTCCCGCCCCTCGACGGGGGCACTCGGGTTGCGCGGGTCTCTCCCCGACGTGCCCCTCCAGAAGAACATGGCGCCGTCGTCCCTGAACGCAACCGAGGGATTCCCCATGGAGAAGTAACGGATTCCGTCGGCGACCTGACCTCTGTTCTCGACGAAGTAGCCCGCAGGCGGCATGGTGTCTGGGCGGGTATCGTTTCCCGCGACCCCAGTGGCTACGGCGTTGTCACTTGTTCGTGATAAGGGAGAAGGAGGAGACACAACTGAAACCAATAGAACCAATAGACACGACAGCACGAGCACTCCCGATGTCCTCAACCGTATCCCCTCGTTCAAGGCCACGTGCAGGATATAAGTCTTCTTGTGCGCGGTTTTACTGGTATTTCATTGCAATGGCGAACAAGCAGATGTGCTCCCTCAAAGTGTGCAGTGAATCATGGAATCCACCAAGCCCCTGCAGTCGTCCTTGATGGGAAGGCGGATGACGCTATCCTCGGCTTGTCACCTTGCCATGTTACCCATCGGGGGTGGCGGTGTCAGTCGCCACTCCGAGTGTCAATGGTTATCTGAACTGTCTATCCCGCCACACCTTTCTTATTGCTCTTTTCTGAGTCTGATAATCGGAGTCCCAGTTCGGGGGTCAATCTCAACGACGGCTTCCTGAACCGCCGGAAGTATCTTCCATCGCATATAGTACTCTATGTCCAAACCCTTCTTTCCGCGACGTTCAGTAATTCTCTCCTCGACGACGCCTCCGCTTGGAAATAGGCCATTCAGCCGTTCCTGTAAATGCTCATCGCGTAGACAGTCATCTTGCCACCAATGAAGGATTCTATATTGACACCATGCGTACACGAAGTCAGTGGGTTCTCTAGACGGTGAAGCGTCTCCATGCTGGACCCAAGCCTCTAAAGGTTTGAAAAGAATGGGCTCATCTCTGAAAGATTGACCGATAGCGGTTGGACAGGTTCGGAAGCGGTATAGGAGATCAATGAGGTGCCGCCAGCGAGCAAAACATAGTGCAAGGTAAACGTGTGCAGGGCGAATGCCCACATCCCTCAACCTATTCTCCCAAAGTGGCCAGAATTCCGCCATTGAGTTCGAGGAGGATAGACCTTCGAGCGTCGCCTTAGCCACGAGGTCTGCTTCATAGGAATTCCCAAGGTACCGCCTCATGACCTCGCGGTCAAGTTTCCTCCTCAGCCCCAGAGCAAACCGACCCATGAGATTGCTGATGTGGTCCAGACCGCGATATTGCAGATAAACTTGAAAGGCTCGAGTGAGAACGAATTCGCTCCAAGAGGTAGTTGCTAGGAATTCGTCAACCAAGTCGCGTACCGTTCGCAGTGCGATATCGACGGAGTTTTGCGCTAGTCGATATGCAGGAGCGTCTGGCCGAAAATGAGAGTCGCGGATCCAAGACTCAGAAAATCCATCTTCACGCAGAGTGCCTACCGTCGTCGATTCCAGAAAGCTTGCAGCTAATGAGATGGTCGCTTTCTGGATATCTTTAGCTTGCCCGATGTCACGCAACGGATGCCAGCTTTCAGGATTGCTCATGAAGAAGAGCAAAACGCTTCGTTGAGAAGGGCCGAGCTTTCTTGTTCGTTTTCTGGCATCATGCGGCTTCATGACGTTCTTGCACAACGGTCTTCAGCTCTTCAACATACCCTCGAATTCCTCTGCGAACTTCGACGGATGCTTTTTCTGATGCGACACCAATCATGTCGATTGTGGCTCGCGGAAGAGATAAGAAGGCAAAGAGGCGTTCTCCTTCCTGCGATAGCGCCGCATCACTCAATCTAACCAAGCTACTCGATTTCGTTCTGGCAGTGGCGTCCAGCATAATCGCGACTTTGGTGACGAAGTTGGTCATGCATCCATAGTTGCAGGTTGGGTTATTGTCCAGTGACTACGAAGACGATGTTGAGTGTTAGCGTTGTGGACATGGGCAGTGACCTTCATAGGCAGAAGACAGGAGGAGCGAACGCCGCCATCAAGAGGCGTCTCGAGCGCATGCTGTGGTCAGCCAGCGACCTGTTCAGGCGCTTGGAATTGGCTCTGAGACTGGTGATATAGAACATCATGCGGTTGATCTACAGCAAGTCCGCGTGGGAGTGCCTTTGAAACAATGCTGAAATGTAGTTTCGCGCATCTGCGGACAAGGGTCAAGTAGTCAATTCGGCTAGCAGCTAGCATCTGGCGATGAATATGACTTCTGAATCTGAGGTACGCATAGAAAGAACCCGGAACTTCGCCTTGACTCGGCTCTACTACGACGCGAACAGCTACATCGCAGGGACCGTCGAGACCTTGTCCGAGGTTCAGGCTCATCCTAATTATCTGAACTTGATGGCGAACCTGCCCAACGAGGCTGCACGACAAGGGCGACACGAGGGTGAAGAGGCTATGGCGATTCTGCTATCTCGCTGGAACCCCCAGCTCGCCTTTGTGTCGTTGCACACCTTGCTGGAAATGCTTGATGTGGCCACACGGAGGTATGGCATTCCTCTGCAACGCGCTATCGACTTAATCATCGACGGGATAGATCGAGACTTCACGCTCCTTCCTGCGGAGTTCGAAATGGTTCGCCCGAGCCGGGAGATAATCCAACGAATCGAGGCCAAGTTGCCCGAAGCCTGGGAATACGCGAAGGTGAGATACCGAGCGATGGCGCGAGATGCCGAGGGTAAGGAATTGGGCATGGTTTCAATGGGTGAGGTCGTGACCTCCGGAGCAGGTCATATCACGATTCAAGGCGGCTCGCCAGAGACGTTCAAGGCTGCCAAGTCCCTCGACACACCCCAGTCACATACGATTCGCGATGCCAAATTCGAACGAGAATTGTTTCTGGGTGCTGCGCAAATTGCCTTCGAGCACAACATCCACGCCGCAGATGCCCTTCACGTGCTCTATTGCATGGGGGGCGGCATGGTGTTAGTCACAAGCGACGCGAAGTTGCTCGGGAGATTCCCACGTGCCGCAGCAGGCCTACCTCACGCACTGACGCCGATTGCGGTTCTGAGGACCTGGGGACGTTTCCTATGTCCACCAGCCTCTGGATTGCATTCAAACTCCTCATCGCCACCGGGCAACAACCAGGGACGATGAAGTGGCCGAAGGGATACTGAGCATGTTACTCCCCAAGATGTAAATCCGAGAGCTAAGGGCGCAGACCTCAACAAGGACTGAGGTGCTCCCGTTCGAATCTTCAACGCGGTCAAAATGATGCTAAGATGACTTGACCGACGGCCTTATATTCGAAAATGAGATTTCCAGAATGAATGCCTCGAACATTCATTGCTGAGGTGTCGAATCCTAACGAAGCCTTTGCGCGCTTGCAGCGCTGGGCCGATGAGAACGGATACTATATCAATGGCGACCAAACCAGTGGCAGATTTCAAGGGACACCTGCCGGTCTAGCCGGTTTCGTAATCGGCGAAATCTCTGGAGCCTATTCAGTCAATGGGAACCTCGTCACAATTCAGGTGAACAAGGACCTCCCGAGCGGACCGGTCGCGAACGCCCTCTCGAAGCATGGCTTATCGCTCGTCCGCGCGAGATAGTGTATCGCCAAATGTCCCAAAGATGACTTCGTCCAATGTGAGGACTCTCCGCTATCGGTTTATATCCCTATAATCCGATTTCTAGACAGACCCTGGCGAAGAGACGTGATCGCGTCTGGCTAGCTCCTCATGAAATCTGAAGGACACTCGGTTGCCTGACCGTCCCCCTGAATACTATAAGATGAATCCCGAAGCCTTGATTGATTCGTTGAGCACGCCAGCCAAGATCTCGAATAATTCCCGCTCCAGCGGCGTCATCGATAACTCCTTACTCTCCTTCCAAACAAGAGCAGACAGGAAATCCCTGACAGCTTCTCCCTTAGGGCTCAGAGCATAGGTCCTGAATTTCCTTCGATGCGGGGTCCTGCATACGACTAAACGTCGCTTGATCATCTCTCTCAATACCCTACCGAGGTGGCAGGGTCGGATGCCTGTGGATTCAGATATGTGTTTTTGCGTCAACGCCCCTTCGTCCAAGGCGCAAACCACCTTGAGTCTTCTTACGCTGCGCATGACAAACGTCACCTCTTCGTGTTCCTTGGTAAGGAAATCCCGAAGCACAACCTGCAAATGATCCTCGTCGGCTTCAAAGACATTGACTCTTAAATTCCTCAAGAACGCAAGCGGTGGCTGTCTTCTCTCAAGCAAGTTCTCCTCGCCCATGCCTGCAACCTTCCACCAGGAGCCTATTAAGCCCTCTCAAATGGCGGTTGCTATGACACAACTAGAATGTCAGCGGCGTGTCGCGTGAGGGTAAGAACGCGGCCCGCTCTTGGATTCTACGGGGGCGACGACGAGTGTGAATTGAGTCTGCATTGAGGTATATGGAAGTTCACAGCCAGTACGAACGGTGCCTAAAACGTGGCGGAAGAGGGTTCCTAAGGTGACCTGCTGGCTGCGAGCGACGCCCTTACGTCGAAAACGACGGAAGAGCAGTGACGGAGGGAACGTGCCTCCGTTTCCGTACATACCCCTTTCATGGGTAGGTACCCCCTCAAACCTGCGGTAGCTGCTACAGCGGTTCATAGGGTCCGAGGGGAGGGAGGGACAGCAAGACGTGGCACAACAGCGAGGCTGCCGGGAAAGCCTGCGCGGGTTCAATTCAACCACCGTTGGATTTTCGTGCTTCTGTCCGGATGGACTCTTCAGTCGCCTTGCATGACATCCCCCATTGGTCGAGCAGCGGCTGTGGGGGGGCCGGGTACTGCGTTGACAGCCTAAGCAGCTCGGACCGACCTGCATTCTCGATCGCCTTGCGTTCTCTTGTCAACCTAGCTATCCAATCACGTGCGTGCCCAGTTGCCCTTGAGAAGAGCAGCTCACGGCTGAGCGACTCGTCATCGAGGCTTGGGTGAACGGCTCCATGCTCCGGCGCAAAGACGGCCCTGTTGATTTGTTCAATCGGTTTCATCGCCATTCTGAACCAGCGGCGGCGATCCATGGCCTGAGCGGCTTCCTTCCGGATTTTCGGGTCGAGCACACTCAAGGCAGTCTGCAAGTCCTCAGAAGAAATCGTGACTTCACCCTTTCTCCGGCTCTTGGATGCGGCATTGAGTTCCTTCAGCCGGTCACGCCACCACCTGAGCGAGGTGTCCATGAGGTTCAAGAGAGCATCCCTGACAAGTTCCTGAACCCTTGATTGAAGATGGGCGTCATCGAGCTTCAGTCTGCCCAGTTCTCTCTCAATCCTATCTTGCTTCCAACCTAGTCCCTTGAAGTCTTGCCTAGCCATCTGGGCGCCCCACTCAACTGACCAGTGCAAATACTGGTGGAGCATTGAATACTGGTCTGCACGAATCCTGTGGACACCCAACATCCAACCGCTGGCTTCGGTTTCCAATGCGAGGCATAAGCGTGTGGTGTTGGCCACGAGTGGTTCCGAAACATAGGCGGCTAGATCCCGCGGCATCACTCGGTCTTGAACATCGCGCACGAAACGGTTCGCCAAGGAATCGACATCTCTTGCCTCGCTTTCCATTTGCTCCTCGGACCTGCCCTGGTCCGCAGACCATCTAGCCAGCTTGTCCATCCCATGCAGGAGCCTCTCGAACTGTCTAGTGAATTCGTCATCTGAATCGCGGAGTCGCTGCTGCATTTCCCTTGTCCAGAAGCTGCGGCGAATGGTTTCCATCAAGTTCATGAACTCTGCGAGTTTCAGCTTCGCTTCCTCGAATCTCCGCATCTCGGTTGGGTCGAGGGACGCCAACGGCGGGAAATTGCCGAGATTCACCCATGTGGCGATGTTCAGCGGGACAGTCTGTCGGGAGAGAACGCGGCCTTCGACTGCTCGGAGGAGCCCTGCGGTCGGAGGCAGATCGTATTTCGAGGGCCGATACCGACCACGCCCTACTTGCTCCAATATTCCAGTCCTTGCGAGCGAGGAGACCCATCTGTCGACTGTACGCTCCGATCGAGAGTCCTTCAATTCATCCTTCAGCGTCTTTCGGGTTTTCAGTTCTGACTCGCAGCCTATCCAGCAATCCAGAAGACGCCGTCCAGAGTCTCTAACACTGGGGCCCGGTTTCCGACCTCTGAGGTTCCGATTTGACATAATTACCGCCAAATGACAATATGTAAGGCATATAAGTACCTAAGGGCGACCGTGGACCGAGAACACCCCGGATGGCGCGTTGCGGAATGACGAAGGTAGCAAACGCTCACTCCGCAGCCAAGCGAGAACGAACTCCTCCAGATTCAGACATATTCGCTGTTTCATACGCGAGGGTCAGCACAGAAGATCAGGCACGGGAGGGCTTCTCGCTCGAAGCCCAGCAGAGACGCATCAGGGCGTATTGCAGCGCGAAAAGGTACGGCCTGCTCCGTGGATGTGTCGATGATGGTTATTCAGGCCGCTCGACGAATCGACCAGGCTTCCAAGAGATGATGGATGTCGTAAGGAATGGACTCATCGCGGACGGCCGCACAGTAAGGATTAGCGTCGTGGTGGTCGCCAAGTTCGATCGGCTGAATCGGAACCTGTACGACTTCCTGGCGACATTGCGCGAGATGGAACTCAACAAGGTCGACTTCGCCTCAGTCGACGAGACGGTGGACACGCGCGGGCCGCTCGGCCGGTTCTTCATGCAGATGATAGCTGCGATTGCGGAGCTCGAGTCCGGCATGATCGGGGAACGGGTCGGGCACGGGATGACACAGAAGGCCTTGAAGGGCGGCTTCAACGGGATGAGCGCCCCATATGGATACAAGGTTCGCGCCGGCAGACTTGCCATCATCAAACGCGAGGCGGTCGTCGTCCGCCGAATCTGCGGATGGCGGCGAGGCGGTAGGTCGCTCAGGTGGATTGCGGACAGGCTGAACCAGGACGGCATCCCTACAAAGAAGGGGAAGAAATGGACTAAGCGGCAGATCCACCGGATAGTTCACAACCCGCTCTATCGCGGTTCTCTCCACTGGCTGGACATCGTGACCCCCGGGAGTCACCCCGCAATCGTCACCTGGACTCCTCGCAAGAGAAGGAGGCGTTGAGCATTCCGACAGGGCGCGGCGGAAGGCCGAGAGTCGAGCAGGTGATGGGGGATCCATCGCTTTCCGTCAAAGCCCACGCCCTTAGAGAGCAAGGCATGTCCTGGTCAGAAGTGGCAGGAAGCCTCAGGGTAGGGAGGACCACCGCACGGAGGCTGTGCATGGAGACCCGGGAAGGCGACATTGGCAAGATTCAAATCAAGAATGCACAAGAAGACGCCTCGGGCCAAGCCCAGTTCTGGAACGATGCCAAAAACGTGCAGAAACATACAGATAAGGCATTCGGCGGTAACCAAGGGGAGGCGGATGACGGGACCCCCACTAAGGACGACGCGACCTATGAGTCGAGTGCACCGGAGCCTGAGGATGAACAACATCTTCCGAAGACGTTCCGCCTTTTCGCGTCCTTGCTCAGGAAAGCATCAGAGGCCAAGGGTAAGAGCGGGATCACCTGAAGCCTTCGCTAAAGGCCTGGGCCGTGTGACGACCGTCAAAGCCGAACAAACTGAATCTTGCCGAATTGAGGCGCGATTTCAACCCGGAGAACGGTTCTTGGCCGCCGCACTGTCTCCCCCGTCGTCCGGCGGATGACCGATCTTGCCGAAACAGCAGTCCATGGAGAATAATCAGAAAAACGAGGGATATTCATGGAGAGAAAAGCAGCCGAAACCGCGGTCGGATGGTAAAAATCGGGACATTTCATGGAAAAAAGCCCGATTTTCTCCCTGAGAGACCGAAACCCATATCTTTAGGATAGCGATACAGGTAGTCGGAGATACTATGCCCTACACCTACCAAGGTTGGACTCTGTATACCCGAGAAGTGAAACTGAAGAGGGGACCGAAGGTCAACATATACTTCTTCAGTAAGAGGAAACCGAAGAGCGGCAGGATGATGGACGAAATGCCGAAGGGCTACAAGGTCGGCGTCAACAAGCGCACAGGCCTGCCCTACCTGAAGAAGGCCTAGAACCCTCTCACTTTCAGGGAAACACGTACAATCCGCCGAGCCATCTCCCCCATGAGATCTCGGCGGACCCCATAATTTTGAGTCGGATTGCCCCCAATCGACTCATACGATTCGCGTCATGAGGGTGGATTTACCGGGTCGTTTTTCCTCGTTTCAATTCTGTTCTTTCAGCCTGAATGCACCCACGCCAGCCACGGCCAGGAATGCTCCGATGAGCACCAGGAATCCTGGCAGGCCGAATGTCTCGAGGACCACACCACCCATTGGCGGGCCGAAGGCGAACCCGAAACCCAGCACCAGGCTGTATATTCCGAAAGCAGTGCCAGAGGTCTCCTTCTTCGTGATGTCAGCGAGATAGGCGAGGACTGCGGGAGGGAATGCGCCGGCCCCGAGACTCACCAGAACGACCACCGGCCAGATCGCCACGAGACCTGAGAGGTTGTCCAGGTTCTGCACGAGAAGCACAGCAAGCACTCCGAAGAAGAAGAGCCCGAACAGCATGAACGGTCGGCGCTTCCTCATCCTGTCGGAGAGCCACGCGTTCACCACCATGGAGGCCACGAGCGACAGGCCCAAGACCACGAGGATGATCATCAGGTTCGGGTCGCCTATGATGTCGGCTTCCTCCACTATCTTTTCCAGGAAAGAGATGACCATTCCGTAGATGGCGATAACGGGTATGTAGACGGGCAAGAGATCGCGCAGCTCCTTTCGCGCGACGACCGATTTGAGTGCATCCCAGCCCCTCACCGCTAAACCGGATTTCTCCCGCGTCTCATCGACAAACAGCCAAACCATGACCACCGAGATGAGGATAGCGGCTGTCTGGAGATAGAAGAGAGTCACCGGCGGGACCCCGTAGAAATTCAGGAGGAGGAAGCCCAACATGTAGCCGCCAGCCAGCCCGAGGAACGTGACTATGTCGAACAGGGCCATCAGCCGCGCTCGGTTGCGCGGAGTCGCCAGATCGGCGATCATCGTGAGCGTGGAGGATGTCTTTGCCGCGGCCCCGATTCCGTAGAGGGCTGCGAAGACGAACAGGGGATAGATGAAGTTAGTTGTCGAGAAGCTGAACGTTGCCACGGCCGTAATCGCATGTGCGAAGATCAGAATCGGTTTCCGGCCGACCTTGTCGCACAAGACGCCGAAGTACATCACCGTGATGAGCTCGGCAATTGGATAGAAAGAGACGAGGATGCCCGCAGTCAGGTAGCTGATGGACTCCTGGTATTTCGCGCTAGTGACGACCGCTATCGTCATGAAGGCTGCCGCGCGCATTACCAGCGTTGCGGTGTAGAGAAAGAACAGACTGATCCTCGCGCGCCTGCGGCTCGTGGCGGTGCCAGTCGAGACAACAGCTTCGCCTGCCAAGGTCTCCGGCGACCACGAAGTTCCCTTTGCTTATGTAGCTTGCCGCCTGGCGACGCGCATCCGATTCCGCATGCAACGTTTTATTGCCCGCCTCCAGTTCGCAGAGACGGTGACCGGATGAAGCACGACACCGGGACGGAACGGCTCGGAATGCTGATCGGCGGGAAATGGGTCCAGGCCGCCAGCGGCAGGATGATAGAAGTGAGAAACCCGGCTGATGGCTCAGTCGTTGCCGAAGTCCCTCTTGGCGGGAAGGAGGATGCGCGGGCTGCCATCGATGCCGCGGTCACCGCAAAGAACAAGATCGCCAGGATGGCGGCATACGACCGGTATAGATTCCTGCTCAAGACGGCCCAGCTCATCGAGGAGAACATGGAGGGTCTGGCCCGCACAATCTGCATTGAGGCGGGCAAGCCGATTCGCGATTCTCGTGTGGAGGTCAGGAGGGCGGTCGTCACGTTCACGTCGGCAGCGGAGGAAGCGAAGCGCATCTTTGGAGAGGTCTTCCAGACCGACGCCTATCCTCTCCCGCCAGGAAACGAGAGGCGCCTCAGCTTCTCCGTCAGGGAGCCGGTCGGAGTGGTCGTCGGGATATCCCCGTTCAACTTCCCGTTGAACCTGCTCTGCCACAAGGTCGCTCCGGCCTTGGCGGCGGGGAATGCTGTAATCGCGAAACCCACGAGTGAGACCCCGATCGTGGCTCTGAGGCTCGGACATCTCCTAATGGAGGCGGGCTGCCCGCCGGGCGCGGTGAACATCGTGACCGGCCCAGGCCCGACTGTGGGGACAGAGCTGGTGGAGAACCCGGGCACCGACCTCGTGACGTTCACCGGGTCGACCGCCACGGGATTGGGCATCTACCAGTTGGCGGCGAAGAGGAACAAGAAAGTCATCCTCGAGATGGGCGGGATGGATCCCATGATCATCCTTGACGACGCGGATTTCTCCAGGGCGGCCGATGCGGCAAGCCGCGCATGCTTTGGACTGTCCGGGCAGGTGTGCACAGCAAGCAAGAGACTGATCATCATCGAAAGCGTTTCGAGGAAATTCACGCGCCTCCTGATCGACAGAGTCAAGAAGCTCAAGGTGGGCGACCCCTTGCGCGAGGAGACTGATGTGGGGCCAGTCATCAACGAAGGCTCGCTCAACAGGATCCACGCGCTGGTCCTCGAAGCTGTCGATGAAGGTGCGAAGGTCGCAATTGGCGGGAAGAGGATTGTCGACGTCAGGCACAAATCTGGCTATTTCTACGCACCGACGGTTCTGAATGAGGTCACTGGCGACATGAAGCTGATGAAGGAGGAGCCTTTCGGGCCGCTGGGACCTGTGCAGTCGGTCGCGGACGAGAGGGAGGCAATCGAGGCGGCGAACTCCACCGTGTACGGCCTGCAATCCAGCATTTTCACCAAAGACATTGGCCGTGGCCTGAGGATCGCGAGGGAGATTCGTGCGGGCGGCGTCATGATAAACGACCCGACGACGCTGAGGTTCGACAACATGCCCTTCGGCGGCATGAAGATGAGTGGCTTAGGTCGGGAAGGTGTCAGGTACGCGGTCCAGGAAATGACCGAAGTCAAACTCATCAACGTGAACCTCGCGTAACGGCTTCCGTGCAGCTGGTATGTTCAATCTTGACGCGACAAGATGAGACGTGATACATACTATCATTAGGCACATTTAATTGACCATGAGGAGCTACTGCCCCCAAGCGGTGCGATGGTGCTTGTCTGCAGATATTGCGCTCACATCTTCTCGGAGGAAGACCTGCTGCTCCGCTCGTGCCCCGTCTGCATGAGCAACACGAGGTTCCTGGAGTACTTCGTGACGACCTCGGAGGCGGACCAGTTCAAGCATTCCATAATCAGAGCGAACATCGAGGACGACCATTACCCTGCAGCATGATTTGACTCCGAGCGGATTGGCGCAATGAAACCGCGTCGGTTAGTTCTCCTTGTAAGCCGCGACTGCCTTCTGGATTTCCTCCGCGGTCACTGTCGTCGCGATCCCGCATATCTCGTTGATCCTGTCCGCGAACTTCTGCCCTTCGGCGGCGGTGAACCAGTCTAGCTGCAGTCGTTCCTTCCTCACGCCCTTCCTGTCCAGCTCCGCCCACATCTTCTCGACGCGCTTCTTGGTCTGGTGGTTCGCGTTGATGTAGTGACAGTCTCCCAGGTGGCAGCCGCTCACGAGGACGACCGCCGCGCCCTTGGCGAAAGCCCTGCGGATGAACTTCGGGGCAATCCTGCCCGAGCACATCGTTCGGACGATCCTCACGTCCGGGGCGTACTGCATCCTCGACACGCCTGCGAAGTCGGCGCCCGCGTAGGAGCACCAGTTGCAGCAGAACGCCATGACCTTCTTCTCTGCCCCCACCTCCAGAGCCGCGTCGATCTGCGCGAGGATCTGAGCGTCGGTGTAGTGCTTGTTGGTTATCGCCCCGAACATGCACTCCGCGCCGCATGTGCCGCAGCCCGCGCACGCGGCCTCGATGACCTGAACCTTGCGTCCCTTGCCCTCGCCGACGAATTGAAGTGCATTGAAGGGGCAGACCTTCACGCACAGGCCGCAGCCGGTGCACTTGTCCAGCTCGATGATCGGTGTCAGTGCTTCGACGCTTATCTCGCCCCTCGCCATGAGGATGTTCGCCCTGCTTGCGGCGGCGCAAGCCTGGGTGACGCTGTCCTTGATGTCCTTGGGAGATTCGGCGCAACCCGCCAAGAACACGCCCTTCGTCGGTGTGTCGACCGGCAGGAGCTTCGGGTGGGATTCCATGAAGAAGCCGTCGGCGGTCTTGTTCAGCACGAGCAGGCGCTGGATGACGTTGCTGTCCTCCTGCGGCTCGAGACCGATGGAGAGAATCACCATGCCGTACGTCTCGTCGTAGACGCGCTGCATCAGCGTGTTCTCACCGATGACCTTCAAATCCCCGCCATTCGTCTCTCGGACCTCCGCGGGGATGCCGCGGATGAACCTGATGCCCTCCGCCTTCGCCCTCTTGTAGAGATCCTCGAAGCCCTTACCGAAAGCTCTGATGTCCATGTAGTATACGTCGATCGCGACGTCGGGCCAGTGTTCCTTGATAAGCAGCGAGTCCTTGATCGTCTCCATGCAGCAGATGTTGGAGCAGTAGGGGTTGCCCCTGTTCTCGCTGCGCGAGCCGATGCACTGCACGAAGGCCACGCGTTCGGGCTCCTTGAAGTCGGTGAAGCGGACGAGGTGCCCCCTTGTCGGACCGCCGGCGTTGATGAGCCTCTCGAACTCGAGTGTCGTGATGACGTTGGGGAATTTCCTGTAGCCGAACTCCGCGAGCTTCGTCGGATCGAACGTGGTTGCTCCAGTTGCAACGACTATCGTGCCTACGTCCAGCCTCGTCGTCTTGTCGGTCAGGCTGAAGTCGATGCTCTTCGCCAGGCACGCCTCGACGCACCGCTCGCAGGCAATCACGTGCCCTTTGTTGAGGCAGAGGTTCCTGTCGATGATGTAGGTCGGCGGGACCGCCTGGGCGAAGGGCTGGTAGATCGCCTTCCTCGCCGCCAGTCCCATGTCGAACTCGTTCGGGGCGATCACCGGACAGACCTTCGAGCAGTCCCCGCAGGCGGTGCATGTGTCCTTGACCATCCGCGCCTTCTCGAGGATCTCGACTTGGAAGTTGCCGACGTATCCCGTGACGCTCTTGACCTCGCTGTTCGTCATGATCTCTATGAGTGGGTGCCTGCCCGCCTCGCTCATCTTTGGCGCGAGGATGCAGATGGAGCAGTCCATGGTGGGGAAGGTCTTGTCTATCTGGGCCATCCTCCCGCCGATCGAGGGGTTCTTCTCGACCATGTAGACCTGGTAGCCCGTATCCGCCAGATCGAGCGCTGACTGGATTCCCGCCACGCCGCCGCCAATCACCAGCGTCCTCCTGATGACGGGGACCTTCTGCTCGACCTGTTCCTCCAGAAGCACAGCCCGGCTCACCGCCATCTTCACCAGGTCGATCGCCTTGGCGGTGGCGCCTTCCCTGTCCCTCAGGTGCACCCAGCTGCAGTGCTCCCTGATGTTTGCCATCTCGAAGAGGTACTTATTCAGCCCGGCTTCCTGGATGGCCGCTCTGAACGTTGGTTCATGGAGGCGGGGAGTGCACGACGCGACGACGATCCTGTTAAGGTTGTTCTCCTTGACGTCCTTCTTGAGCAGTTCCTGGCCTGGGTCGGAGCACATGTACCTGTTGTCCTTCGAGACGACCACGCCTGGGAACTTCGCCGCGGCCTTCGCCACCTCGACGACGTCCACGCTGCCCGCGATGTTCAGCCCACAATGGCAGATGTAGACGCCGACCCTCGGCTCTTCCTTCTTCGGTTTCGGCGGGACGGTCTCCTCCGCCGCCATCAGACCTCCCTCCTTGGATAGACCGTGGGCCGGCTCATGCCTTGATCTTCTCCAGAACCTGCTTCGCCTGGGCGTAGCCCGCCTCGAAAGCCTTCTCGTTCAACTCCTTCGTGGCCGGCGGGACCGTGCTCAGTATCGCCTGCTTTACCGCGTCCTTGGGGACGATGTCGCTCCCCGCGGCCAATGCCCCGAGCATGACGATGTTGGCAACTATCTTCTTGCCTAGGCCCTCTGCGATTTTCAAGGAAGGAATGGGGATGAACTCCGCACCGAGGCCTTCCTCCACTTGGACGAGGTCCTGGTCGTAGAACACCCTGACCCCTTTCCGGATATGCTTCTTGTGAGTGTTGTAGGCGTCTCGCGACATGACGACCATGATCTCCGGGGCGGTGACCTCGGGGAATGAGACAGGTCCGTCCTCGATGACGACGTCTGCGCTGCATGCGCCGCCACGGGCCTCGGGTCCGTAGCTCTGGGTCATGGTCGCTTCCTTCCCGCCAAAAATCGCCGCCGCCTTCCCATATATGAAGCCGCTGAGAATGATCCCCTGCCCTCCGAAACCTGTGAACCTGATCTCCTTCCTCATGCTCTCGCCCCCGCAACCTGCTTCTTCTCGACCTCGTTTAGGGGCTTCTCCTCTTTGTGGGGCAGTATCTTCCAGTAGAGGTCGAGGAACGTCGGCTTGTCGATGTCGACGAACTTGCCGACCACGATGGGTTTCCCCAGGGTGATGTCCGCTTCCCTCGGGTTCGATCCTTCCTGGATGATCCAATTCGGCGGCTTGAGGTCCCACTTGTCCATGTACATCTTCATCTCGTCGAGGCCGCTGCCTATCTTGTTGGGCCTGCCGAAGCCGATCGGGCACGGAGAGATGACCTCGACGAAGGCGAAGCCTTTCTTCGTGAGAGCCTCGGCGATTGAATCTCGCAACCTCCTGCTGTCGAGCGTGGTCCACCTCGCGACGTAGACCGCGCCGCACGTAGCCGCCAGCCACGGGAGGTTGAACGGGTGCTCGACGCCCCCGTAAGGTGTGGTCGTGGTCTTTGCCCCGATGGGGGTCGTCGGGCCGCCTTGGCCTCCGGTCATCCCGTAGTTGAAGTTGTTGACGCATATCACCTTGATGTCCATGTTCCTCCGCGCCGCATGGATGAAATGGTTCCCGCCAATCGCGAACAGGTCGCCATCGCCGCTGATGACGGCGACATTGAGATCCGGCCGGGCAATCTTGATGCCAGTCGCGAATGCGATTGAACGACCATGGGTGGTGTGGTAAGAGTCCTGGTTCAGGTATCCCGCCGCGCGTCCGCTGCATCCGATCCCCGAGACCACGACCCGCTTCTCCCTTGGAATCTGGGCTTTCTCAGCCGCTTTGATGTAAGCGTTGAGGACTATGCCGAGGCCGCAGCCGGGGCACCAGATATGGGGCAGCATGTCCGTCCGCAGCCACTTGTCTGCCGGATGCACGTCCTCCAGCCCCTCTAGCTTGTCGATGAAAGGCGCGCTCACTTGGCCACCTCAATGATCGTCTTGTACGTCAGCTCCGGGCTCGGCAGTCCCCCGCCATGGTAGGTGACGCTTCTGACCGGGACGCGGCCCGCCACTGCCCTCTCCACCTCAAGGACCATCTGCCCGAGGTTGATCTCGGGGACCACGAACGCCTTGACCCGGGACGCGAGCTCCTTCACCTTCTTCTCGGGGAAGGGCCAGGCGGTGATGAGACGGAACAGCCCCGCCCTGACCCCGTCCTTCCTTGCGAGCTCGACGGACCGCCTCACGCATCGGCTCGTGATGCCGTAAGCGACGACGACCACGTCCGCGTCTTCCATGTTCAATTCCTCGTACTTGATTATGTCCGAGGCGTGCTTGTGGATTTTCTCCGCTAGCCTGGGGACCAGTTTCGTCTGCGCATCGAGGTTGATCGCCGGCCGACCGTACTCATCGTGGGTCAGACCTGTCATGCGCACGGAGTATCCCTCCCCCGCCAAGGCCATCGGCGGGATCAGGTCCTCGTCCGGCTTGAACGGGACATACTGCTCCGGCGGGACCGCAGGCTTCTTCCTTCCGACGAGATGGATCGCCTCCCGCTCTGGAATCACGACCTTCTCGGTCATGTGGCCGATCGACTCGTCCGCCATGATGAGTGTGGGTATGCGATACTTCTCCGCGGTGTTGAAGGCCTGGATCGCGAGGTTGAACATCTCCTGTGGTGAGTTCGGACAATAGGCCACGAGGGCGTAGTCGCCGTGACTGCCCCACCTGGCCTGCATCATGTCCTGCTGGGCGACGAGGGTCGGGAGACCTGTGCTCGGCCCGCCCCGCTGCACATCGAGGACGACGCAAGGAATCTCCATCATCGCACCAAGCCCGATGTTCTCCATCATCAGGCTGAAGCCAGGGCCCGACGTGGACGTCATCGACTTCATGCCTGCCGCGCTCGCTCCGAGGATTGCGGCCATGGAGCCGATCTCGTCCTCCATCTGGATGTACCGCCCGTTGACCTCGGGCAGTCTCTCAGCCATCCTCTCCGCAACTTCAGTTGCGGGAGTGATCGGATATCCTGCGAAGAATCGACATCCGGCGGCGATCGCACCTTCGGCGGCTGCGACGTCGCCGTTCATGAAGTGAGCACCGGTCAGAACTGCTCCCCTCAGCCCTTCACCTCCTCGATCCACAACGCGAATTCGGGGCAGATGTCCTCGCAGTGCTTGCACGCGACGCACATGTCCTCGCGTCCCTTGACGACCCTGACGACGCTATAGCCCTTCCTATTGTACTTGTCAGACTTCTCGAGCACGTCTTTGGGGCAGAACTCTATGCAGAAGCCGCACTCCTTGCACCTCACATCGATTATGTGCACCTTGCCCCGAGGAATCTTCTGAGAATCGATGTCAAGGGGCTTCCTCCAATACCTCGCGTGCGTCTGCTCTGGGAGCGCCTTCTCAAGTACCATTCGCAATCCTTCTCGTGGCGGCTAGAACTGAGAGCGGAATCTGACTGTAAGAGACTATCGATATATCTTTCGTCAAAAGGATTCTATATGTATAATGCTGATAAATGGAGACTCGGTGCGGAAATGCGCTGGCTTTGTTTGACGTGGCTTATGCTCACATGTAGCTTGGTGTGCTCGGAACACTGATTCTCATTCGCCTCATCGGATACGAGAAGGTTCTTACAGGACGCCAGACGTTTCCAATGAACACGTGAGAACATGACAGCCAGCGCGAAAGTAGCTCTAGTGACAGGTTGTTCCAGCGGGATAGGCGAGGCGACCGCGTGGGCGCTCGCCAAAACGGGCTATCGCGTGTACGCGACCGCCAGGAACGTCGAACACCTTGAGTCCCTGAGGAAGAGAGCCTTCGAATCAGGGCTCTTCCTGCAGGCACGGCCCCTCGATGTGTCGAAACAGGGAGAGATAGACGCTGTCATCTCCGAAATAAGGACGGAGGCGGAGCGCCTTGACGTCCTCGTCAACAACGCCGGCTATGCGCTCTTCGGCGCGATCGAGGAGATTCCCTCGGAAGACCTGAGGCGGCAGTTCGACGTGAATGTCTTCGGTCTGGTCGATGTGTCGAAGGCCGCGCTGCCCTTGATGCGTCAGAACGGCGGCGGAACGATCGTCAACATCAGTTCGGTCGCAGGCCGAGTTCCAGCGCCTCTGATGGGCGCGTACTGCTCGACGAAGTTCAGCGTGGAGGCTCTGAGCCTCGCGATGCGCGCCGAGGTGCACCAGTTCGGGATCCGCGTGGTCATCATCGAGCCCGGCCCAGTCAACACGAAGTTCTCCGAGAACGCCATCAAGGCTAGCGGGCACATAATCCGCAGGAACGACGGCCCTTACGCGAACGCGTATGCGAGCATCAGGACGATGTACGAGAACGATGGCCCGATCGGCGCGCCGGCGGAACGCGTCGCGAAGGTCATCATGAGAGCGGTCAGGGCGAAGAACCCGAAGTCGCGGTACTCCGTCAGAGCGAGAGACAGGCTGCTTTCCTTGGCGGGCTCCCTGGTCCCGACGAGGGTCGGGCAGCGGTTCATCAGAGGATATTTCCACCTGAATCCCCCCGGCAGGTAGTCGCCAAAGCTGCAGCTCGCCCGAAAAGAAATGAAAAGAAGTTAGGTGGGGAACGGCTTGAGCGCCCTTCCCCTTGATTGGACTAGCTGAGCAGGTCTAGAAGCGCCTTCTGCCTCTGTCGCGGTCGCCGCCACGGTCGCCATAGCCTCCTCGGCCGCCACCGCGGTATCCGCCGCCGCCACTTCCGCCACTTCGTCCGCCGCCACCGTACCCGCCGCCGCCACCGCCGCCGCCCATGCTGCTGTAGCGGGGCTCGCGCTCGTGCTCGATTGCCGAGATGTCAACCTTCGTGTTGACTTCGGGTATCTGCTCTTCGCTCTTTGTAAGCGAGCCGTACTTCCCGACGTTAAGGCGGAGGTGACCCCGCACCAACGACGTGAACCCGTTGTCGATCATGATGGTGTCGTTCTCCCCAACGGCGTTTATCTGGTCCTCCCAGAGCGAGAGGATGACGGTTGCGGTCTCGTCGCCGATGACCGCCTCTGCCAGGGACCTCGCGCCCCCGAATCTGGACTCTATCTGTCTCTTCTCGCCTACGCTCACAATCTTGGCCTTCACGTTCACCTGCTTGGTGGACGGGGACAAGTCTTTCACTTTCGTGAATACCTTTTCCATGTTCTCACTTTCGCACGCAAGTCCTTCGCCAACGCTCTGAGGGGTTAAACACCCTGCGCCTTAGCCGAAAAGTCTTCGCGCTGTGTGAGGCATGTACGCCGGTGGTACTTTAACTTATGGTGGGGAATCGATTCGAGAATCCTTCTTCAATATCGTAGAGAGGCAGGAGGGAGGGGCAGAAGCGTGTCGAAGTGCTCGTCAACTATTTAGCGGGTGCTGGTATTGAAAGTCCGAACCCATGTTAGTGGACTCCTTTGGTCGGCATGTCACCGACCTTCGGGTTTCGGTTACTTCTCGCTGCAACTTCTCATGCATCTACTGCCACAACGAGGGCCTCGGTCACCCGCCACTTCTCCCCGACCGGAAGAACGGAGAGATGAGCCCAGACGAGATAGGGCGTTATGTCAGGATCGCCAGAGAGCTGGGAATAGGCAGCGTCAAGCTCACGGGCGGCGAGCCGCTTGTGAGGCGCGACCTAGATGAGATCGTCGACAGGTGCGTCCAGCATATCTCGGACGTCTCGCTCACGACAAATGGCTCTGCTTTGGCGGGACGGGCAGACGCCTTGCGGTTGGCGGGACTGAAGAGGGTCAACGTCAGCCTCGATTCTCTTGATTCCCATGCGTTCAAGGACATCAGGCGCGGGAGCCTGCAACCGGTCTTGGCGGGAGTGAGGGCTGCCTTGGAAGCGGGGCTGAAGCCCGTGAAGCTCAACCTCGTCGTGATGAAGAAAACGATGGAGTACATCCCCGCCATGATCGACTACGTTGGCGGGACGAAGGGACTGAAATTGCAGCTAATCCAGTTCATGCCAGAGCTTGTCCACCACGAGGAGTGGTCCGCGGACATGGACGAGTTGAAAGAGTGGCTCGAGAAGAGAGCGGACAGCGTAATCACCAGGGAGATGCACCACCGCAGGATATACCATCTGAACGGCGCGGAGGTCGAGGTCGTGGACCCCGTGAGGAACCCCGAGTTCTGCGCGAACTGCCACCGCATCCGCCTCACTCACGATGCGCGGCTGAAAGGCTGCCTCAACAGGAATGACAATCTCGTCGCGCTCCGGGGGCTGGACGACTATGGGATCAGAAACGCTTTCAGGCGGGTGACGGCCGAACGCGTGCCTTACTACGGCGTATTCGTGCGGGATTCGGAGAGGGAAACCATCCTGGGACGAAGGCCTTCTTCCGGGATGGGTGAGAGATACCTCCGTCCTTAGGCGATCTTATTGATCTTGGCGGCCAGATCAAAGTCCTTCTTAGTCAGACCGCCGGCGTCGTGTGTCGTGAAGCCTATCGTGACCGTCGCCCAGACGTTCGCGAGGTTCGGATGGTGGTTCGCCTCTTCGGCGAGGGCGAACACGCGGTTCATGAAGGCCACGGCTTCCATGAAGGTCCTGAACTTCCAGGTCCGCTCGATCGCGTCTTCCGTCCGCTTCCATCCGCGGACTTTCTTCATCATTGCGGTGATCTGGGGTTCTGTCAGCGTCCTCATGTCCTCACATGAAACCATGGCGGCGCTCCAGATAAGCGCCCCTGATTTCGAAAGTCTTAAACACCCTCCTTCCTAACCTCAATCAGGTGCAGGAGAATGGACGCGATACTCGTCGTCGACATGCTCAACGACTTCGTGACAGGGAGCCTGAGATGCGACAGGGCCCAGAGGATCATCCCCAACCTGAGGAAGCTGGCCGTGGCCGCGAGGAAGGCCGACGTCCCCGTGATCTACTGCAACGACTCGCACCTCAAGAGCGACTTCGAATTGAAGGTCTGGGGCGCTCATGCGATGCGCGGGACCAAGGGCGCCGAGGTCATCCCCGAGCTGAAGCCCGAGAAGGAGGACTACCAGGTGCCGAAGAGGACCTACAGCTGCTTCTTCGAGACGGAGCTGGACACTATCCTCAGGGCGCACGACGCGAGGAAGATCGTCATAACAGGCCTGCACACGAACATCTGCGACCGCCACACCACCGCCGACGCGTTCTTCCGCGGCTACGAGCCGATCATCCCCGACGACGGCGTCGAGGCGATGGACGAGCAGGCGCAGCAGCAGGGCCTGGAGTATTTAAAGAACATTTACGGGGCCAAGATCGTCAGGGCCGAGGACATCGTCAAGAAGTGGAAGTAGCCCCTTTTCCGGCCTCCTCTGGGGCACAACTATATATGGAGACAGCATTTATTCTCGCGTGGCGGGGCCCACAAGGGGCCTGCCACAGACAATAGGAGATAGACAGAAGATGAGTGAGTTCGAAGACAGAGGCGGTCGCGGATTCGACAGAGGACCAAGGGAAATGCACAAGATAGTCTGCTCAGACTGCGGCAAGGAAGCGGAAGTCCCCTTCAAGCCGACTGATGGCAGGCCGGTCTACTGCCGTGACTGCTTCGCGAAGCACAGGCCCCCGCGCAGAGGCGGAGGCGGAAGGTACTAGGTGAGCTGGTCCGGAGGGATGTTAGAGCAGCATAGGAGTCGCGTAATCCCGGGTGTTATGAGTATCTAATCCATAGTAATCCGTCAGCTGCCTGATTGCGAAGGTTGTTAATCGGGTTCTTAACTCCTCACCGAAGGTGCTCGAACGGAGGCGGTGGTATGCCGCGAGCATCGAGAGGTCGAGGCATGGCTATTTGCAGCCATTTCAGGGATCTGAGTGAACCATGCTCTGTCCTTCAGGTTCCGTCCCGGTCTTCCTGAGCGCTCTGAGCATCGCGACGGCCAGACCCGCCAAGAGAATCGCCAGGTCGACAGCAGTGCCCGCTCCTACCAGCGGGGGCATCGACAGCTGCCCGGTGAGGAAAGACACCACGCCAGTCGCCGCTTCCGCAAGCACGAAAGGCATCGACGTGAGCATGAACGTCTTCGCCACCGCCATCCTGTCCTTCCCGCCTTTCCACGGCCTCCTCTTCGAAGACCAAGGGCTGACAACCGCCAAGATGATTGCGAACACCGCCACCAGCGGCTCTAGCGACGACAGGGCGGAGAGTGAACGTGTCTGGGCCACAGTCATCATCTGACGATGAGAAGAATGGCGAATCGCCGTCATCGTCACCTGCCGTCGACCCGAGGGAGAACCAGGGCGAAAAGGTCAATTATGTGGGCGCACATATGTCAGTCGATGGCCGACATCACCCTGTCGGTCCCGGAGAGCCTGCACCGGAAGATGAAGAAGCACCCCGAGGTGAAGTGGAGCGAGGTGGTGAGGCGGGCGCTCGCCGAGAGGATACGCGACCTGGAGCTGATGGACCGCCTGACCGCGAGAAGCTTGCTCTCGGCTGACGACGTGGACGAGCTTGACCACTTCCTGAAGGAAGCGCTGCTGAGGCAGTACGGAAAGGGCGTCAAGGGGTGATTCCGTGGCGGCACCGCCCGAGTTCGCATCGGTCTGGGCGGTTCAGATCGGCAGAGTCCACCGCCAGAACAGTCAATGAAAAAAATAGAGATGGCCCCGGGAGGGGCCATCGAAGGTATCAGGCCGCCTTGTCCGCGACTACTTCATGGGCTCCGCGACCGGCTT